>QWCN01006469.1_pt1 | contig 17956 bp, 20 predicted proteins | sample 1972711 | NCBI WGS metagenome assembly QWCN01 (sample SAMN09866707, study PRJNA288562) | Human gut metagenome isolate term1_stool, whole genome shotgun sequencing... | isolation source: gut | host: Homo sapiens | place: USA: California
CCAGAACACGTTGTTCAGAGCGTGGTGCAGGCCGGTGGGGATCAGCAGACGGTTCAGGAAGGCGTAGATGCCAGCGCCGATGCCGTCCATGCCAGCGATACCGTTGCCAATGGCGACCAGTGCATCGAAGATGACGGGCCAGACGAACAGCAGAACGACAGAAACAACGATGGAGATCAGGCCGGTGGCGATTGCAACGAAGCGCTTGCCGGAGAAGAATGCCAGCCAGTCAGGCATCTGAGTGCTCTTGAACTTGTTGTAGCAGGCTGCACCCACCACAGCGGCCAGGATGCCGATGAAAGAGTTGCCGGCCACCTTCTGGAAAGCGATGTAGGTAGCGGTGCCCTCTTCCAGGGTGCGCACCATGCTGACCACGCCGGGGCTCAGCAGCTGCTGCATCATCAGGTAGCTGACCAGGCCAGCCAGACCAGCGGTACCGTCGTGGTCATCAGCCAGACCAACAGCGGCACCAATGGCGAACAGCCATGCCATGTTATCGATCAGAGCGCCGCCTGCTTTGACCAGCAGGAAGCCAACAGTGTAAGCTGCGCCGGAGGTTGCAGCACCGGGGACACCCATGACACCCGGGGCCAGGGCATAACCGAGACCCATCAGGATGCCGCAGATCGGCAGCACAGCGACGGGAAGCATCAGAGCTTTGCCCAGTTTCTGGAGATACTTCATCATAAGACACATTCCTCCTTAATCCGCACCAGTTTTCGCAATTTTGCACCAAAAATCCTTGAATTCGCATCTTTCGTGAAAAATTTTTTGGAATTATTGCGCATTTCAGAGCAGGATTTTGAAAAAACTTTTCTTTTGCCCTTTCTCCCCAAACCGCTTGCATCCCGCGCCGGAATCGGGTACTATACTTATAAATAAAAACACAAGACCCAGGGAGGTTCTTTTTTATGGAATGGACAGATATCCGCCTGACCGTGGCCAAGGCCGATGCCGACAATGCCGAGGCTGTTGCCACCATGATCGCCGAAGGCGGCATCTATATCGAGGATTACAGCGACATCGAGCAGCAGGTGGCCGAGATCGCCCATGTGGATCTGATCGAACAGGAGCTGCTGGACAAGCCCCGTGATACCGTGATCATCCACATGTATCTGGAGCCGGGCGCTTCCCCCGTGGAGACGCTGGCTCTCATCCAGGCACGGATGGAAACGGCAGGCATCGCCTATACCGTGGAGACCGAGGGCGTGGAGCAGGAGGACTGGCAGAACGGCTGGCGCAAATACTACCACCCCATGGACATTGGCAAACGGCTGGCCATCGTGCCCTCCTGGCAGGAGTACGACACCGACCGCGTCAAGCTGATCCTTGACCCCGGCCTTGCCTTTGGCACCGGCGGCCACGAGACCACCAGCCTCTGCCTGGAAGCGCTGGACGAGCGGGTCAGGGGCGGTGAGCGGGTGCTGGACATCGGCACCGGCAGCGGCATCCTTGCCATTGCCGCCCTCAAGCTGGGCGCGAGCAGTGCCGAGGGTGTGGACATCGACCCCGTGGCCGTGCGCACCGCAGGCGAGAATGCTGCCCTGAACGGCGTGGCTGACAAGCTGACCGTTCTGGTGGGTGACCTGTCCGACAAGGCCAGCGGCAGATACGATATCATCACCGCCAACATCGTGGCAAACGCCATCATCAGCCTTGCCCCCGCCGTGCCCGGCCTGATGGCCGAAAACGCCACCTTTATTGCCAGCGGCATCATCGACAGCCGCAAGGACGAGGTGATCGCCACTCTGGAAGCCGCCGGCCTGACCGTGCAGGAAGTAAAGGAGAAGCGCGGCTGGGAGTGCATTATTTGTAAAAAGACGAATTAAACCTCTCAGGCGCTTCGCGCCAGCTCCCCTAATAGGGGAGCCCTTGGCATACCGGCCAGTTTTGCCGGTAATGAGGGAAACAGGAGTTTATTTTTATGCCTCACCGTTATTTTACAACCGAAATCTCCAACGGCACCGCCACCCTGCGGGGGGCCGATGCCCATCATCTTTCCCGCGTGATGCGGGGCAAGCTGGGGGACACTGTCATCTTATGTGACGGCAACGCCGTGGAATACACCGCCACCATCACCGGCTTCGGGCCGGAGACGGTGGAGTTCAGCGTGGAGCCGGGCTATCCCAGCGCCGCCGAACCCAGCGTGGAAGTGACCCTGTTCGTGGGTTACCCCAAGCAGGACAAGCTGGAGCAGGTCATCCGCCACGGCGTGGAGCTGGGCTGCACCCACTTTGTGCCCTTCTTCAGCCGGTACTGTGTGGCCGCCCCCAAAAAGGAGGAGCAGAAAAATGAGCGCTACAACCGCATCGCCTTTGAAGCCGCCAAGCAGTGCGGCCGGGGCGTGCTGCCGGATGTCGCCCTGCCCCTGCCCAACTTCGGGGCCCTCTGCCGCAGCCTGGAAGGGTACGACCTCGTGCTCTTCTGCTACGAGCTGGGCGGCGCGCCCCTGCGCCAGCTGCTGGCAGACGCACAGCCTGCCGACGGCCAGCGGCTGAAGATCGCCCTCATCACCGGTGCCGAGGGCGGCTTTGCCGTGGAAGAGGCCGAAATGGCCGCCAATGCCGGTGTGAAAACGGTCGGCCTCGGCCCCCGCATCCTCCGGTGCGAGACCGCCCCGCTGGCGGTGCTCTCTGCCGTGATGACCCTGACGGGCAACTTGGAGTAATTTTTATTTCTACATATACAAAAAGGACGGTGCATGCCGTCCTTTTTGTTTACTTTATTTTCGCGTTCATCAGCGCTTTTTTCACCTCAATGAGGTTTTGCGGGCTGACCGAGAAACTCCGCAGGCCCAGCTGCAGATATTGCAGGGTGTTGGCCGGATTTCCCACCGCGCTGCCGCAGATGGTCACGGGGATCCCGCCCTCCCGGGCAGCCTCCACCACCATGCGGATGAGCTTTTTCATTGCGTGGCTGGCCGGGCGGTAGTAGCGCTCGGCAATGGAGATATCCCGATCCACCGCGTGGGTGTACTGGGTCAGATCGTTCGTCTCGATGACAAAGAAATTGCACCCACGCTCCACGAATTCCTCTGCCGTCAGGCAGGCCGAGGGCACCCCGAACATCACGCCAAAGGGCGTGTTCGGGTCAAACTCCTCCCCGCGCTCCCGCAGCAGCTGGCGGCAGTGCGCTACCAGCCGCATGGCCTCATCCCAATCTTCGAGGTTGGTCACCATGGGGAACATGACCCGCAGGGGGCCGTGGGCTGCCGCCCGGAGCAGGGCGCAGATCTGCGTTTCAAACTGGTGGGTCTGGCGCAGGCTGCTGCGGATGCCCCGCAGGCCCAGCTTGGAGGATTCCAGCCCCCTATGGATATCGGCCATGGCGCGGTCCACACCAAAATCAAAGGTGCGCACTGTCACCACACCACCCTTTGCGGCGGCAATGCAGGATTGATAGAACACGAACTGCTCCTGCTCGTCCACCGGGCGGCCCGGCAGCATCATATAGCCGCTGCGCAGCAGGCCCACACCGGAAGCGCCTGCCTGCAGCGCCGATTCAATATCCTCCTGCCCGTAGCAGTTGGCCAGAAGCTCAAACGGCACATCATCCTTTGTCCGGTTGGGCAGGACGCTGATGCGGGCGGCTTCCGCGTTCTCCCACTGCAGCTCGCAGATGCGGCTGACCGCCTGCTGGCGGGTGTTGGCATCCGGGTCCAGGATGCACTCGCCGTTGTTGGCATCCAGCACCACGGTGCGGCCGTCGCAGTCGTTCAGGAACGCCTGCCCCACCTGCACCACGCAGGGAATGTGCATGGCCCGCGCAATGATCGCCGCGTGGCTCTGCTTATTGCCCTCCGAAGTGATGATGCCCAGGATCATTCCCGCCGGAACGCTGAACAGATCGCTGGGCATCAGCATCTCTGCCGCCAGGATCACCGGGTGATCCAGTGCCAGCCAGACCCGGGGACGGTTGGTCAGCACGTTCACCACACGGCGGGCAGCATCCAGAATATCCGCACTGCGCAGTTGCATGTAGGCGTTGTCCTCCATGGCAGCAAGCTGCTCTGCATAGCGGTTGCCCGCACGGTACATGGCTTCGGCAGCGCTGATGCCCGCCTTGATCTGGAATTCGACCTCGTTCATAAAGCCTTCATCTTCCAGCATCATGCTCTGGAACAGGAAGATGGCCTGCTCCGTGGGGCCGCTGCGGTCTGCCATGCCGTCCAGCTCACGCTGGGCTGTCCGGACAGCGTTTTCCAGCAGGCGCTGTTCCCGTTCCGCGTTGAACGGCCCGGTGGCAAAATTTTCGTGCCAGCGCTCCAACCGGCTCACCTGTCCCATCACAAGGCCCGGTGAGGCGCTGTGTCCCTGATAGACCTTCATTCCTCGATCACCTCCGGCAGTACCGGCCCGGTAAGGGCACGGCAGACCAATGCCTGTAAGAACGTATTGGGCAGCAGAGCGGCCCGTGCGGCCTGTGCCGCATTGCCGCTGCCCTCAAACAGGGGCGCAAAGCTCTCGATGCGCTCCCGGTCGCATTTTTCCAAAAAGGCTTCCGCCAGTGTCCGGGTGGTATAGAACACGGTGGGGTCCACGCCCGCATCCTCGGCGGCAGCTTCCAGCGGGGCCAACTGGGCATCCTTCATGTTGGCCAGCAGCAGGGCCGCATCCGCTGTCAGGGTCACGGGGTATTTTTCCCGCACCGCCTTCTGCACCTGCTGGAATTTCCACGCAAAGGCGGCGGCATCCTCACAGCTCTCGGCGCTGGTGGAAACGGCATAGGCGCAGCCCCGCAGATATCCCATGGCGCGGCGGGTATCGTAGTAGCCCAGCTCCATGTTCCGTCTGGCGGTATCGGGGTTAAAGTGGAGGATGTCCCCCAGCTCCCAGTAGCTGCGGATCATGGTGGTGGGCAGGCCGGTGCGGTTGGGCAGGGTGATGCCCACCCCTTCCAGGTCGACACAGACCAGCTCCTCCGCGCCCATCTTCTGGGCCAGCGCGGTGGGCATGTTGTCCCGGTAGCCGCCATCCAGGAACTGCACCCCATCGATCTGCTTTGCCCGCAGGGCGGGGAAACAGGCGGCAGAGGCCAGCAGATAATCCTTTACCTTGCCCGCCGGGATATCCTCCAGCGTCAGCTCCCGGGGCTTCAGCCCCCGCTTTTCCACGGTGACAAGGCCGAACCGGATGGGCGAAGCCCGCAGGGCATCCTCATCCAGCACCCGCTCCACGATCTCTTCCAGCGGGGTCACGTCCATGCCGCCGTCCCGCACCACTTCCCGCAGAAAGGCGTGCAGCTCAGAGAGGTCGGCGTTTTCCTCCGGCAGCTCCATCACGTCCTGGCTGCGGATGCTCATCCACATATCCCGGGCCGTTTCGTACAGGTCCAGCGCAAACATGGCACCGTTCAGGCTGCCCACACTGGTGCCGGTGATGATCTGGGGCCGCCAGCCCAGCTCGGTCAGGGCACGCCACACACCCACCTGATAGCTGCCGCGCGCACCGCCGCCTGCCAGCACCAGTGCCTTGACCGGGGTATCATTCTGTGCCATCTGGAACGCCTCCTAGTCATTCTTTGGAAATCTGTCAAAAGTATACCATATTTTCCGGAAAAATTCTCCCTGTTTTTGGAACAAAATCCATGGTATAATTTTGTTAACTTGTGTGAAACGATGGTGGAGGTAAAACAATGCACTGCAACAACTGGATCTTTGATATGGACGGCACCCTGACCGACAGCATGACCGTGGTATGGGAGGGTGCGCCCGATGCCCTGCTGGCCCGCTATGGCCGCACCCCAAAATCTGACCTCCACAAAACGCTCCTGACCATGGGCATGGCCGATGGCGCGGCCTACCTCATCCGGGAGTACGACCTGCCCCTGAAAATGGAGGACTACAACGATGTGATGTGGGATGTTATCACAAAGCTCTACGAGACCGTGGAGCTCAAGCCCGGTGTGCGGGAGCTGCTGGCCCGCCTGAAGGCCGAGGGTGCCCACATGTGCATCTGCTCCAACACCTGGAGCGCCCAGTGCCGCACCGTGCTCACCCGTTTGGGCATCGATGAATATTTCGACTTCTATGTGGAGGCACAGGGGGCGCTCCACAAGAGCAGGCCGGATGTATTTTTCCAGACCCTTGCACGCCTGGGCGGCACTGACCCCGACCGGTGCGTTGTCTGTGAAGATTCCCTCTACGCCGCCCGCACCGCCCACGACGCAGGCTTCCGCGTCATCGGCATCGCCGATGCCGCCAGCAAGTCCGATGAGCCCGCCCTGCGGGAGGTCAGTGACCAGTTCCTGACCGACTGGACAGAGCTGGACTGGGACAAAGTATGACCCTGCACCATGCAGAAAGCGGCCCGCAGATGCAGGCCGCTTTCTTTTTTTGTGTGATAGACCTATCCTTCCAGAAACGCCCGGAACGCCGCCCTTACGGCGGGCTCACGCCCCCGGGGGATGGGCACCCGTGCCCCGCTGCGCATCCAGAGCTCCCCGGAGGAGAGCTGGGCGGCGGCGGCAAGGTTGACCACATAGGAGCGGTGGGGCTGCAGAAAACGGGCATCGGCCAGCAGGGGCTTTGCCACCTCGGAAAAGGGGACCCGCAGAGAAAGAGAGGCCACGTCCTCGCCGCTGGCAAGGTGGTAGTGCACCACATGGTGGGTACACTCCAGATACTCGATGTCCGCAAAGGGCAGAGCCCGCAGGCCCATGGCCGTGGCAACCGGGATGACCGGGCCGTATTCCGGCTCGGTGGCCCGGTCCAGCAGGGCTGTCAGCTGCTCCGGACGGAACGGGATATGCAGGTACTGCATCGCGTCCACCCGGAACGCTTCGTAGGCATAGACCGTGGTGTGGGCCAGAAAGGCCAGCGGGGCCCGCACGCCCCGGCGGCGCAGCTCTGCCGCCGCCTGCAGGCCGCTGCACGGGTTGGCGGCAGGCAGCTCGATGAGGTAGAGCTCGTACCGGGAGCCCGCTTCCTCCTGCTGCAGCAGGGCCGCTGTGCTTTCCAGCTGCTCCACGATGCAGGCATCGGCCCGGCGGGCATAATATTCCATGCAGTGGCGCTGCACCCGGCCCCGCAGCACAGGGTCCGGGCTGCACACCGCAATGTGAAAGATCATATCCGCTCCTCCTTTCCCTCTGCACAGCGCTTGATTTTTGCACCGTGAGGGAGTATTATGGACGAAAAAAGAAATGGGGGACACCGCCATGGATCAGCCGCTCGTCAGCATCATCCTGCCCGTATACAACGCTCAGAACCATCTGGCCCGCTGCATCGGCAGCATCCTGAACCAGACCTATAAAAACATCGAACTCATCATCCTGAACGATGGCTCCAAGGATCACAGCCTGCCCGTGTGTGAGGAGTTCCGCACCAAGGACAGCCGCATCGTGCTGGTGGACAAGGAGAACTCCGGCGTGTCCGACACCCGCAACCTGGGCCTGAAGCTGGCCGGGGGCGAGTATGTCCAGTTCGTGGACAGCGATGACTACATCGACCCGGACTTCACCCAGCATCTGGTGGAAGCCGCCGAGGCGCACCACGCAGATCTTGTGATCGCGCCCTACAAAATGGTGATCCCCGCCGGGGCCACAAAGCCCGAGCAGGTGCTGGAAAAGCTGGAGGACGATCTGGGCGTGATGAGTGTTGCCCGGCCCCCTGAGGTGCGGGAATACGGTTTCCTGCCCGCTGGGGTCTACGACAAGGACACCTTTGCCCTGCGGCTGATGGACAAGCCTGCCTCCTACTTTTACAGTGTGCTCTGGAACAAGCTCTACCGCCGCATCCTGCTCACCGGCAATGACATCCAGTTCACCAGCGAGCTGAAATGGGCCGAGGATCTGGTGTTCAATATGCAGTATATCCAGTATGCCGAGACCTTCGTCTCCATTGACAAAGCCGGTTACTACTACGTCCAGAATCCCCAGAGCATCTGCCACACCCAGATCAACCCGGCCTCCATCGTGCAGAACAAGATCCAGACGTTCCGGTATTATAAAGACCTCTACACCCGCCTTGGGATGTACGAGGAGGTGCGGCCCCAGCTGTACAAGTTCCTGGTGGATATCGCCGAGAGCACCTACCCCTCCGGCCCCTTCAAAAAGATCATTGAGGAAGCCAAGGAATATTGGAAAAACCGGAAAGAATAAACCAAAATCGGGAGACCCCCTGCGGGGTCTCCCTTTTTTATTAAACCTCTCAGGCGCTTCGCGCCAATGACGGGTTGCGGCTCCCAGCATCCACTTCGTGCAATGCACTTGTGGATTGCTGGCCGCGGCCCCAACAACTCCTCCCTGTTTCCGCCACTGGCGGCGGTCGTTGTTGTTGCCCCTGATAGGGGAGCCAAGAGCGGTTCTGCTTTTACTGCTGTATCCTTGCCTCTCCTACTAGGAGAGGTGGCATCGCGCAGCGATGACGGAGAGGTTAAACCCCGATGGCAGCGCACTTCTTCGCCAGCCAATCCCGCTCTTCTTCATTCAGGCGGGGAGCCAGCTTCTCAAACACTTCGCGGTGGTAGGCGTTCAGCCAGTCCAGCTCGTCCCGGGTCAGGACACCGGGCACCACAGGAGAGGTGGCAATGGGCACAAAGGTCAGCGGACGGAAGGCCAGGAAGGTGCCGTACTGGTTGTCGGCCTTGTGGTAGCACTCCAGCTCGTTCTCAATGCGGATACCCACCTGACCGGCCTCGTACACGCCCGGCTCATCGGTGATGATCATGCCCGGCTGGAACACTGTGGTGTTGCGGCCGTTCAGGGAGTGGGGACCCTCGTGGACGTTGCCCACAAAGCTGACGCTGTGGCCGGTGCCGCAGCGGTAGTTGATGAGGTGCTGCCACAGCGGCTCACGGGCGATGGTATCCAGCATGTGGCCGTCGCAGTAGTTCAGCCAGACAGCCTTTGCAATGTCGATGTGGCACTGCAGGGTCCAGGTGTAGAACAGCTTTTCGTCCTCGGTCAGCTCACCCAGCGGGTAGGTGCGGGTGATATCGGTGGTGCCGTCCAGATAGGTGGCACCGCTGTCCACCAGCAGGAAGCCCTTGCGCTCCAGCTTGGCATGGTCCTCCTCGGTGGCGTGGTAATGCATCATGGCAGCGTTTCCACCGTAGGCGGCAATGGTGCCAAAGCTCTCCACGATGAACTTGTCCTGTGCAGAGCGGTACTTGTGGAGGATCTCGTCCACAGTCAGCTCGGTCAGCTCTTCCCCGGCAGCCAGACGCTCTTCCAGCTCCTTCTGGAACCGCACCATGGCAACCGCATCCCGCAGATGGGCTTCGCGGTCGTGAGCCAGCTCGACCTCATTCTTCACACCCTTCATGGGCAGCAGGGGGTCGGCCTCATCCTTCACGGTCAGGGCGGCGTTGTTCTGCAGGGTCTCGTAAACGGCAAAGTTCACGGATGCAGGGTCGGCCAGCACGGTCTGGGGCTCGGTCTCAGCGGCCAGGAACTTGAGCACGTCATCGTACTCCTGGATCTCCACGCCGTTGGCCTTGAGCTCTGCGGCAGCTTCCGCGCCCAGACGCGCGGTGTTGATGAAGAGCACCGCGCGCTCCGGGGTCACATAGCAGTAGGACATGGCATAGGGGGTGCACTGGATATCCATGGCACGCAGGTTCAGCAGCCAGGCCAGATTATCCAGCTTGCCCACCAGCTGTGCAGTGCAGCCCAGCTCCTTGAGCCTGCCGCGCAGGCGCTCCAGCTTTTCGGCAGGGGAGAAGCCCGCATACTCCTTGGGCAGGATCCATGCCGGGGTGGCAGGCAGGGCGGGGCGGCCCTCGGTCCACAGCTCATCCTCAAGGTTCAGGGTCTTGATGGTGCCCTTCTTGGCATCCAGCTCCTTCTGCACACCGCGCACCAGCCCGCAGGAAGCGGTCAGGCCGCACAGGCCCAGCACGCCGTTCTCAGGCAGCACCTTGCCGCAGTATTCCTCCACGGTGGGCACGCCCGGCTCACCCATCCGCATCAGCTGGATCTCGGTACCGGCGATCTCCTTTTCCGCCTGCACAAAGTAGCGGCCGTCTGCCCAGACAGCGCTCTCGGTAGGGGTGACGACGAAGTTGGAGTTTTCGCCGTGGAAGCCGGAGAAATAGGTCAGGGAGGTGTAATGGTCGGGCAGGTACTCGCTGGAATGCGGGTCACCCACCGGGATCAGATAAACGTCCACGCCGTTGGCCTTCATGGCAGCCCGCAGGGCGGCCAGACGCTCAGGAACCGTGTTCATGCTCATAATAAAAGCCTTCTTTCTTCCATCTATCTGCCGGAAAAACGTCCGGCGGCGGGGGTCACTGTGTCCTATTGTACCATCACTCCGGGCAGAATGCAATTCACCGGCAGCGAAAAGCCCCCGCCGGGGCATCAGCACTCAGGCGGGGGCAGAAAGCACGGTCACTGCACATTCTTTTTTGCAAGATCTTTGGTGTACAGGGCACGGGTGGCGTTCAGCACAGCCAGCACCATCACGCCCACATCGGCGAAGATGGCGGTCCACATGCTGGCCAGACCCAGCGCACCCAACACCAGGCAGGCGAACTTGATGGCCAGAGCAAACACGATGTTCTGATACACGATGCGCAGGGTGCGGCGGGCAATGCGCATGGCCAGCGCGATCTTGGCCGGGTCATCGTCCATCAGGACAACGTCAGCGGCCTCGATGGCAGCATCGGAGCCCAGAGCACCCATGGCGATGCCCACATCGGCACGGGACAAAACCGGGGCATCGTTGATGCCGTCGCCCACAAAAGCGAGGTTTTCTTTGGGCTGCTTTGCAGCGAGGAGCGTTTCGATCCGGTCCACCTTGTCGCCGGGCAGCAGGCCTGCATGGTATTCATCCAGCCCCAGCTCGGCGGAAACGGCCTTTGCCACAGGCTCCGCGTCGCCGGTCAGCATGACCGTCTTGCGGACACCGGCCTGTTTCAGGCCCTTGATGGCAGCAGCACTGTGGGGTTTGACCACATCAGCGATGAGCAGATAGCCTGCGTATCTGCCCTCCACGGCAACATGGACGATGGTGCCCGGCTCGGTGATCTCGGGAGCTGTCAGGCCCAGCTTTGCCATCAGGCGGGCGTTGCCGGCAGCGACGGTTTTGCCGTCCACCTTTGCGGTCACGCCGTGGCCGCCCAGCTCCTGCACATCGGTCACACGGCTGGGGTCAATGTCCTTACCGTAAGCGTTCTTGATGCTCAGGGAGATGGGGTGCTTGGACCAGCTCTCGGCCAGAGCGGCGGCTTCCACAAGGGTATCCCCGGTCACGCCGTTTTCGGGGTGGATGCCCACCACCTTGAAGGTGCCCTGGGTCAGGGTGCCGGTCTTATCAAACACCACGATGCCGGTGCGGGCCAGCTCCTCCAGATAGGTGGAGCCCTTGACCAGGATGGCTGGCCCATCAGCAGCAGAACGATGGGGGGGACAAAGGCCAGTGCCAGTGCGCCGTAGCAGACAGCGGGGGTGTAGACCCGGGCAAAGCGGGTGATGAAGTTCTCGGTGCGGGCCTTCTTCATGCTGGAATTTTCCACCAGGTCGAGGATCTTGGAAACGGTGGATTCGCCGAACTCCTTGGTGGTCCGCACCTTCAGCAGGCCGGTCATGTTCACACAGCCGCTGATGACCTCATCGCCGGAGCGGACATCCCGGGGCAGGCTCTCGCCGGTCAGGGCGGCGGTGTTCAGGGCAGAAGTTCCCTCCACGATGATGCCATCAATGGGCACCCGCTCGCCGGGCTGGACCACGATCACGGTGCCCACCTCCACATCATCGGGGTCCACCTGCTCCAGTTTGCCGTCCTCGTCCTCAACGTTGGCGTAATCGGGGCGGATATCCATCAGGCTGGAAATGCTCTGGCGGCTCTTGCCCACGGCCACGCTCTGGAACAGCTCGCCGATCTGGTAGAAGATGATAACGGCACAGCCCTCCACATAATCGCCCAGCGCAAACGCGCCCACGGTGGCAACGGCCATCAGGAAGCATTCATCAAAGGGCTGGCGGTTCCTGATGCCCAGCAGTGCCTTGCGGAGCACATCCCAGCCGACCACCAGATAGGGGATGCAGTAGAGCAGAAGCTCCACCGGCGTGGGAAACTGGGGCAGCAATTTGAGGATGAGCACCAGCACCAGCGCAGCAATGATCCGGTACAGGTTCTTCTTCTGCTTTTTATTCATATCTGTTCTCTCCTTTTTTCTGGGTTCTGGGCCGCAATGCGCTGCGGCGGGCGGGGTGGATTCAACAGGTTTTCCCCACGGGATAGACTTTTCCACGTTTTCCCCTGAGTTTTCCACGGACTTTTCCCGGAGAAAACCTGCTTTTTCGCGTTTCTTTTTGCACTTTTTCGCAGAAGCTGTTGAAAACCCGGTGGAAACTGTTGAAAACCCGTTTTCTTTTCCACAGTTTCCCACACCGGCTTTTGGGCCGTTCTGCCCGAAAAATGCGTCACAAAAAGCTCCCCCGCAGGGGAGCCGCACCGGAGTTACAAACCCCTGTTTCCTCAGATATCGAAGATCTCGCAGTCGTCCTCGACCTTTTTGCAGGCAGCCAGAACGTTCACCATGGTGTTGTGGGGGTCTGCACCCTCAGCAAACTCGACCTTCATCTTCTGGGTCATAAAGCTGACGGTAGCCTGTGCCACACCTGCAACGGTGTTGGCGGCATCCTCCATCTTCTGGGCGCAGTTTGCGCAGTCAACTTCGATCTTGTAGCTCTTCTTCATTATAAGTACCTCTCTTTATTTTATATAGACCTCTCAGGCACGCCTTGTGCGCCCGGAGGCAGTGTACTGCGTTTTCCGTTTACTCCTCAATGTGATCCATGCCCATGGAGAGGATGCTGCGCACATGGTCATCATCCAGTGCATAGTAAACGGTTTTGCCATCCCGGCGGAAGCGCACCAGCTTGGTGTCCTTGAGCACCCGGAGCTGGTGGCTCACTGCCGACTGGCTCAGCTGCACCGCATTGGCAATGTCCTGCACGCAGAGCTCATTGTCATGCAACGCATATAAGATCTTGATGCGGGTGGAGTCGCCGAACACCCGGAACAGGTCGGCCAGCTCATACAGCACCTCGTCATCCGGCATCACCACCGGTTCCGTGTTTTCCTGCCCCGCCGGGGTCATCTGCTCCAATCCGATCATGTCCGTTCTCCTTTTGCTGCGTTTTACATGAACGTCTGCTCATGTGTTCATGTTATCATGCAGAAGAGCTTCTGTCAAGGGGTTTTGCAAAGTTTTCTGCATTCCTCTTAAAATCATCGAAAAAAGCCGCAAAAAACGCCCAAACGGATGGAGATTTGCAGAAAAAAACGCCCAAACAGGTGCATCTGTGCCAAAAGTGTGGTATTCTAACAATGTATTTCTAAATTTTCGCCTTCGGGCATCTGGAAAGGATGTATTTTTATGTTGGAAGCTGGAATCCGCGGCGAGCAAAGTGTCGCCGTTACTTCCGAGAACACCGCAAAGACTATGGGCAGCGGCACGCTGGACGTGTTTGCCACCCCCGCGCTGGTGGCACTGGCCGAAAAAACCTGCTGGATGAGTGTTGCCGCCGCGCTGGACGAGGGCTGCGGCACCGTGGGCACCCGGCTGGAGCTGGAGCACAGCGCCCCCACCCCTGTGGGCATGACTGTGACCTGCGAGAGCGAGCTGACCGCTGTGGAGGGCCGCAAGCTGGTGTTCAAGGTCTCCCTGCACGACGAGAAAGGCCCCGTGGGCGGTGGTGTGCACGAGCGGTTCATCATCAACAACGCCAAGTTTGCCGCAAAGGCAGAGGCGAAGAAGGGGTAACGGCCTCGCCCTCTCAGTCAGCGCCGTTGGCGCTGCCAGCTCCCCCAAAGGGGGAGCCTTTGGCATTGTGGGCAGGCTGGCCGTGCACATACAGCGGCTCTCTGTCCTCTTCCATCACCTGCGCTTCTGCCTTTTGCTGGGCGGCGGTCAGCAGGCGGATGGCCTGTTCGTTGGCGCGGAACAGCTCAAAATACAGCGCTTTATAATCCGGCGTGGCGGCGGCCCCCTTTCCGTTTGCAATAGGGATAGTCTGCCCCGGGCCGGGACAAAAAATCAAGTGAGGAATCATTTATGAAAAAGACAAATCTCTCCTGGGTGGGGGCACTGCTGGTGTTTGCCCTGCTGCTGTGGTGCACCGCAGCCACCCCCGGCACCATTGCCGACCCGGCCAGCTACGCCCCCGCGGTATACAGCTCCATGCTTTCCCTGCTGCCGCCGGTGGTGGCCATTGTGCTGGCCCTGAACACCAAGGAGGTCTACACCTCCCTGCTGGTGGGCATTGCCACCGGCGCGCTGCTCTTTGCCAACGGCAACCTGGAGCTGGCGGTCACCACTCTGTTCTTCAACGAGGACGGCGGCATGGTCGCCAAGCTCTCTGACAGCAGCAACGTGGGCATTCTGGTCTTTCTGGTGATGCTGGGCATTCTGGTGGCCCTGATGAACAAGGCCGGCGGCAGCGCCGCCTTTGGCCGCTGGGCCTCCACCCACATCCACACCCGGGGCAGAAGGTCTCCCGCGCAAAGCTGGCCTACCTCATTGATTCCACCGCCGCCCCGGTGTGCATCATTGCGCCGGTGTCCAGCTGGGCCGCCGCCGTTACCTCCAGCGTGCCCGAAGGCTCCGGCATCAACGGCTTTACCATGTTCCTGCGCACCATTCCCTACAACTATTACGCCCTGCTGACCATTGTGATGAGCCTGTTCCTCATCTTCACGGGCACGGACTACTGCTCCATGAAGCAGCACGAAGACAACGCCCGGGCCGGTGACCTTTTCACCACGGCCGACCGCCCCTACGGCGACGATGTGGATGCCGGGGACGATGCCCACGGCCATGTCATTGATCTGGTGGCCCCGGTGCTGGTGCTGATCGCGGCCTGCATCCTTGGCCTGATCTACACCGGCGGCTTCTTTGAGGGCGTGGACTTCATCACCGCCTTCTCCGACTGCAACGCCTCCGCCGGTCTGGTGCTGGGCAGCAGCATTGCCCTGATGTTCACCTTTGTGTTCTACCGTGTCCGCAGCGTGATGACGTTCCAGGACTTTGCCGCCTGCATCCCCGAGGGCTTCAAGGCCATGGTCAGCCCCATGCTGATCCTGACCCTGGCCTGGACGCTTTCCGGCATGACCAACCTGCTGGGTGCAAAATATTACGTTGCCAACCTGCTGGGCGGCTCCGCTGCCGCCCTGCAGTACCTGCTGCCGGTCATCATCTTCCTGGTGGCGGTGTTCCTGGCCTTTGCCACCGGCACCTCCTGGGGCACCTTCTCCATCCTGATCCCCATCGTCTGCCACGCTTTCCCGCAGGGCGAGATGCTGGTGGTCTCCATTGCGGCCTGCCTGTCCGGCGCTGTGTGCGGCGACCACTGCTCTCCCATTTCCGACACCACCATCATGGCCTCTGCCGGTGCGCATTGCAGCCATGTGAACCATGTTTCCACCCAGCTGCCCTACGCCATTACCGCCGCTTCCTGTTCCGCCGCGTGCTATGTGATCACCGGCCTGACCCAGATGTTCCTGGGCAGCAGCGCCAGCCTGTGGACCTCGCTGATCCTGCTGGGCGTTGCCATTGTGCTGGAGCTGGTGGTGCTGAACATTCTGCGCGTAAAGCTGGGCAAAAAGACCAAAGCGTGATATACTAAAAGAAATTGAGTGTTCGAAGGGAGACCGTACCATGCTGGAAAAAGCATTCAACGATGTCTATACCAAGTTCAAGCTCCATTTCTACCAGAACGTGTTCCAGCGCTTTGCCACCCGTGAGGCGACCCTGACCACGGTGGAATCCTTTTGCATGGAGGGCATTATGGCCATGGGGGAACCCACCATTGCGGAGTTTTCCCGGATGATGCAGATCTCCACCCCCAACGCGGCGTATAAGATCGGCTCGCTGGTGCGCAAGGGCTATGTGGAAAAGATCCAGTCCACCACCGACCGCCGGGAGTATCACCTGCGGCCCACCCAGAAGTATATCGACTACTACAACATCAGCTACTCCTACCTGAGCACGGTGGTCCAGCGGGTGAACAAGCGCTTCCCCAAAGAGGACGTGAAGAAGCTGGAACAGATGCTGACCATCATCAGCAACGAGCTGATGCCCGAGCTGAACCTGGAAAACAACCCGGAGGCTCCGGAGGAAAAGAAAACCGCGCGCTGAGCCGCACCCTTCCGGAAACCCCGGAAGCCCATGCGCCGACCCCGCGCAGCCAGACAGGACTGCCCCACAGAGATGTGGAGCAGCCCTGTTTTTTCTGCCGGAACGGGCCGTGCGGCCAACAAAAAAAGCCCCGGAGGGCTTGCGGGACCCTCCGGGGCGAGGCAGCGGCGTGCGGGCCCGCTGCCTCAGGGGATAGCGATTGACAGGAGATTCTGGGAAGTAACTTTTTGGGGGATTACAAAGGAATGTGATGCATGGCCCAAAGGGTCAGCGGGGCGTTTGCCCGGGGCCTTTGGGGGTTGGGGTTCAGTGCTGGGACTTGTAGAACATGGCCTTGCGCTTGCGCTCCATCCAATATCCCGCTGCAGACAGCACCATGCCTGCGCCCAGCATCAGGTCTGCCAGCCAGCCGCTGGTGCCGGTCTGGATCAGCTTGGCATCCTGCACCGCCGGGAGCACCGGGGTCTCAGGAGCGGGAGCCCACACCTGCTGGTGCAGCTCCTTCAGCGATTGCAGATCCCGGCCGGAGAGGGCACGGTAGACCCGGAACATCTGCCGGTTGCACAGCCGGAGGATGCCGCAGGCTTCCTGCAGGCCGGAGGGCATCCCCTCCAGCGGGAGCACCCGGCACAGCCATGCCAGCAGCACCACGGTGCCCACCGCACAGCCTCTTTGAACCTGTTCTCGCTGCCTCTGTTTCATCCCGCATCCTCCGTCTTTTGTGCCGTTCTCCGGTGGTTTTTCTCCATTATATCACATCCGCGCTGTAATTTGCCAGAGAGCAGAGGGGGATGTGCCTCTGTGCCGCTTGCGCCTGCTCTGAAAACCGTTTGAATTGCAAAACGATTTTTTAGTTGCTATACTGGGCTTATCAAATTTTTTCAGGAGGATGCCGCAGTGACCACACAGACAATGCAAATCGGGAACAGACCTTGCCGCATTTACGGCGAACCCCATGCAGAACACCTACTGCTCCAAATGACCGGTGAACATGAGCTGCAAAGCATGGAAAGTGCGGTTACCGCTATTGCACAGAGTGCGCACCACTTTTTGTTTGCGGCTATTCCGGTGGAAAGCTGGAACGATGCGCTTTCTCCGTGGAAAGCCCCTGCCGTGTGGGGAAAGCAAGGCTTCGGCGGCAAAGCTGGGGAGACACTGTGCTTTCTGACGGAGCAGGTCATTCCCACACTGGAGCAGCAGTTTCCTCTCCCGGAAAACGTCAAAATCATTCTGGGCGGCTACTCGCTGGCGGGATTGTTTGCGCTGTGGGCATCCACCCAGACCGATTTGTTCTACGGTGTCGCCGCCGCTTCTCCCTCGGTGTGGTTTCCGGGCTGGATGGAGTTTGAACAGCGGCACCCGATGCAAGCACAGCACGTTTATCTGAGCCTTGGCGACAAGGAAGAGCGCACGAAAAACACCATCATGGCTGCGGTAGGGGATAATATCCGCACGCTGCACAGCCGGCTTACAGAGCGTGGCGCAGACTGCACCCTTGAGTGGAACAGCGGCGGACACTTTAAGGACGCTGATTTGCGTACGGCCAAAGCATTTCAGTGGGTGATAGAGGAACACGCATGACCATTTTGATTGATGCAGATGGTTGTCCAGGGGTCAGTGATGTAATGAAGAACAAGACCAGCTGCCGCACTCTGCCGCTGATCCGTTTGAATCTGCGCCTCTGACGGAGATGGTGGGCATTTGAACCCACTTTCCAAAACGCAGAAAAATCTGCCTTTTGGAGAGAATCGGGAGAGATTTTACGCCCGTTGGAGAGAACGGGCGAGAGAGATTCCGGGAGCCAGAATCCATCCATACAATATGTTGCTTCTGACGCTGACAAAATCAAAGCAGCAAAGGATGGATGA
>QWCN01004012.1_pt1 | contig 17952 bp, 17 predicted proteins | sample 1972711 | NCBI WGS metagenome assembly QWCN01 (sample SAMN09866707, study PRJNA288562) | Human gut metagenome isolate term1_stool, whole genome shotgun sequencing... | isolation source: gut | host: Homo sapiens | place: USA: California
TTGAGCTGTGATTGTGCTGCTATAGCTCAGTTGGTAGAGCGCATCCTTGGTAAGGATGAGGTCTCCAGTTCGAATCTGGATAGCAGCTCCAGCTCAAACCGCCTTGATGGGAAATCGTCAGGGCGGTTTTTTTGCATCCATCGCTCTGCCGTCTGCAGCAGCGCAAGCCTGGCAGCCCCAGTCAGGGGAGCTGGCGCGGAGCGCCTGAGAGGCCCATCAAACAACAAAGCCGCAGGCCTGTTGAGGGCTTGCGGCTTTGTTGTTATGGGAAAGAGGTAAAAGTGTCTGTAAAATGTCGGTTTTAATCAGAAGTCGACCTCAGTGTCGTAGTAGCAGCACTTGAGCAGCTTCTCCATCTCCTCCTGGCTGGGCTGGCGGGGATTGGAGCCGGTGCAGGCATCGCCGATGGCGTTCTTTGCGATCTCGGGCAGACGCTCCAGGAACACTTCCTCGGGAACAAAGCCCTGCTCGGTGGGGTAGGAATCGGGGCCGTAGTTCTTGATGCAGTGGGGGATGTTCAGCGCATCGTTCATGCCGCGCAGGTACTCGATGAGCAGCTTGACCTTCTCGTCGTCGTTGGAACCGCCCAGCTTCATCTCGTCAGCGATGACACCATAGCGCTTCTTGGCCTCGGGGTCCTTGGCGTTGAAGGCGATGACCTTGGGCAGATACATGGCATTGGCAGCACCGTGGATGATGTGTGCGCCGTAGTCGGCAAAGGCAGCACCGGTCTTGTGTGCCATGGAGTGGACGATGCCCAGCAGCGCATTGGAGAATGCCATACCGGCCAGGCACTGTGCGTTGTGCATGGAATCACGCTTGGACATATCGCCATTATAGCTGTCCACCAGATCGCCCTGGATCATCCGGATGGCGAAGATGGCCAGCGGGTCGGTGTAGTCGCAGTGGGCGGTGGAAACATAAGCCTCGATGGCGTGGGTCATTGCATCCATACCGGTGTGGGCAACCAGCTTCTTGGGCATGGTCTCGGCCAGATCGGGATCGACGATGGCGACATCGGGGGTGATCTCAAAGTCAGCGATGGGGTACTTGATGCCCTTCTGATAATCGGTGATGATGGAGAAGGCGGTCACCTCAGTGGCGGTGCCGGAGGTGGAAGAGATGGCGCAGAAGTGGGCCTTGCGGCGGAGCGGCGGAATGCCGAACACCTTGCACATCTCCTCAAAGGTGATCTCAGGGTACTCGTACTTGATCCACATGGCCTTTGCGGCATCAATGGGGGAGCCGCCGCCCATGGCAATGATCCAGTCGGGCTCAAACTTCAGCATGGCCTCTGCGCCGCGCATGACGGTCTCAACAGAGGGATCGGGCTCGATGCCCTCAAACAGCTCCACTTCCATGCCGGCTTCCTTCAGGTAGCCAACAGCGCGGTCAAGGAAGCCGAACCGCTTCATGGAGCCGCCGCCGACACAGATCATGGCCTTTTTGCCGGTAAAGGACTTCAGGGCTTCCAGAGCACCCTTGCCGTGGTACAGATCGCGGGGAAGAGTAAAACGAGCCATAGGAAATACCTCCGATTCAATCAAAACTCTCTGGTCTGTGGATGCTTGACACAAAAATAACCAACTCTCTTACACAAAGTGTACTGCAAACCATCCAAAAGTTCAATTGCCGGAATGTGGAAAAATCAGACCCAATTTTGGGCATTTCGCTGGAAAGGGAAGGCTTTCCGGCCGGAGAAACCGGGAAAATGGCAAACAAAAACCACCTGAAGCTCTAAGACTTCAAGTGGTTTTTCAATGGAGCTGCTATCCAGATTCGAACTGGAGACCTCATCCTTACCAAGGATGCGCTCTACCAACTGAGCTATAGCAGCAAATGGCGACCCGGATCGGGCTTGCCTTATTATACCGGAAGATGGGCGGCTTGTCAAGCGGAAAAAACAAAAAAGCCGCAAAAAAGATGAAAAAGGCGGACTTCTTCAGTCTGCTCACTGCATTCGCAGCCAGCTCCTTCCATGAGGGAGCCTCTTTGCAGGGGCACAAAGGCCCCATCCCAGAGGGGGCTGGCATCGCGCAGCGATGACTGGGGGAGTATGTCTGCGCAAAAACAAAACCTCCGGAACGGCTGCTCCGGAGGTTTGTGGCAGGGGTAGTAAGTCTCGAACTCACGGCACGCGGTTTTGGAGACCGCTGCTCTACCAACTGAGCTATACCCCTAAATCTATGCTGCATTCGCTGAATGCCTGCTTATTATATAAGATTCGGCGCAAAATGTCAAGCATAAATTTTCAGGTCTTGGTGTTGCAGCCGCAGCAGCCGTCCTTGGCGGCGGGCAGGCTCTGGGCCAGCTGCTCCAGAGTGACGCTGTCGATGTACTGGTTGATGACCTCGTCCAGCCCGGCCCAGAACGGCAGGGTGAAGCACTGCTCGGACATGGGGCACTCGTTGGTCTCGCTGCCAAGGCAGGGGATGGGGGCCACGCTGCCCTCAATGGCGCGCAGGATCTCACCGGCGGTGTAGTCGGCGGGGGCCTTGGTCAGCCGGTAGCCGCCCTGGCTGCCGCGCTCGCTTTTCACAAGCCCCACCCGGGCCAGCGGGGTGACGATCTGTTCCAGATATTTCAGGCTCAGGTTCTGCCGCTCGCTGATCTCTTTCAGGGAGACGGTGGTGCCCGGTGCGTAGCGGGCCAGCTCGGCCATCAGCCGCAGGGCGTAGCGGCTCTTTGTGGAAAATTTCATGGTCTACTCTCCTTGTTTCTCCCCTTAGTATACCACGCGGTGCAGGTTTTGCAAAGCGAAAACGCCGGTTTCTCTTGCCGAAACAAAAAACGTCTGTTATCATATAATAGAGAAATTATCGGAACTTGGAGATGAGACAATGGTAGAGAAAATCACTCCGGCCGAAGCCATCCGCCTGCTGGATGCAGGCAAGGCGCAGGCCGTGGATGTCCGGGAGCCGGACGAATTTGCCGTGGGGCATATCCCCGGCGCAAAGCTGCTGCCCCTGGGTGACGTGCTGACCCGCGCGGAGGAGGTCATGCCGGACAAAAATGCCCAGTGGCTGATCTACTGCCGCACCGGCCGCCGCAGTGCCGATGCCGCACAGAAGCTGGAAGCGCAGGGCTACACCGGCCTGCGTGATCTCGGCGGCATCCTGAGCTGGCCGTATGAGATCGAGGGCGATTTTGAGGGGCATTTTTAAAGGAAACTCCCCCAGTCTGCTTCGCAGACAGCCCCCTCTGAGATGGGGCCTGTCCGTGCGGTAAGCCTCCCTCCTAGAGGGAGGTGGCAGCGCACAGCGATGACGGAGGGAGTTTTGTGCAAAAGAAAGGATGTGCACTTATGGCGTTCGACCCGAAAAAGTTTGCCGGAGCCCATTGCGGCTGCCGGTATCAGCAGGACTACCGCCCCACGCTGGGCCGGGACGGCAAAAAGGAATCCGGTACGCTGGAGGTCATCAAATTCTATTATGATGGTGCCATCCGCTTTGAGCAGCACTGCTACGGCGAGGCGGCGACCTTTGTGTTCGGCGTGTGGGCTTCCGGCATGGATGCCGACGGCACCCTGCACTGGGCCCTGCCGGATAAGCGCAAGAGCTATTATGATGAGGAATACCTGCCCCAAAAGCTGGATCGGGTGGACGAAGCGGGCAATCTGTACTTCGATGGCGGCACCTTCCCCTGGAAGCTGGCCGACGATTTTGCCGAGGACAAACGCTGGGGCTACCCCAAATGGAAGGTGGTTCTGGGAAAGCTGGCCGGAAAAGGGCGCTGAATCTGCCCGGATTGTTACGGATTGATGAATTTCCAGTATTCCTATTGACATGCTAGGGAATGATATGGTATAACATTCCCGTTAAAAGGTATCATAGGCCCGGACGTTCGGTCCGGAAATGCAAAAACGATTTGTCGTTTGCCAGAAAGGATCAATCCCATGGAAACTATGGAGAAAGTGGTTTATCTCGACAATGCTGCGACGACTGCCTGTGCCCCGGAGGTGCTGGCAGTGATGACCCAGGCCCTGAGCGGTGCCTGCGGCAACCCCAGCAGCCATTACAGCGTTGGCTATGAGGCCAAAGAGTTTGTGGACACCGGCCGCGCCCAGGTGGCAAAGGCCATCAATGCTTCCCCGGCGGAGATCTTCTTCACCGGCTGCGGCTCTGAGGCCGACAACTGGGCCGTGAAGGGCACTGCCTTCACCAAGGCCCGCCAGAACAAGAAGCACCTCATCACCAGCGCCTTTGAGCACCATGCCATCATGCACAGCATGGCGGCTCTGGAGCGCATGGGCTTTGAGGTCACGTATATCAAGCCCACCCCGGAAGGTTATATCCGCCCGGAGGACGTGGAGGCGGCCATCCGTCCCGATACCGCGCTGGTCAGCATTATGATGGCCAACAACGAGATCGGCACCATCCAGCCCATCAAGGAGATCGCGGAGATCGCCCACAAGCACGGCGTGTGGATGCACACCGATGCGGTGCAGGCCGTTGGCACCATTCCGGTGGATGTCAAGGAGCTGGGCGTGGATATGCTGTCCATGAGCGCCCACAAGTTCAATGGCCCCAAGGGCATGGGCGCACTGTACTGCCGCAAGGGCATCTGGCCCCAGAACCTGATCGACGGCGGCAGTCAGGAGGCCCGCCACCGCGCCGGCACCGAGAACGTGGCCGGTATCGCCGGTATGGGCAAGGCCCTGGAAATGGCCGTCGCCCATCTGGACGAGCGGATGGCCCACGAGAAAGAGCTGCGTGATTACGTCATTGACCGCGTGCTCAAGAACATCCCCGAGGCCCGCCTGAACGGCGGCCTGGAGCACCGCCTGCCCGGCAATGCGAACATCAGCTTCCCGGGCCTGGAGGGCGAGACCATTCTGCTGGACCTGGATATGCACCACATCTGCGCATCCACTGGTTCGGCCTGCAACTCTGACAGCCTGGACCCCAGCCATGTGTTGCTGAGCATCGGCGTGCCGGAGGAGATCGGTCATGGTTCCATGCGGTTCACCTTTGGTCCGCAGAATACCATGGAGGAAGCAAAATATCTGTGCGACGTGCTGGAGGAGGTCATTCCCCGCCGCCGCGCAATGAGCTGTATGTGGCTGCAGGGCCAGAACACCGCCCGTCATTTCAGCCTGAAGGGAGAAAACTAAGATGGCAAGTATGTATAGCGCAAAGGTCATGGAGCATTTCGCAAACCCGCACAATGTCGGCGAGATCCCCGATGCAAACGGCGTGGGCGAAGTCGGCAACCCCAAGTGCGGCGATATCATGCGCATGTACCTGAAGATCGAGAACAACGTGATCGTTGATGTCAAGTTCCTGACCTTTGGCTGCGGTGCCGCCATTGCCACCAGCAGCATGGCCACCGACCTCATCAAGGGCAAGACCATTGACGAGGCCCTGAAGCTGACCAACAAGGCCGTTGTGGAAGCTCTGGAAGGTCTGCCCCCCATCAAGGTGCACTGCTCCGTTCTGGCAGAGCAGGCCGTGAAGGCTGCCCTGTCTGACTACTACCGCCGTCAGGGCATCGATCCGGAACCCATCGTGGGCAAGCTGGAAGAAGACTGTGACCATTGCAGCGGTGAGAGCTGCGGGGTCTGAGCAGGATCCGCAGAATCATAAAAAGGGGTGGTTCCCGGTCGGGAACCACCCCTTTTTTGGTATCATACGGAACTGCGGTGAAAGTTCAGCGCAGATTTGCCTTTTGGATCAGGCTGCGGATGTGGTGGGCCAGCATCTCGATGGCGGGGCCGTTTTCACCGCCATTGGGGATGATGATATCGGCGTTGCGCTTGCTGGGCTCCACAAAAGCCTCGTGCATGGGCTTGACGGTGGCGCGGTACTGGGCGATGACGCTGTCCAGAGAGCGGCCCCGCTCCTTGACATCCCGCAGGATGCGGCGGAGAATCCGCTCGTCCGCGTCGGTGTCTACATAGATCTTGTAATCGAACAGGCTGCACAGCTCCGGCTCAGCCAGGGGCAGAATGCCCTCCACGATGAGGACGGGGGCGGGCTCGATATGCTGCACCTCGCTGCTGCGGTTGTGGTTGGCGTAATCGTACACGGGGCAGTCGATGGCGCGGCCTGCTTTCAGCTCCTTCAGGTGCTGGATGAGCAGGTCGTTGTCGAACGCGTCCGGGTGGTCATAGTTCAGCTTGCAGCGCTCTGAAAAAGGCAGTTCATCGTGGCGCTTGTAGTAGCTGTCGTGGGAGATCAGACGCACCTCGTCCTCCCCGAACCGCTCCTTGAGCCGGTAAGCCAGCGTGGTCTTGCCGCTGCCCGAGCCGCCTGCGATGCCGATGATCAGATTGTTCATATCCCAAAATCCTCCCGCCTGCCGATTCCGGTAGAAAAATCGGTCAGAATAAGCTATAATAGGTATATTGTTGGGGAACACCCCTGTTTCTCACTGCTTATGATATCACAAATCCACTGTTTTTGACAGAGTAAGAGGAAAATTGATGAAAAAGATCATTCCGGCCCCGTATATCGACCAGACTGCCCGCTGGGTGAACGGCTGCGAGAGCATCAGCAGCGTGATGCTGCTGCAGGCCGTGGGCATCCCCATTGACCCGGACGTGTTCATTGAGCGCGACCTGCCCCACGCCCCCTACTGGGAACAGGAGGGCAGGCTCTACGGGCCTGACCCGATGTTCGTCTACCCCGGTGACCCCCACGACCACACCGGGTACGGCTGCTATGCCCCCTGCATCGTGCAGGCCTTGCAGAGCGCGTTGAAGCATGAAGGGGCGGCGGACCGGTTCGAGGTGCTGGACGTGAGTGGCGAGACTGCAGCGCAGCTGTGCCGGTTCATTGACGAGGGAATGCCGGTGGTGTTCTGGGCAACGCTGGATTTTACCCCGGTGCCCGAGGAGCGGGATCACTGGCTGCTGGCTGATGGCACCGACTTTGCCTGGAAGTGCCACGAGCACTGCCTGCTGCTGGTGGGCTACGATGAGGAAAACTACTGGTTCAATGACCCGTGGCATGACCACGGGGTCTGCGCCCAGCCCAAGGAGCTGGTGGAGCGCTGCCACGCGGCACAGGACTCCTATGCGGTGACCCTGCGGCGGAAATAAGAAAGGCGGAACATGAAAACAGAGAAACTGAAACAGAACGTCAAGGGCTATGTTCATCAGTTTGAGGACGGCGGCCTGCGGCTGCTGAGAAAGGGGCAGAAGGGTGTGATCCACGCCATCTTCAGCCGCTTTGGCCTGGTGCTGATCCTCCTGCTGCTGCAGGTGGGGCTGCTGTTCAGCATCTTCCGGTGGTTCGGCAACCTGTGGCCCCATTACTTTGGCGGCAGCGTGGTCGTTACATCGGCCATGGTCATCTACCTGCTCAACAGCAAGATGGACAACAGCGCCAAGATCACCTGGATGGTGGTGGTTGCCATTGCGCCGGTGGTGGGCATTCCGATGTTCTTCTATGTCAAGAGCAATTTCGGGCACAACATCCTGCGCAAGCGGCTGCTGGAGCTGGAGGACCAGCTGCGCGGCTGGCTGCCGCAGAGCCAAAAGGCAGTGGAGCAGCTGAAAGCGCTTGAACCCGGCGCAGCCTCGCTGGCAAAGTACCTGTATGGGCGGGGCGGCGGCTTTCCGGTGTACCAGAACACCGCCATGACCTATTTTCCCGGCGGCGAGGCAAAGTTTGAGGAACTGCTGCGCCAGCTGGAAACGGCAGAAGAATATATCTTTGTGGAGTATTTCATTATCGATGAGGGCCTGATGTGGGGCAAGATCCTGGAGGTGCTGGCCCGCAAGGCGCTGCAGGGCGTGGATGTCCGGGTGATGTACGACGGCACCTGTGAGTTCTCCACCCTGCCCCGCAATTACCCCCGGCTGCTGGAGAAGCTGAACATCCAGTGCAAGGTGTTCAGCCCGGTGCAGCCATTCGTCTCTACCCATTACAATTACCGCGACCACCGGAAAATTCTTGTCATTGACGGGCGGGTCGGTTTTACCGGCGGCGTGAATCTTGCCGATGAGTACATCAACCACATCCAGAAGCATGGCCGCTGGAAGGATGCCGCCGTGATGCTGGAGGGCGAGGCAGTCCGTTCGCTGACGGCCCAGTTTCTGCAGATGTGGGGCATCCTGAAGGAGCCGGAATATGAGCAGTTCCTGACCCGGCCCATTCCGGTGACGGAAAATGCAAAGGGCGTGGCGGCTCCCTACGGGGACTGTCCGCTGGACGGCGAGCGGGTGGGCGAGATGGTCTATATCGACCTGCTCAACCGGGCCAGGGATTACATCCACATTATGACCCCCTACCTTATTCTGGACGGCGAACTGGAGACCGCCCTGAAATTTGCCGCTGAACGGGGCGTGGATGTCCACCTTATCCTGCCCGGAAAGCCGGACAAGCAGTTCCCCTACGCACTGGCAAAGAGCCACTATTCGGCCCTGCTGGATTCGGGCGTGAAGATCAGCGAGTGGAGCCCCGGTTTTGTCCATGCCAAGGTATTCGTGGTGGATGGCAGGGAAGCGGTGGTGGGCACTATCAATCTGGACTACCGCAGCCTGTACCATCACTTTGAGGATGCCGTCTGGATGGTGGATGCTCCCTGTATCCGGGATATTGAGCAGGATTTCCAGCACACGCTGGAACAGTGCCGCACGGTGGAAAATACCTCGGCCAGCATCTGGCAGAAGCATTATCTGCTCCGTGCCACCGGAATGCTGCTCAAGGTCATTGCACCGCTGCTGTAACAGCTGAATTACAGAGCAACAGCCCCCTCAGGCTATTATGGCCCGAGGGGGCTGTTGTTTTGTATGATCCTTATCTGGGGTAGCACAGCGCCAGCTTGGAATAAAAATCTTCCAGTGCAAAACGAACATCCAGATCGTGATAGACACGGATGGTTTTGCGGTCAGAAGCTTCAGCATAGGTCAGGCTGGGCAGGAGCACAGGGGCCGGGCGGAGTGTCCAGTGCCCCCGGAATCCATTCTCCAGCAGGACAGCGGCGGTAGTGTTGTCGCCCAAAGTCCAATTGCCCCCGGTGCGCAGAGGAAAGCGGGGATCGTATTCGGAGGGGTACTCGTCCATCAGCTGCTGAAATAGATAGGCTCCCACTTCGCCGCAGGGCCGTACCCGAAGCGCTAATTCGGCAAGGGATACCTCGAATCTGGCGTAGACATCCTGTGGGATCTGCCAGACCGTGACAGCGCTGTCCAACAGGACACGGCAGGCGATGGGGTCTTGCTGAACATTGAATTCCGGTCGTCCGGCGGGATAGGGGCCGCCGCCGTTCCAGAGCACCGTCATGCGGGACGCGATCTCCGGGGCACGGTTCAGGGCGGCGGCAATGTTTGTCATAGCGCCCTGGGCCGCAATGTACAGGGGAGCCGGGTCATCCCGCAGAGCCTCCTGGATCAGAAACTCGACGGCTTCACAGTCGGGAGCGTCCTCCGGGGAGGCGAGAGGGGCAGTACAACCATGAAGAACAGGAACATCGTCGATGTGTGCGGCGTTCAGCAGGCGGCATACCTCCTGGTAACTGCGTTCCATGCTGTGGGGCGGCAGACCCCTTTGGGTGGTTTTGACCTCGAAATGGGTGGCACAGATACCACGCACATCAAATTGCGGAGTGAGCAGATGGTGCAGGATGGCAAAGTCATCATCGCCTTCGTTTTTTGCATCGGTGTCAATGATGACCCGCACCCGGCAGGCCTCCGGCGGTGCAAATCCAAGCCGCGCAAGAAGTTCAGAGCGTTCCATGTGGTGTTCCCTCAGTTCAGCTTTGCCAGCGCTTCGTTCAGTGCGGCCAGCTTTTCTTCATCGAACATTTTGTTGCTGTAGAATTGCAGATTGTTCACCGAAATGCCCCGGGAGCCGGGCTCCTGCTGCACATATTGGGCCAGCTCCGGCAGCAGCTGCTGGATCAGGGCAGCGGACTGAGGAGTGTCCAGCAGGGTGCCGATCTTCATATCAAGACAGAATTCCCTGACTTCCTCCGGGGCGGGCACCAGCACGTCGTGGTTGAAGATGTGGTTCAGGAAGCCGAGTGCCATGCCCTGCCACACTGCGGATTCCGGGTTTTCCGGGTTGTGGGGATTGGCGATGTGGCGGCTGCCGGTGGAGAAGCCGTGGTCGCCGTAAGCAAAGATATGCATCTCATAGGGGATCTTCCGCTCTGCCAACAGGGTGGCAAACTGCAGGGACTGTGTGGCGGGCACCAGATGGTCGCCCTGAGTGGCAAAAAGGAAGGTAGGAGGAGTCTGGTCATCCACCTGCTGCAGCAGGTCCGGCAGCTCCATGCCCAACGCCTTGCCCGGGACGCTGAACACAGCGTAGCCCAGCAGCATGGCCGCAGGACGGACCCGGCCCATGGTGCCCACCGAGGCGGCAAGATGCCCGCCGGCAGAGAAGCCAACCACGGCGATCTGCTCCGGGTCGATGTGCAGGTCACCTGCGTTCTGGTGCAGGTAGTCCATGGCCTCCTGCGCCTCGGCAAAGGCATTGGTATAGACCTCCTCCACCGGACAGTTCTGGGAGACGCTGTACCGCAGCACAAAGGCATTGTAGCCTGCGTTCAGGAAGGCCAGCGCTACAGGATCGGCTTCCCGGTCTGAGCAGAAAGCATAGGCTCCGCCCGGAAAGATCAGGATCGCAGGGCAGCGGTCCAGAGCAGGCATTTCGGTGCAGGGATCCTGCAGGTAGCAGGTCAGCTGGGCATTGTGGGCTCCCATAGGGATCTGAGTGATTTTCATAGTTGGCTCCTTTTCCTGTAATAAAACGGGCCTTCGTACAGATAACCCCAAAAGGCAGGGGGGTCCCTGTGCGAAAGCCCAAAATCGACTTTGTTATTCTGACATTAATATAGCAGATAGCAGAAACACTGTCAAGGAGATTTACTGGTATTCCTTTTCCATCGAGAAACCCCGGCCGCTGACTTCGGTCACGCGGCTGACGATGAGGAAACAGGCGGGGTCGATGGAGTGGACCAGCTTTTCCAGCCGGGGCAGCTCCCGGTTGGAGATGACGCTGAGCAGCACCTCGCTGGGCTCGCCGGTGTAGCCGCCCTCGCCGTGGAGCACGGTCACACCGCGGTCGATCTCAGCCAGAATGGCGGTGCGGATTTCATCCGACCGGGTACTGATGATCTTGACCTCGGTGCGGCTGTCGCCCAGCATCAGCATCTTGTCCATGACGATGGTGTGGGTGATGACCAGCACGATGCCATAGAGCACCTGCTCCGGCTGGCTGAACGCCGCCTGCACCAGCAGGATGGCGATATCAAAGAGCATCATGGTGATGGACACCGGCCAGCGGAACCACTTCTGCAGCACCAGCGGAGGGATATCCATGCCGCCGGTGGAAGCGCCCGCCCGGATGACCATGCCCAGCGCAACGCCGATGCCCAGACCCGAGAAGATGGTGCAGAGGAAGATATCCTCAGTCAGCACCCGGCCGTCCAGCAGCCGCTCAAACAGCGCCAGAAAGGCGGGGCTCAGCACGCTGCTGGCAAGGGTATTCAGTGCGAACTTCTTGCCCAGCACCGCCCAGCCCCACACCAGCATGGACATGTTGAAGAGGAAGAGGAAACCGGAGACGGAGAGCCCCGTCAGCCGCCCGAAGGCCAGCGCGATGCCGGTGGCACCGCCCGTGATGAGCCCGGCGGGCTCCAGAAACAGGGCCACCGCCAGCGAATACAGTGCGTTGCCCAGGATGATAGCCAGACTGTTCAGCAAAAGCTGCTGCCAGCGACGAGTAGATTTCATAGCAGTACCTCCCATACGATCTTATAATACAGGAAAACTTCAAGAAAATCCACCCGATGCTGTTGCTTCCCATCAGAACAGCGGAATTGATGTGGCTGCCAAGGGCTCCCCCTTTGGGGGAGCTGGCGCGAAGCGCCTGAGAGGGCGAGACCGTTACTCCTCGTCCAGCAGCCGCAGGCCCGCCGTATCGGTCACGGGCAGGGAGAACACGATGGCTCCCGCCTTGGGGCCTGCCCCCTGCATGATGGCCTGCATGATCTGGTTTTTCAGGGTGGTGCGGGACACGATGAGCACCAGCTCCTTCTCGTTGACCAGCTCCACCCCCATAAAGTGGGCGGCACCCTCCATGCCGGTGCCCTTTGCGTGGATGACGGTGCCGCCGCCAGCTCCGGCGGCGCGGGCCGCGTCCATGATGGAGCCGGTGTGGCCCTGATTGGCAATGACGAGCAGCAGCTCATAGCGGGTATCCTTCAAGGTGCTTTCCTCCTTCAGTGCAAAGGTCTGGTGTTCGGTCAGGAATTGCAGCGCCCGCTTGCCGCCGATGCTGCTGACCGGGATGATGAACGCGATGCCGGTGCCCGGCACATCGATGCGCATTTTGCGGCGCAGGTCTTTTTGCAGGCCGGGCCAGGTCTCGGCGGTGATCATGGCAAAGAGCACGGCCTTTTCGGTCTGCTCCAGCCCCAGGGTGGAAAGGGTCTCCCGCACCGCCGTGCCTGCACCCACCGTGCGCAGGCTGACCGTGATGCCGTGCTCCTCGTAAAGGGCCAGAAAGGCATCGGTGGAGTGGCGGTCGGTGATGGTGATGAGCCAGTATAAAGTATTCACAGCAGGACCTCCTTACAACTCGATGATGGCATCATCCGGCAGGTCGGCAAAGGCCAGCGCGGCGGGCACAGGCTGTGCCTGCCGGGCCCTGCGCTGCTTGAGCTGGGCCATCAGACCCATGAGCTGCACCGTGATGAGGGGGGTCATGGCGACCATAGCCACCACGCCGAAGGCATCGGTGACGATATTGCCGCCCACGGCCACACAGGCACCCTGTGCCAGCGGCAGCAGGAAGGTGGCCGTCATGGGGCCGGAAGCAACGCCGCCCGCGTCAAAGGCGATGGCGGTGTAGAGCTTGGGCACCACGAAGGAGATGCCAATGGCAAAGGCATAGCCCGGGATGAGGAACCACAGGATGGAGATGCCGGTGAGCACCCGCACCATGGCAAGACCCACCGAGAGGGAAACGCCAGCCGAGAGGGCTGCGCCCATGGTGCTGGCGGAGATGGCACCGTCGGTCACTTCTTCGACCTGCTTGTTCAGCACATAGACGGCGGGCTCGGCCTTGACGATGAAGTAGCCGATGAGCATCCCGATGGGCACCAGAAGCCAGCGGAAGCTCTGGCCTGCCAGCACCTGGCCCAGATAATTACCGGCGGGCATAAAGCCGATGTTTGCGCCTGCGAGGAATAGCACAAGACCGATATAAGTATAGGCAAGGCCCACGCCGATGCGGCCCAGCGTCCGGCGGTCGAGCTTGAGGGCCGCCAGCTGGAACACGCCGAACATGGCGATGATGGGCAGCAGGGAGGTGGCAATCTCCTTGATGTAGGTGGGCAGGCCCTCGTGGAAGAGCTGCCACAGCTCCACGGAATCGCTGACGTTGGGCAGGATGGGCGGAACGTAGGTGCTGTCGCTGGCCTGGAACGCAATGCCCAGAATGAGCACCGCCAGAATGGGGCCGATGGAGCAGAGCGCCACCAGACCAAAGCTGTCGTCCGCGGCATGGCGGTCGGAACGGATGGCGGCCACGCCGACACCCAGCGCCATGATGAAGGGAACGGTGATGGGGCCGGTGGTCACGCCGCCGGAATCAAAGGCCACGGAAAGAAATTCCTTTGGCACAAAGGCGGCCAGCACAAAGATGAGCCCGTAGAACACCACCAGCAGTTTGGGCAGGGCAATGCCCAGCAGCATACGCAGGAAGGCGACCACGAGAAACAGCCCCACGCCTGCCGCCACCGAGAGGATGAGGGTCATGTTAGGGATGGAGGGCACCTGATTGGCCAATACCTGTAAGTCGGGCTCCGAGATGGTGATGAGGAAGCCCAGCAGAAAGCCGACACCGATGATGAGCGGCACGCTCCGGCTTTTGGTGAGCATTGCGCCCACCCGCTCGCCCATGGGGCTCATGCTCATCTCCGCGCCCAGCGTAAAGAACATGATGCCCACAATGATCATAGCCGCGCCCAGCAGGAAGCAGAGCAGGATGCTGGGGGAGACGGGAGCAATGGAGAAGCAGAGCACCAGCACGATGGCCACGATGGGCAGCACCGCCTGAAGCGCTTCCAATAATTTTTCCCGCAGTTTGGGGATGGATGCCTTGAGAATAATGTCCACCGACCTTTCGAGAAAATATTTCCGCAGTGTACAAAACACATGCGGATATATGAATAGTATACCGAAAAGCGGAAAAAGGGGTCAACTAAGAAACGGTAAAGATGGATAAATGGGCGCAAAATTTACAAATTGGAAATTAAATGGAAACCGATGAGAAATAAAACGCCCGGCGGGACAGACCAGCCGGGCGGGAAAAGCATTATTTGACTTCCTGTTTGCCCAGAACGTCTGAGGTGGGGGTCTGGAAGGTGGGGATGTCGGCGTAGGGATCAGGGGTCGTATCTGCAGGCAGGCTCTTCATATACTTGTCCATGGATTCGGCCACCTGCTTGGCAATGGCCACGGCTTCGACCACGGTACGGGCACCCATAACGGCATCGCCGCCGGCAAACACGCCCTCGCGGGTGGTGCTGCCGTCCTCGCTGACGGTCAGCAGGCCCTTCTGGTTGGTCTCGATGCCGGTGGTGGTCTTGACGAGGTTGCTCTCCGAGCCCTGGCTCACCGAGACGATGACACCGGTGTGGGGGTAGAAGGTCTCGCTGCCCTCTACCTGCACGAACTTGCCCTCTTCGTTCTTGACCGTGTCGCGGCAGATCAGGCCGTTCTCCCGGATCTCCACCGGGGCCTTGCAGAAGCGGAAGCCCACGCCCTCGAGCTTGGCATAGCTGACCTCGTACTCAGAGGCGCTGATGCAGCTCTCATCCCGGCGGGCATAGCAGGTGACATGGCGGGCACCGTTGCGGATGGCGGTGCGGGCGCAGTCCATGGCCGAGTTGCCCACGCCGATCACGGCGATGTCATCCCCCAGCCGGAAGGCCTTGGAGTTGGCCAGATAGTCGATGCCAAAGGCCACGTTGCCCAGAGCCTCGCCCTTGATGTGCATGGCGTTGGCCTTCCACAGACCGGCACCGATGAACACGCTCTTGTAGCCGTCGCGGAACAGGTCGTCGATGGTGATGGTCTTGCCGATGGTGGTGTTGGGCCGGACATGGATGCCCTTGAGCTCAAGGTGGCGGTACTGGAAATCGTCCAGCACGCTGTCGGGCAGGCGGTAGTTGGGGATGCCGTACCGCATCACGCCGCCGATCTTATCCCGGGCATCAAAAATGGTGATATCATAGCCCCAGCGCGCCAGCAGCACGGCAATGGTCAGGCCGGCAGGGCCTGCACCCACCACGGCGGCTTTCATCCCGTTCTTGGGGGCGGGGCCCTTGGTCATCTTGTTGGCATAGGTGGTGGAGATATAGTCCTCGATGATGGAAAAGTGGACAGGATCGTGGCTGGGCATCCGGTTGCGGATGCAGTGGCCCTCGCACTGGTTCTCGTGGTTGCAGACCAGAGAGCAGACCGTGGTCAGGGGGTTGTTCTCAAACAGCATCCGGCCTGCGGCATCCAGCTCATTTGCCTTGAGCAGACGGATGACCTCGGGGATGTTGGTGTGGATGGGACAGCCCTGCTGGCACATCGGCTTTTTGCAGCCGAGGCAGCGGTTGGCTTCGTCCAGAACGTGTAATGCCATGGAGTTCCTCCTCTTGTCCCACAGGCTGGGGACGCTTCGTTGTATCCAATACTATCATTATGATACACCGAACCGCTGCCGGGATACAAGTGTGGAAATGTAAAAATTTCAGGAGAAAATTTTGCTATTTCGTCAAAAAGATAATTTTTTGACGAAGTGCGCTCCCCATCGGCTCCGGCTTTTTACGACACAGCGCGCCAAAATCACAGGCCCGCAGCTGTGCATCCATCACCGCCCGGCAGGGGGCGTTCTGTTCGGCCAGCCGCGCAAGGGAGTGGGACACCGGCAGTGCGGCAGCCTTCAGGAGGGGAAGAGCATCCTTCTGCGCCCCCAGCAGGTGGAGATAGGGCGGCAGGGCGGGGAAGGCATCGGCAGAATAGTCCAGAGCGGCATCCATGGCCAGGCGGCGCATCCGTGCCCGTGGATAGCGCACGGTGGTCAGGCTGTCCAGCAGCTCCGCATGGGTGGTGCTGGAACGCACGGCGGCTTCCAGCCGGTGCTCCAGACCTTCCGAAATGCCCCGCACCTGGGCAAAGGGCGCGGTTCCTGCGCACCGGCTGCGCAGAAGCGCCAGCTGACAGCGCTGGGCGGCCGCAAGATCGGTGTACTGCCCGGCGGCAAAGGCTTCCCGGTAGAGCGGCAGGACTTCCGCCGGAACATAGGGAGCAGCGGCATCCGCTCCGCCGTTCTGCCAGAGCGTGCGCAGGGCGCTGGCACTGGCAAACTGCCCCCCTGTTTCGGTCAGGGCCTGCCCATGACCGGCACCCTGCCGGGGCAGGGGGATCGGCACCAGCGCAGCCCCCAGCTCCAGGATAGCCTTGCAGTATTCCACGGCCAGATTGTTGTTGGGCTTGTCCAGCAGGGCGGCAAGGCCGGTGCCCGGGCAGACTGCTTCCACCGCTGCCTGCCGGGCTGCCGCAAAGCTGCGGGCCCCGGCGGCAAGCCGGGCTTTGAGGGCGGTGCGGTATTCCGCGCCGGAGAGCACCCGGGCGGCTTCCATCAGAAGCGCCGCATCCGGGGTCTCGGCTCCGAACACCAGAGCGTCGCACCCGGCGGCGGCCAGCAGCTGCACCCCGGCCCGGGCAAAGCATTCCGCCCCGGAACAGGCATAAGGGGCGGGCAGGGCGAACACGAGGTCGGCCCCGCAGGTCAGCGCAGCCTGCACCCGCACGCTTTCGGGCAGCAGGGGCAGCGCGCCCCGCTGGGTCAGCCCGCAGCTCATGGCCACCGCCACCCGCTGAGCACCCAGTGCCTTTGCCTGCTGCAGCTGCCAGGCGTGGCCGTTGTGGAAGGGATCGTATTCGGCAATGATCCCGGCGAGCTTGTACATTGTGAAATTTATATCGTTCATACAGAAATAACCTGTGTCTCTTTCCATTTGTGGGCAGGGTGTACAAAAAAGCATGGATACTTTGTGGAACCCTTTGCCCGGTTGCGGCTTGAAAACCCTTGGAACCTATTATATAATATTTCTAGGAATCTGTAAAATTCTGTCCGCATCTGCGAACCGAAAAGAATATGGAGGCACAAGAAGATGAAAGTTCTGGTTATTAACTGCGGCTCTTCTTCCCTGAAGTATCAGCTGATCGATATGGACGGCGAGAAGGTGCTGTGCAAGGGCCTGTGCGAGCGCATTGGCATGGAAAGCAGCATGATCACCCACGAGGCCAACGGCCACAAGGCCACCACCCCGGCGATCTTCCCCACCCACACCGAGGCTTTTGCTGAGGTCGTGAAGAAGATGACCACCGGCGAGGGCAAGTGCATCGACGATGTCAGCGAGATCAACGCCATCGGCCACCGCGTTGTCCACGGCGGCGAGAAGTTCAAGGCCAGCTGCCTGATCACCGATGAAGTCATCAATACCCTCCGGGAGCTGAGCCCCCTGGCCCCCCTGCACAACCCCGCAGGCATCCTGGGCATTGAGGCTGCACGCAAGGTGTTCGGCAACATCCCCATGGTCGCTGTGTTCGATACCGCTTTCCACAGCACCATGCCCCCGAAGGCTTATATGTACGCCATCCCCTACGAGTACTATGAGAAGTACGGTGTCCGCCGTTACGGCTTCCACGGCACCAGCCACAAGTATGTTGCATACAAGGCTGCCGAGTACCTGGAGGAGCCCATTGAGCGCCTGAAGCTGATCACCTGCCACCTGGGCAACGGTTCTTCCATTGCCGCTGTGGACCAGGGCAAGGTCGTGGATACCTCCATGGGCATGACCCCGCTGGCCGGCCTGATGATGGGCACCCGCTGCGGTGACCTGGACCCCTCTGTGGTCAACTACCTGAAGTACACCCTGAACATCACCGGCCACGAGCTGGACGAGATCCTGAACAAGAAGTCCGGCCTGCTGGGC
>QWCN01003538.1_pt1 | contig 17946 bp, 14 predicted proteins | sample 1972711 | NCBI WGS metagenome assembly QWCN01 (sample SAMN09866707, study PRJNA288562) | Human gut metagenome isolate term1_stool, whole genome shotgun sequencing... | isolation source: gut | host: Homo sapiens | place: USA: California
GGTGGAGCTGGTGCCGTAGGCGGCACCGTAGCCGGAAGAGGAAGTGCCCCGCCCGGCATAACCGGAGCCGAACCCGCTGCGCTCCCCGGCGTTGTACTCGCGGTTCAGGTAACCGCCGCCGGAGCGGGAACCATAGCCGCCGGAACCGTAGCCCCCGGCGCTGCGGCCCCAGCCGGAAGGCCCGGAGTACCCGGACGCGCCGCCGGGCACGGTGTCGCTGTAGCTGCTGCCCCAGCCGCCCAGACGGGAACGCTGTTCCAGCACCGGGCTGCGGGTCTCTTCGATGTACTCCGGCTCGATCTCGCGCAAAAAGCGGCTGGGCTCGTTGCGCTGGGTGCGGCCGTAGAGCATCCGGGTGACGCTGTTGGAGATGTACAGTTCCTTTTTGGCGCGGGTGATGCCGACGTAGGCAAGGCGGCGCTCTTCTTCCAGGTCCTCCTCGGAATACTTGCTCATCTCGCTGGGGAACACGCCCTCTTCCATACCGATGAGGAACACATAGGGGAACTCCAGCCCCTTGGCCGAATGGATGGTCATCAGCACCACCTGGTCGGCGCTCTCGTTGTAGCTGTCGATGTCGCTGATGAGGGCGATATCTTCCAGATAGCCCTCCAGCGTGGCGTCCTCGCCGTGCTGGTCGCAGTAGTTCTTGACGTTGTTCACCAGCTGGCCCAGGTTCTGCAGGCGGTCGGCGGCGTCCTCGTGGCCCTTGGCGGCGTCGGCTTCCAGCATGGCCTTGTAGCCGGTCAGCTCGATGACGTCGGCGGCAAAGGCGTCCAGCGTCTTGGTCTCCAGCGAATCCTGCAGGTTCTGGTAGATCTGCCAGAATTTCAGCAAGGGCATCACAGCCCGGCTGAGCTTGGCGTACTGGTCGGCGTGGCCGATGATCTCCAGCATGCTCACCCCCTGCTGGGCGGCAAGGTCTGCAATGACCTCCACCGTGGTGTTGCCGATCTTGCGGGCAGGCTCGTTGATGATGCGGCGCAGGCGCACGTCATCGCGGGGGTTGGCCACGATGGACATATAGGAGTGGATGTCCTTGACCTCTTTGCGGTCGTTGAAGCGCTGGCCGCCCACGATCTTGTGGGGGATGCCCGCGCGGGTGAAGTAGCTTTCGATGGGAGCCGACTGGGCGTTCATGCGGTAGAGGATGGCGTGGTCGGCCAGATGGCCGCCCTCTTTCAGGTGCTGGCCGATGACATCCGCAATGTGCATCGCCTCGTCCTGCTCGTTCTCGGCGGTGTACACCTGCACCTTGTCGCCCTCGCCGTTGTCGGTCCACAGGGTCTTGCCCTTGCGCTCCGTGTTGTGCTGGATGACGCAATTGGCGGCGTTGAGGATGTTGGAGGTGGAACGGTAGTTCTGCTCCAGCCGGATGGTCTTTGCCCCGGGGTAGCACTTTTCAAAGTTGAGGATGTTTTCAATGGTAGCCCCGCGGAAACGGTAGATGCTCTGGTCATCGTCGCCCACCACGCAGATGTTGCGCTCCGGGCCGGTGAGCAGGCTCACCAGACGGAACTGCGCCACACTGGTGTCCTGATACTCGTCCACCAGCAGGTATTTGTATTTGGTCTGGTAGAAGTCCCGCACGTCCGGGTGCTCTGCCAGCAGCTGCACGGTCTGGTAGATGAGGTCGTCGAAGTCGAAGGCACCGGCCTCCTTCAGCCGCTTTTCGTAGGCGGCGTAGATGCGGGCCGCCAGTGCGCCCTTGGTGTCCTTGGCGGGGTTGGCAAGGGCCTGTTCCGGGCTGACCAGCTGATCCTTCCAGCGGCTCATCTGGTTGATGGCGCTCTTGATGGGGAAGAACTTGTCATCCACGTTCAGGTCCTTGTACACCGCCTTCATCACCCGCTGGGTGTCGTCGGTGTCGTAGATGGTAAAGCTGCGGGGGTAGCCGATCTCCTCCGCCCAGCGGCGCAGGATGCGCACACAGGCCGAGTGGAAGGTGGAGGCAAACACCTCGTCGCCCTCTTCCCCGCCCAGCATCCGGCGCAGGCGCTCCTTCATCTCCCCGGCCGCCTTGTTGGTAAAGGTGATGGCCATCACGTTCCAGCTGCGCACGGCGTTCTGCCGCAGCATACCGTCCAGCCAGCCGGGCGCGGCGGTGCCGGTCATGATGGCACTGCGCAGGGCCTTGACGTCCTCTTCTGTGGCGGGGCGGGGGGTCTGCTTTGAGCCGTGGGCCGCGCCAAACCGGATGAGGTTGGCAATGCGGTTGACCAGCACGGTGGTCTTGCCGCTGCCGGCTCCGGCCAGGATGAGCAGCGGGCCGTCGGTGGTGAACACCGCCCGCCGCTGCATCTCGTTCAGGCGGCCGAACTGCTTTTCGATATAGGTGTCGCGCAGAGCGCAGAATTCTTGTGTCAGATCTGTTGCCATGGGTTCCCCTGTCTCCTTTTATTGTCAAAGAACAGTATACCACAATTTGAAGAAATTGAGAATAGCCGGTGCGTTTGCAGGCGGCATTTGCGCGGAAATTTTGCGGCCCATTTTCTGCGCAGGGGGTCTGGAACCACCTCCGCCCGGTTCCGGCTGTGCAATTGCTTTTATCGGCAGGCCGGGAGGGCGCTGTCCGTGGCTGGTTCACACGGCTTCCCTACTGTAGTAAAACAAGTGATAAAGTTCAAATTTAATATTTTACCTACGTTATTTTATTGAAGTTTATCAGTTTGATAAAGTTACTCTCATTGATAAAGTTCCAACTTTATCAGCAGCGCCGAACTTTCGCACGTTGATAAAGTTACTTTTTCGGCGTTGTTTCGTTTAAAAAGCCGAATTTTATCAGATAGCGCTTCTCTATCAGAGCTTGCACAGTGACAAAACAAAACCCGCCCGGCAGTACAGGACCACCGGACGGGAACGTTTGTTTTTCAGGGAATGCTTAACCGAAGATGTTGATCAGAATACCAGCAGCAACGGCAGAGCCGATAACGCCGGCCACGTTGGGGCCCATGGCGTGCATCAGCAGGAAGTTCTGCGGGTTCTCGCTCTGGCCAACCTTCTGGGACACACGGGCGGCCATCGGCACAGCGGAAACGCCGGCGGAACCGATCAGCGGGTTCACCTGGCCGCCGGTCACGGCGTACATCACCTTGCCGCACAGCACACCGGCTGCGGTGCCGAAGGAGAAGGCGATCAGGCCCAGCACGATGATGAACAGGGTGCGGGTGTTCAGGAAGGTGTTTGCACTGGTGGTGCAGCCCACAGACAGGGCCAGGAAGATGGTGATGATGTTCATCAGCTCATTGCCGGCAGTCTTCTGGATGCGATCCACCACGCCGCACTCCTTCATCACGTTGCCCAGCATCAGCATACCCACCAGAACGGCGGCATCCGGAACGATCAGGGACACGATGATGGTGACCATGATGGGGAAGATGACCCTCTCGGTCTTGGAGACGGTGCGCAGCTGCTTCATCACGACGGTACGTTCCTTCTTGGTGGTCAGTGCCTTCATGATGGGGGGCTGGATCACAGGGACCAGAGCCATGTAACTGTAGGCTGCCACGGCGATACTGCCCAGCAGCTCAGGAGCCAGACGAGAGGTAACAAAGATAGCAGTGGGGCCGTCAGCACCGCCGATAATGGAGATGGCAGCAGACTGCTTCTGGGTGAAGTCCACCAGGCCGGTAGCGGCCAGCAGACGGGCACCCATGTAAGTACCAAAGATGCCGAACTGTGCGGCAGCGCCCAGCAGCAGGCTCTTGGGGTTGGAGATCAGCGGAGCAAAGTCGGTCATGGTGCCGATGCCCAGGAAGATCAGCGGGGGGTAAATGCCCAGCTTGACGCCCATGTAAAGCATATCGGCAAGGCCGCCGTTGTTGAGGATCTCGACCCACATGGGGTGTTCCAGACCGTCACCGACGAAATATTCCATGTGGATGACGCCGCTGCCCGGCAGGTTTGCCAGGATCATGCCGAATGCCATGGGCAGCAGGATCAGGGGCTCGAATTCCTTCACGATGGCGAGGTACAGCAAAAAGCAGCCCACGCAGATCATCACTGCGTACAGGTAGCCGCCGGGCTCACCGAACCGTGCAAAGCCGGAACTTTGGAAAATACCGACCAGAGTATCAATAAACTGTGTCATGTTCTTCCTCCTGTGTTAAAACGGGGCCGTGGTGTCGTTCACGCCGGCCTTGCCCCAGCCGTTGGTGCCGCGGCGCACCGCCTTGAGGGTGTACTTGCCATTGCCCATTGCGTGGATGGCGGCCATGATGGCAGCCACCACATCACCGGGAATGCCTTCCTCCACCTGGGGAGCCGGAGCAGCGGCCTGCTGCACCGGGGCAGCGGGCTTTGCAGGGGCGGCAGGCTTGGAGGCAGCAGCCTTTGCGGCAACCTTCTTCTTGCCCAGACCGTCGAAGATCTTGCCCTCCAGCGTGATGATCGCCATCAGCAGCACGAGGATCAAGAACACCAGCACGATACCGGTAACGGTAACGACGACGTCAAAACCTAAATCCATGGTTTTTCCTCCTGTTTCTCAACGATTCGCAGCCGGTGCAGGCACCGGCCGCAAAAACACGATTTGGAAATAGTATACCTTATTTTCCCATTTAATTCAACAAAAATGGACAAATTTTCTTTTTTCCCGCAACATTCTTACCGGCGGCCGATGCGCGGGGTGGCGTCGGTGAAGCCGGTCTCCAGCTTATCGCCGATGCCAAGGCTCATGGCCGTGCCCAGGGCCACGCAGTTGACGGGGTCGGGCGAGACGGTCACTTCCACCTTCAGCTCCTGGGCCAGATACTCGGTCAGGCCGTGCAGCTGGGCACCGCCGCCGGTGAGCATGACGCCGTTGCGGTAGATGTCACCGGCCAGCTCCGGAGGGGTCTTTTCCAGCACCTGGTGGGCCGCGGTGCCGATCTGCTCGCTGAGCATCATCACCGGCTCGTACAGGTCATCGGTGGACACGTTCACGCGCACCGGCAGGCCGGTCAGCAGGCTGCGGCCCTTGATCTCCATGGTCTCATGGAAGTCGGCCTTCTGGGGGCAGCAGGCCACATGCTTTTTCAGCTCCTCGGCGGTGCGCTGGCCGATGGCGATGCTGTACTTGTTGCGCACATGCTTGAGGATCTCCTCATCGTAGTGGTTGCCGGCCACCCGCACGCTGGTGGCCTTGACCTTGCCGCCCAGGCTCAGCACGGCGATATCGGTGGTGCCGCCGCCGATGTCGATGATCATGCGGCCGTCCGGCTGGGTGATGTCGATGCCGGAGCCGAGGGCGGCGGCGATGGGCTCGTCGATCAGGTACACCTGACGGGCACCGGCGGCCACCACGGCCTCCACCACGGCGTCGCTCTCAATGCCGGTGATGGCGGCGGGCACGCACACGGCCACCCGGGGCTTGACCATATGGGAGCTGTACACCTGCTTGACAAAGCGGCAGATCAGCTCCCGGGTCATGGTGTGGTCGCTGATGACGCCGTCCTTCAGCGGGAAGATGGCGGAAATGTAGTTGGGGGTGCGGCCTACCATGGCCAGGGCCTTGTCGCCCGCCTCCAGCACGGAGTTCTTGCGGGTGTCCATAGCCACCACGCTGGGCTGGTTGAGCACCACGCCCTTGCCCTCCTGCGCGATGATGATGGTAGTCGTACCCAGGTCGATGCCGATATCGTTCTGTGCCATAAGTCGTTCGTTCCTTTCTCTTGTGCCTCTATCGTAAAAAGCCCGCCGGGCGGGCAAAAATCAGATCAAAGTTCAGTATAACATAGTTGCGGCAAAAAGTATACAAGTTTTGCGCGTTCCGCGTTTTCTGTCATCCGATGCCGCTTGCCGTAACGACCAGCTCTGTGAAAGAGCAGCGCGGAGGCTATTCTGAATCGTTCACTCTGCACAAGCAGCATCCACACGCACCTGCTCCGGCGGCAGCTCCGCCTGCAGCAGGGCGCACAGGCCGCTGTAACGCAGGTTCTGGCGCACATTGCTCATCATGCGGTTGGCCACGTCCCGCCGACCCGCCACGATGCACAGCTTGCGTGCGCGGGTGACGCCGGTGTAGAACAGGTTGCGGTAACACAGGCGGGGCGGCACCTGCGCCACCGGCAAAATCACCGCCGGGAACTCGCTGCCCTGGCTCTTGTGCACCGTGATGGCGTAGGCGATCTCCAGTTCGTTGAGGTTCTCGGCCGGGTACACCAGCCGCCGGTCGTCCATGCGCACCACCATGGAGCGCTCCCTTGTGTTGATGCTCTCCACGATGCCGATGTCGCCGTTGTAGGCTCCCACGCCCTGTTCCCCGCCGATGCGCTGCCAGACGATCTCGTAGTTGTTGCGCACCTGCATCACCTTGTCGCCCACCCGGAACACCCGGGCCGCGCTCTGCAGCTGGGGTTTGCCCTTCTGCTCCGGGTTGAGCAGGTTCTGCAGCTCCACGTTCAGCGCCTGGGTGCCGGTGGGGCCCAGCTTTGTGGGGCAAAGCACCTGAATGTCCCGCACGGGGTCGAACCCATAGCTGCGGGGCAGCCGGGTGGTGACCAGGTCGCACACCAGCTTCTGGGCGGCGTCGCCGTCCGCTTCGAGGAAGAAGAAATCGTCCGTTTTGCCGCCCTTCTGCAGCGGCTCGCCGCAGATGATGTGGTGGGCATTTTCCACGATGAGGCTGCGTTTGGCCTGCCGGAAGATCTCGTTGAGGCAGACGGTGGGCACGCACCCGGAGCGGATGATCTCGCCCAGCAGGTTGCCGGGGCCCACGCTGGGCAGCTGGTCGGCGTCGCCCACCATAATGATGCGGCAGCTGTAACGCAGGGCCGTGACCAGCGCCTGAAACAGCTTGACGTCCACCATGCTCATCTCGTCCAGAATGACCACATCGCACTTGAGCAGGTTCTTGTCGTTGTGGATGAAGCTGACCACGCCGCCGGTATAGTCCACCTCCAACAGGCGGTGGATGGTGCTGGCCTTGCGGCCGGTGAGCTCGCTCAGCCGTTTGGCGGCCCGGCCCGTGGGGGCGCACAGGGCCACCCGCTCGGCCTGATTTTCCAGCAATTGCAGGATGGCGTTCACGGTGGTGGTCTTGCCGGTGCCGGGGCCGCCGGTGAGCACCAGACAGTTCTCGGTCATGGCCTTGCGGATGGCTTCCCGCTGCAGCGGCGCATAGGCAAAGCCCTGGGTCAGTTCCAGCACCTGCAGGTTCCGGTCCAGGTCACGGGCGGTGTTCTTGCCCCGCCGGGCCAGAATGGCCAGCCGGTGGGCAATGTCCTGCTCGGCGGCCAGAAGGTCCGGCAGGTAGATGTAGGGCACGCCGTCGAACATCTTCACGCAGAGTTCTTCGGTCTCGATGCACTTGTCCAGCGCACGGGCCAGCTTTTCCGGCGGCTGGTGGATGAAGTTGGAGGCGGTTTCCAGCAGCTGGGCCCGGGGCAGGCAGGTGTGGCCGTTGCCCGCGTTGTGGCGCAAAGTGCGCAGCAGGGCGGCTTCCAGCCGCTGGGCGCAGTCGCCCTCCATGTGGTAATACTGGGCGATGCTGTCGGCGTGGCGGAAGTCCAGCTGCAGCGGCTCCCCGCACAGCAGATAGGGATTGGAGGAAATGGCCTGCATGGCTCCCACGCCAAAGGCCCGGAACACCTCCATGGCCTTGCGGGGGCCGATCTCGAACTGTGCCAGATAGGCGATGAGCTCCCGCATGCCGAACATCCGCTTGAACTCCTGCTGGATGCGGTCGGCCTTGTCCGGCGAGATGCCGGGCACCTGCGTGAGCCGGGCGGGGTCGTTGGCAATGACCTCCAGCGCCTCGGCCCCGAACAGGTCGATGATCTTGTCCGCCGTCTTGGCCCCGATGTAGGGCAGCGACCGGCTGGCAAGGAAGGCGTACACGGCTTCCAGATCCTTGGGCATGTCCGTCTCGCACTCCTGCGCGTGGAACTGCCGGCCATAGGTGGCGTGGTTCTCGTACCGGCCGCGGCAGATGACGCTTTCCCCGGCGTGCAGCTCCCCCACGACGCCGCACACCACGGTGATGACCCCGCCGCCGGACACCTCGAACACGGTGTAGCCGTTGTCGGCGTTCTCGTAGATGATATCTTCCACCGTGCCTTCCAGCTGCTCCAGCTCCTGTTCTGCCATGTGCTCACCTCCCTGTTTGCATAATTATTTATAGTATAGCCCTTTTGGGGGGATTTGTAAATCGGGAGATGGGGCAAAAATGCGGCACCCGCCACGGCGGTGCTGCGTCCCGGATGCGCCGGTGCAGTAGGACGGAACTTCAAGTTAGTCCCTGCTAAATTGTGACAGATTCATGTCAAAATGGTAACAGTTCCTGTTTCATCGTGAAAAATGCCAGCAAAGGCCTTGATTTTTTGTCAAAGTTTCCGTATAATCATCTCCAAACCAATCGGCCCGACCGGTTGGTCCATTGAAACACGAAAAAAAGGAGTACATCTCATATGAAACTCAAGAATGTTGCAATCGCTGCTACCGCTCTGGCACTGGCTGTCGGCATGACCGCCTGCGGCAGCTCTTCTTCCACCGCTGCTTCCTCCTCTGTGGCATCTTCTGCTGCCGCATCCAGCGAGGCTGCAAGCTCTGAGGCTGCTTCCAGCGAGGCTGCTGAGCCCACCACTGCCGAGTACACCGTGTACAACACCACCGGTTCCAAGGTCACCGACCTGTACCTGTACGAAGTCGGCGCCGAGGACAAGGGCGACAACCTGGCCGGTGAGGGCCTGGCTGACGGCGACAGCGTGGTCATCACCCGCGACGTGGAGGCCGACAAGCAGGCTGACGTGACCTATGTGCTGGAGTTCACCACCGAGGACGGCCAGACCCAGGCCTTCGAGACCCTGCACTACGAGACCACTCCCATCTCCCTGAAGAGCGTGGACGCCGCTGCAGGCGCTACCCCCATCGCCTTCGCTGCACCGGAGAACTAAGTCTCAACCAACTTGCATCGAAAAAGGGCTGCTGCACAAATGCTGTGCAGCAGCCCTTTTGTTTTAAACCGGAAACGCTCAGGCCCTTGCCGCCTGCTGCGCATCGGCCTGTTTTTTGTTCTGCAGGCGCTTGCGCACCACCAGATAGGCCGGGATGAGGAAGAAGCAGGCAAAGAGCCAGGCCACCGGGCTTGCGATGCAGGCGGCAAAGTACCCCCACAGGGGCACGAACCAGACGCCCACCATGGCCCGGGCGATCATCTCGGCCACCCCGGCAAACATGGCCAGACTGGAATAGCCCAGGCCCTGGATGGTATAGCGATAGATGATCAGCACCGCCAGGGGGATGTAGAACACGCTGTTCCAGAAGATGAAGCTCTGGGCGTTGGCCATGATGGCAGTCTCTCCCGGCTCCAGGAACAGGCCGATGAGCAGCTTATCCGTGAACCGCAGGATGAGGAAGGAGGCCACACTATACACGCAGCCAATGCCCAGGGCGGTGTGCACGCCCCGGTCCACACGGTCCAGGTCCTTGGCACCCATATTCTGGCTCGTGTAGGTGGTCATGGCAGTGCCGATGCTTTCCAGGGGCACGCAGAGGAACTGGGCCGCCTTGCCGCCGGCGGTCTGTGCGGCCACGATGTCGCTGCCCAGACCGTTGACGGCACCCTGCAGCACCACACTGCCAATGGCCGTGATGCTGCACTGCAGGCCCATGGGGATGCCCATGCTGCACAGCTTTGCACAGTGGGGCAGGCTGAACGCGCCTTCGTCCTTGCTCCAGCGCAGCTCATGGTAGTGGCGCAGGATATACACCAGACTGCCGATGCCAGCCACCGCCTGGCTGAACACCGTGGCAAAGGCTGCGCCAAAGGCCCCCATGCGGAACACGATGATGCACACCAGGTCCAGCCCGATGTTCAGCGCACTGGCCACCAGCAGAAAATACAGGGGCCGCTTGCTGTCGCCCAGAGCACGCATCAGGGCACTGGTCACATTATAAAGGAGGGTGAAGGGGATGCCCCAGAAGATGGTGCGGATGTAAATATCTGCAATGTCGATGATGTTGGCCGGGGTGTTGGTCCACACCAGCACCGACCGGGTCAGGGCCACTGTGACCACCGTCAGCACCACTGCAAAGGCTACCGACAGCCACACGGTGTTGGCCGTGTAGCGGCGCATCTCCTTATAGTCCTTGGCACCGAAGGTCCAGGAAATGGGGATGGAAAAGCCGCAGGCAATGCCGTTGACAAAGCCCAGCACCAGATAGTTCAGGCCGCCCACGCTGCCCACGGCCGCCAGGGCTTCCACGCCCACAAAGCGGCCCACGATGATGGTGTCGGCCAGGTTGTAGAACTGCTGGAACAGGCTGCCCAGCATCAGCGGCACTGCAAAGGCAAGGATCAGCTTCAGCGGGCTGCCCTGCGTCATATCCTTTGTCATAGTTTTCCTCCCATCCATGCAAAAAAGAGCCGTTGCTCTGCATTTTTGCCGTGAAAAACGCCCTGCCGGAAAGAGGCAGGACGTTGTGTACACTCATGAAAGGTATTATAGCCGAGGCAAGCGCATTTTACAAGATTTGCATTGCATCAACATTTCCGGTTTTTTGCCGGAAGAATTGGTCATTCTGCTCACAGCACCACCGCGTTGCCCACGCTCTGCTTTGCGCGGTGCACTTCGTCCTGCCCAAGGCTGATGCTGACGAAGGCACAGCAGCCGTCACCGATCATGACCGCAATGGCCAGCGCCACCACATCGTGTCAATGGGTTTTGTGCGCAGACCGCCACCTGTACCGTGCATTATAAAAAGGAAGGAAAGTGTGTCAGAACTGTAAAAGATAAATTATTTTAGTTATTTTTGTTGACTTATCCAACGATTCGGCTATAATGGTCGTGTTCCGAATTACTCAAACATTTTAGCTATTTAAAAACATCCAACATACAAAAGGAGAACACTACCATGACGTTTGAAGAAATGAAGAAGATCGTTGTCGATACCCTGAACTGCGATGAGGACAAGGTGACTATGGAGGCCAGCCTGACCGAGGATCTGGAGGCCGACAGCCTGGATGCCGTGGAGCTGAACATGGCCCTGGAGGATGCCTGCGGCGTGTCCGTGCCCGACGAGGAGCTGGCAAAGCTCAAGACCGTGGGTGACATCTACAACTACATCACCGCACACGTCTGAGGCAGAACACCATGAACGAGATCCGAGACCTGTTCCCCGGCCGGATGCGGGAACGCACCTTTCAGCTGAAAGCCCGGCGGGATGCCGGGGCCGTCTGGCATGAACCCCAGTTCGTGGAGTGCAAACAGTGCGGCCGCCGCGCCACCCGCACCATCTGGACCCGCAGCCTTTACGTCTGCCCCAACTGCGGCTACCACATGCCCATCGGCGGCTACTACCGGCTCAGCCTGGTGCTGGACCACGGCAGCTTCCGGGAGCTGGACGCCGACCTGCCCCCGCAGGATGTGCTCCGGTTCCCCGGCTACCCGGAAAAGCTGACCGCCGCCCAGAACAAGACCGGCCTGCGCGAAGCCGCCGTCACGGCGACCGGCCGCATCGGCGGGGTGGCCTGTGTGGCTGCCGTGCTGGACAGCCGGTTTTTCATGGGCAGCATGAGCACCGCCGTGGGCGAAAAGATCACCCGCGCGGTGGAGTACGCCGCAGCCAAACGCCTGCCGCTGGTCATCTTCTCGGCCAGCGGCGGTGCCCGCATGCAGGAGGGCATTTTCAGCCTGATGCAGATGGCCAAGACCAGCGCCGCCATCCAGCGCTTTTCCGCCAGAGGCGGGCTGTACGTCAGCGTGCTCACCCACCCCACCACCGGCGGCGTGACCGCCAGCTTTGCAAGCCTGGGCGACATCATGCTGGCCGAGCCGGGGGCGCTGATCGGCTTTGCCGGGCCCCGCGTCATTGAGCAGACCATCGGCGAAAAGCTGCCCGCCGGATTCCAGCGCAGCGAGTTCCAGTTGGAGCACGGCTTTGTGGATCAGGTGGTGCCCCGCGACCAGCTGCGTGACACCCTGATCCGGGTGCTGCAGCTTCATGTGGGAGGAAAACACGAATGATCAAGGAAATTCTGGAGCAGCTGGCTCCGCTGGATGCACAGATCACCGCCCTGAAGGGCAGCGGCGACGACATGGACGCCATCACGGCCCACGCCGCCGAGCTGGCAGAGCTTGCCGTAGAGGAGGACGAGATCCTGCGTGCCTGCGGCCCGCTGACCGCCGAGGACCGGGTCTTTCTGGCCCGGCACCCGGACCGCCCCCACATTGACGAAACCATCTCCGCCCTGTTCACCGACTTCTTTGAGCAGCGGGGCGACCGCCAGTGCAAGGAGGACCCCGCCATTCTGGGCGGTGTGGCCCGCTTCCACGGCATGCCGGTGACCGTCATCGGTCACCGCAAGGGCTCCTCGCTGGAGGAGAATCTGGCCTGCAACTTCGGCATGCCGGGGCCGGAGGGCTACCGCAAGGCCCTGCGCCTGATGAAGCAGGCCGAGAAGTTCGGTCGGCCCATCATCACCTTCATCGACACGCCGGGCGCTTACCCCGGCAAGGACGCCGAGGAGCGGGGCCAGGGCGAGGCCATCGCCCGCAACCTGATGGAGATGAGCGGCCTGACCGTGCCGGTCATCGCCGTGGTCACCGGCGAGGGTTCCTCCGGCGGTGCGCTGGCGCTGGGTGTGGCAAACCACATCCTCATGCTGGAAAACGCCGTATACTCGGTGCTGAGCCCCGAGGGCTTTGCCAGCATCCTGTGGAAGGACGCCTCCCGCAGCGGCGAAGCCTGCGAGATGATGAAGCTGACCGCACAGGACCTGTACCAGGACGGCATCGTGGAAGAAGTGATCCCGGAGCCGGTGGGCGGTGCCCAGCGCGGCCACACGGTGCTGTTTGAGCAGCTGGACGCTGCCCTGTGGGCACACCTGAAAACGCTGTGCCGCATGAACGGCAGGGCCCTGGCCGACCAGCGCTACAAGAAATACCGCCAGATCGGAGAAATGAGGAACGCATGAAGGGCTTCCAGCTGATAGCCACCGGCGGGGCGCTGCCCGGCCGGACGGTCACGAACGAAGAGCTCAGCCGCACCGTGGACACCAGTGACGCGTGGATCACCTCCCGCACCGGCATCCGTACCCGGCACTGGTGCACCGCGGACGAATCCGCCGCCACGCTGGCCATTGCCGCCGCAAAGCAGGCGCTGCAGCGCAGCGGCCTTGCCCCGGCAGACATCGCCTGCTGCGTGTGCGCCACCCTGTCGGCCCCGGACGCCACCCCCAGTGTGGCCTGTCAGGTACAGGCGGCGCTGGGCCTGCCGGAGAACCGGCCCGCGCTGGACGTCAACGCGGCCTGCTCCGGCTTTTTGTACGGCACTGCTGTGGCGCGGGGCCTGCTGGCCACGCTGGGCGGGCAGTACGCCCTGGTCATCGGGTGCGAAGCCCTTTCCCGCCTGATGGACCCCGCCGACCGCTCCACCTGCGTCCTGTTTGGCGACGGAGCCGGGGCGGCCATCTTCCGGCTGGCCGACACCCCCTTTGCCCTCACGCTGGGGGCCCGGGGCAGCGACGTCCTGCACGCCGGTGGGCCGGACCGGAACGGTTCTGCCCCCATCACCATGGACGGCAAAGCAGTGTTCCGCTTTGCGGTGGATGCCCTGCCCCGCTGCCTGCACACGGTGCTGGACGAGACCGGCAAGACGCTGGACGAGGTAGACTGGGTGGTCTGTCATCAGGCCAACAGCCGCATCATCGACCACTGTGTGCGGGCTCTGCACGCCGACCCGGCCAAATTCTACAAGAACATGGACCGCCACGGCAACACCAGCGCCGCCAGCATCCCGGTAGCCCTGAACGAGCTGGCCGAGACCGGGCAGCTGCAGCCGGGGCAGACGATCGCCTGCATCGGCTTTGGCGGCGGCCTGACCTGGGGCGGCATGCTCGTGGAATACGACCCTCTCAGGCGCTGATGCGCCAGCTCCCCCCTTCGGGGGAGCTTTATGGGCGGGTAGGGTCAGTGTGCCTTCCAAGAGAAGGTCCAGCTGACAGAAAAACAGAAAAAAGCTCCCCCCTCGGGGGAGCTGTCAATGCCGGAAGGCATTGACTGAGAGGGTTTTTCAATGAAACTTTTAAATGAAATTTTAGGGACCAGATATCCCATCATCCAGGGCGGCATGGCCAACATCGCCACCGGCGAGTTTGCCGCCGCCTGCTCCAACGCGGGAGCGCTGGGCATCATCGGCGCGGGCGGCATGAACGCCGACACCCTGCGCGAGAACATCCGCCGCTGCAAGCAATTGACGACCAAGCCCTTCGGCGTGAACATCATGCTGATGCACCCGCAGGCCGACGAGTTTGCCAAGATCGTGGTGGAAGAAGGCGTGCAGGTGGTCACCACCGGCGCGGGCAACCCCGGCAAGTATGTTCCCATGTGGAAAGCCGCCGGCATCAAGGTCATTCCCGTGGTGGCAGCGGCCGTGCTGGCAAAGCATCTGGAGCCGCTGGGCATCGACGCCGTCATTGCCGAGGGCACCGAGAGCGGCGGCCATGTGGGCGAAATGACCACCATGGCGCTGGTGCCCCAGGTAGTGGACGCGGTGCACATTCCCGTCATTGCGGCTGGCGGCATCGCCGACGGCCGTCAGCTGGCTGCTGCGCTGGCCCTGGGCGCCTGCGGCGTACAGGTGGGCACCTGCCTGCTGGCAAGCGAGGAGTGCCCCATCCATGAGAACTATAAAGCCGCCCTGCTCAAGGCCAAGGACAGTGACACCATCGTCACCGGCCGCAGCGTCGGCGCACCGGTGCGTGTGCTGAAAAACCGCATGAGCCGCGAGTACGTCCGGCAGGAAAAGGCTGGGGCCGACAAGATGGAACTGGAAAAATACACCCTCGGCAGCCTGCGCCGGGCCGTGTTTGAGGGCGACACCACCACCGGCAGCCTGATGGCCGGTCAGGTGGCCGGGATGCTCCACGAGGTGCGCCCCGTGGCCGACATCCTGAACGACCTGTGGGAAAGCGGGAGGCAGCGCATCGCCGCGCTGAACGAGCTATGCTGACCCTTGCCGGAAAGGCCCTGCCCGTGCCCATCCTGCAGGGCGGCATGGGCGTGGGCGTGTCCCTCGGCGGGCTGGCCGGGGCCGTGGCGGCCTGCGGCGGCATGGGGTGCATCTCCACCGCCGATGTGGGCTACCGGGAGCCGGATTTTGCCCGCGACCCGGCAAGCGCCAACCACCGCGCCCTGACCGCTGAGATCCAGAAAGCCAAAGCCCTTGCCAAGGGCGCGGGACTGGTGGCCATCAATGCGATGGTGGCCACCCAGGATTATGCCGCCGCCATCCGCACCGCGGTAGAAGCGGGCGTGGACGCGGTGGTGTCCGGCGCGGGCCTGCCGCTGGAGCTGCCCGGCCTTGTGGGCACGCAGGAGGTGGCCATTGCGCCCATCGTGTCCAGTGCCAGAGCCGCCCGGCTCATCCTGCGCCGCTGGGCCAAGGAGTTTGCCCGCACCGCCGACTTTGTGGTCATCGAGGGCTGCAAGGCAGGCGGGCATCTGGGCTTTGCCGAGGCCGACCTGCTGGCAGACCACTGCCAGTCTCTGGACGAAATTCTGCCGGAAGTGCTGGCCGAGGTACAGCCCTATGAGGCGCAGTTCGGCCATGCCATCCCGGTATTCGTGGCGGGCGGCATCTACACCGGGGCCGACATGGCCCACTATACAAAGCTGGGGGCCGCCGGGGTGCAGCTGGCCACCCGGTTCATCCCCACCTACGAGTGCGATGCCAGCCAGACCTACAAGGACGTGCTCCTGGCCGCAAAGCCGGAGGATGTGCGCATCATCCACAGCCCGGTGGGCATGCCGGGCCGGGCGCTGAACACCCCGCTGGTGCAGGCGCTGGCCAAGGGCAAACGCTTTGCGCCCCGGCACTGCGCCCGCTGTTTAAAGACCTGCGACCCCGCCAAGGTGCCCTACTGCATCACCCACGCCCTCATCGAAGCGGTGAAGGGCAATGTGGAAGAGGGGCTGTTCTTCTGCGGGGCCAACGTGGGCCGACTGGACCGGATGTACACCGTCCGGGAACTGATGGACGAATTGACCGCCGAATGGAGGCATGACCTATGAAACTTGCTGTTCTGTATGCCGGTCAGGGTGCCCAGCACCCCGGCATGGGCAAAGAATTTTACGAAAGCTCCCCCGCCTTCCGGGCCGCCTTCGACAGCGCGGCGCTGGATTTTGACCTGCACCGCGTCTGCTTTGAGGACCCGGACGGCGTTCTGAATCAGACCGAATACACCCAGCCCTGCATGGTGGCCTTTGCCTGCGGCGTCACCGCCGTGCTGGCCGAGCATGGCGTGCAGCCCGCTTACGCTGCCGGGCTTTCGCTGGGTGAATACTCCGCGCTGGAAGCTGCCGGGGTGTTCACCGCCAAGCAGGCCATTGAGCTGGCCGCCTACCGGGGCAAAGCCATGGCCGATGCGGCCAAGGGCATCGACTGCGGCATGACCGCCGTGCTGGGCCTGGACCGCACTGCGCTTTCCGCCTGCTGCGAAGAGGCCTCGGCGCTGGGCTGTGTGCAGATCTGCAACTACAACTGCCCCGGCCAGCTGGTCATCGGCGGCGAGAAGGCCGCTGTGGACAAAGCTGCGGAGCTGGCCAAAGCCGCCGGTGCCCGCCGCTGCCTTCCGCTGAAGGTGAGCGGCCCCTTCCACACCCGGCTGATGGCCCCCGCCGGAGATGCCCTCGCCGAACGGTTCAAGACCGAGCAGTTCCGTGAGATGCAGATCCCGGTGCTGTTCAACTGTCTGGGCCGCGAAAAGGCCGACGCGGACACCATCCCGGCGCTGCTGGTGCGCCAGGTGCAGAGCAGTGTTTACATGGAGGACACCCTGCGCCGCCTGGGCGAACTGGGTGTGGACCACATCCTGGAAGTCGGCCCCGGCAGTGCCCTGTCCGGCTTTGTGAAAAAGACCCTGCCCGGCGTGCCGTGCGCTTCGGTGGAGACACCGGAGCAGCTGGACGCCGCGCTGGCCGCATGGAGGGACGAAGCATGAGCGAAGAGACTGTGACCCGCGCGGCGGTGGTCACCGGCGGCAGCCGGGGGATCGGCCGGGCGGTGTGTGTGGCACTGGCAAAGCAGGGCTGCAACGTGGTGGTCAACTACTGCCACGGCGCAGAGCCTGCGGAGCAGACGGCAGCGCTCTGCCGCGCCGAGGGCGTGGACGCCGTGGCCGTACAGGCCGATGTTTCCACCGCTGAGGGCTGCAAAACGCTGTTTGACGCGGCGGTCAACGCCTTTGGCCGGGTGGATGTGCTGGTGAACAACGCGGGCATCACCCGTGACGGCCTGCTCCTGCGCATGTCTGAGGCCGATTTTGACGCCGTGCTGAACGCAAACCTCAAGGGCGCATTCCTCTGCTGCAAGGAGGCCGCCCGCCGCATGGTGCGCCAGCGGCATGGCCGCATCATCAACCTGTCCAGCGTGGTGGCCCTGCGGGGCAACGCCGGTCAGGCCAACTACGCCGCCAGCAAGGCGGGGCTCATCGGCCTGACCAAGAGCCTGGCCAAGGAGCTGGCAGGCCGGAACATCACGGTGAATGCCGTGGCCCCCGGCCTGATCGAGACCGATATGACCGCCGCCCTGCCGGAAGCCGTCCGCACCGGAATGCTGCACAGCATCCCGGCGGGCCGGGCCGGAAAGCCGGAGGACGTGGCAAACGCCGCGGCATTTTTTGCCGCAGAACAAAGCAGCTATCTCACCGGGCAGGTGCTCTGTGTGGACGGCGGCATGGCAATGTAAAGGAGAACGTTTTCATGGAAAAACGCAGAGTGGTCGTTACCGGTCTGGGCACTGTGAACCCGCTGGGCAACACCGTGGCCGAGAGCTGGGCCGCCGCAAAGGCCGGACAGTGCGGCATTGCCCCCATCACCCAGTTCGATACCGCTGGGTTCAAGTGCAAACTGGCGGCTGAGGTGAAGGGCTTTGACCCGGAAGCGATCGTGGACAAAAAAGAGCTGCGCAAGATGGCCCGCTTTACCCTGCTGGCACTGGCTGCCGCAAACGAAGCCATCCAGGACA
>QWCN01003542.1_pt1 | contig 17912 bp, 17 predicted proteins | sample 1972711 | NCBI WGS metagenome assembly QWCN01 (sample SAMN09866707, study PRJNA288562) | Human gut metagenome isolate term1_stool, whole genome shotgun sequencing... | isolation source: gut | host: Homo sapiens | place: USA: California
ATATTGCAGTTCTCCATAAAGCTCAAGCCCTTTTTACGTTTTTGCCATATATTTATCTGCATATAATATTATATAACCCACTTTTTTACAAGATGTTTTCTAAATTTTTTTGCGGTTTTTATGCCGTTTTCGGCTGCTGCCGATCATGTTCTCCGGAAAATAAAGGGGCTGCGCTCAACCGCGCAAACCCCAGAATCATTAAACGCTTTTTTCTCCCTCCGCTTCGCTTAAAACAGCCGAAAATCGCCCCTGAATTGGCTCTTCATCTCCTTGCAAAACAAGATACTGCACCTGCGCGTGCGGGCGCTCCGGCTCGACCCGACACACCTGTGTAAAAACGGGAAGCGCCAACGGCCCGCAGCCGGTCTCGATTCGGCACACAGTCTGCCGATCCGCCTCAAAACGGTAAAACGCCTGCAGCTCCTTGCCTTTTCGCGTAACCGACACAGCTGCGCGCGAAAACACAATGCGCACGCTTGTGCCGTCCTCCTCCGCGTACTCTGCCGCGCATAAGCCGCCTCTCCGCTGCAAAGCAGCTTCATACAAGCCCTGCCGCACCTGTCCGTCCAGTTCAAAACGCAGGCGCAGCCACACGCGCTTAGTCATTGTAGGAAATACATTCGCGCTCAAGCGTTTCCGTATGGATTCGGTAGATCGCGTTTTTTTCATTGGGGCTGACATAATAGAGCCATTCGCCGATCGCCGTCAGCGAACCGGAAAGCGGAACTGTTGCGCTTACAAGCTCCGTACCGCCGCCGAGCTTCACACGGTAAAGAAAATTATTATCGGATTTATTCGTATAATAGATATATTCGCCGTTCAAAAGCAAATTGGAAGCAAAATCATCCGTCAGCGTATCGGAATAACCGGTTTCCATATTGCAAGCGCGAATGCTGCCCGTTTCCGAACCGCCCGCGCAGTAGGCCGTTTTTCCGTCCTGCGAAATAATGTATTCATCATACTGGGAAAAAACCATGACCTCCGCAGCGTTCGTCTGCATATCAAACGCACGCAGCGCATTGTCATCACTCGTTACGGCAAACACTCTTCCGGCTGCGCACCCCATAATATGCGCCTCGCCCTTTGCGTACATCTGCGTGATTTCCAGCGTGTTTCTGTCCATTTTGAACAAGCCGTTCGCAGTGGTATAAAAAAGCATATCGCCTTCAAATTCGGTAGAAGTGATGGAATCCTCCTGCAAAACCCTTTTGCTGCCGCAGCGGCTGTCCGCGCGCACAAGCCCTTCGGAGCGCGTGTAATACAGATAGCCGTCCCAATATTGAAAAACGCCTGACGTCATGGTATCCAGCTTTGTATAGCTTTTTCCGTCCGCCGAGCAAAGGCCGATCTCATATTCTCCGTCTCCAACGGGAGAAACAATATAGATCTGCTCTCCGATCAGCTGAAATGCCGCAACACACATCGGCACCACCACTTCTCTGTCCGTACCGTCCTTTTTCATTCGGCACAGGCTGCCGCTGATCACCTCATAACGAAATTCCTCCTCCGGCACGATTCCGATCCCGTTAATATAATAAATGTATTCTCCGTGCTCCGCTACGGTTCCGGAAATGCCGACGCCGGCCTCTCCCACCTTTTCCCCGCAGCCGCACAGCGTCGTCAGCAGCACGGCAAGCAGCAGCACCGCGGCGGCATATCTGATTCCCTTCATTTTAACCTCCATTCCGCCGCTTTGCGGCGGCACAAAAAGCTTTGAAATTCTCCTGCGGTTCCGAAGGAAACAAAAATCAGTCGGGGATCAAGGAGAATTTGTGCGTGAAACAGGTTTGCTTCAGCATCAGAAAAGCATATTCTTTCACACTGCTCTCCCTATTTTTGCAAATGTCAAAACCGCCTGAATGATCCGGCGTTCCCTTAACCGTTGAGCTTCGTCAGCACGCCTCCATCGGAAAGCGTCAGCATATAAGCATTCCCGCTGTAAAGCGTTTCAAAAAAGAACAGCTTGTCGCCCACAACATCCATGTAATAATCTCCGCCCGTTGTGTTCGGGCCGGCCGCCGCCGCGACATCGGCTACCTTCATAAGATTTTTCCCCTCAAAATCCACACTGTAGAGGGCGCCTTCAGCCTTATTGCAGAAATAAACCGTATGATCTGAAATCAGATACGCCTCTACCGCCTGATCCAAAATCTTTGTTCTGGTTCCGCCGTCAAGCGGCATGATGTAAAGCCCGACTTTCCCCTCTTCCTTGGAAACGCCCACAAACGCGCCGTTTTCTATCGAAAGCTGCATGGAATCATACTCGGAATAAGAGAGCTTTGTCTCTGTTCCCGCCGTCATATCCACGCTGTGGAGATACTGATCGTTTTTGATATAATAAAGTAAATTTCCCTTGACCCCGACGATCCGGCCGTTTCTGTCGGTCAGCTTTACGGAATCCTCACCTTTGCCGTTTACGCGCATAATGCCCGCAACATTGGAAATGTAATAATACACATCGCCTGCATCGCTGATAAAAATTTGGCTAACATTGCCTACATCCTTTAATGTGGAAACCGTTTTTCCCGTGGCCGGATCGATCAATACAACGGAATTTGACTTCTCTACCGCGATCACGCCCTCGCCAAACGCATAGACCCCCTTGTTTTCAAACGAGAGAATGCGCTCCGGCGCTCCTCCGTTAATACCGATGCGATAGATCACAAGCTCGTCCTTACTCAGCGGCGAAAGATAATAAATTTTATCTCCGTATATGCGAAAGTCATATGCCTTCTTGCTGCTGATCTGCCGCTTGTCCGTTCCGTCCGCATTCATGCGGAAAATCGTTGCGATCGGCGTAGATTCCAACGCCTGATTCAAATACTGCGGCATGGAGCCGTTGATATAATAAATATATCCTCCCTGCTGCACGGCAATCTTTCCGTTGGAAACAACCTCTCCGTCCGGATCCCCTCCGGGTACCGTGGGCGCGCAGCCTGCCAGCAAAACCCCCAGCAGCAGCACCGCCGCGATCAATGCGCTTAATTTTTTCATAACCCTCTTCCTTTCCCTATGGCCTCCGCCTTACCCGGCGATCTGACCCATCTCCTGATATTCAATGCAATGACAGTATCCCGTTTCGGTATTTATCCGGTAGATCCTCCCATCGTCATCCTCTGAAAAATAATAGATCCAGCCGTCTGTAAAATCCAGCTCATCCAGATCCGATATCATTTCATTGCGCAGACACTCCCGATCCGTTCCGTCCGGACGGACGCGGTAAAGCGCGTAAAAATCCGTATCGTTGATATAATAGATATACCCGTTATAATAAGCGATCCGGCGCGCTTTATCATCCGTCAGCCGCGTGCGGCCTCCGCCCTCCGCAGGCAGCAGAAACAGTCCGCCCTCGCCCTCGTCCGAATTATCGCTGACCGCGATCGCGCCGATCTCCGGAATAAAGCAATATTCCGTATAGCTGCCGTGCGCAACCGATTCACTGGTCTGTTCCGCTTCCGTATAGCGATAGCAATAGCCGTTTGAAAACAGATAATAATACACTTCACCGTCCAGCGCCGCAAGCGCATAGGCCGAGGTTTTTGTAAGGATTTCCGCCTCTTGCGAGCCATGAGGCACACGGCACAGCACGCCGATCTCCTCCACGCTTCCGCGCGTGAAGTACAGCGCCGATGCATTGGCCCGCAAATTGCACACGGCATATTCCGTAATGCGCGTTTCCTTTCCGTCGGAAAGCGTCATTCGGTACAGGCATCCGTTCCGCGTGAAATACACAAAGCTGCCGCAGTATTCATAGCTGCCCCCGTAATACAGGCAATCCATCGAAGCAAGCTTCTTCTTGCCTGTTGCATCCGTCCTCATGCGGTACAGTGTGCTTGTCTTTTCATTTTCATAAGCCACATAATAAATATACTCGCCGTCAATATGAAACACGCAGACATCATCGCCGCAAACAACCGCTTTCTGCGTTGCGTCCGTCCTCATGCGACACAGCGCTCCGCGTTGCGCGTGATAGCGTTCCCCGAGATTGCGCGTAAAATTATCCCCGTTGATATAATAGATCCATTCTCCCTGCTTGCAGGCCCACCCGCCGCCGGATTCCACCGGCGCTTCCGGCTGCGCCCCCTTCAGCGCCGTCTGCTGCGTGCAGCCGCTCATGATAAGCAACAAAAATAATGCGATCAAGGTTTTCTTCATCAAGAAATCTCCTTTCCGATTGCTCCCCTATTATATACGCAAACGGCCGAAATTTCAAATGCTGCAAGTGAATTTTTTATAAATTTTTCTCTTATAGCGTTTCTAAATGAAAAAAAGTCATAACCGATCGCACCTTTTCATATGCTTTAACAAATATCAGCCCCAAATCAAGGAGGTTTCATTATGCGAAAATTCAATTTTAATACATTGCTCCGTTCTCAGGAAACAGCGCCTTCATCCAACGAGCCGATCTCAGTTGAATCCGGTATCGTCAGCGCTCCGGAACAAACCGTGCAGCCGCAGATCACTCGGCGCAGCGGCGGCGCCTACCGAACGATTTTGAACAATCACCGCGCTATGAGCGAGCGTATTGACCGTGCGGAACAGGAAGTGCAATATACAGACAACGCGGACGCCTCTCAACCGTAGCGCAGCTTAAAAGGTTTTCTTGCTTTTTCCCCTATGGAATGCTATAATAAGGAAAATCGCACCTTTCCGCTGTGCGTTCATTTTTAAATTAAAATAGGAGGATTCCATGAAAAAAGCATTAACTTTATTTATGCTTGTAAGCCTGCTTCTCTGCACAGCAGCCTGCGGCACTACAAGCTCAGACGCAACGGCCACGCCCGACGCGCCTTCGCAATCGCCTGACGCAACTGCTACACCAGTTCCCGAAACGCCCTGGGAAGGCAAAACCATCACGCTCAACGGAGCGGAAGCCGAAGTTTCCTTTGACAGCGGCGCCCAAACGGACAACAGCGCGCACATTCCCGCCTTTACCGTGGAAACGGAAACGGTTATGACGCTCGCTTCCGCTTACAGTGAAAACTTTAACTACTATACGCTGCAAATTAAATCCTCTCAGCCGCTTTGGGGTGTGGTTTCCTACACCAACAACGGCAAAAGCTATGAGGAAGAATTTTTCATTGAGAGCCGCACGGCAGAGGAAGATTTCCAGCTGTTCAACAGCTATATCGACGGTTTTATGGACGGCGCTCAGGGTTCCGCCGTTACGGCGTTCAAACTGATCAATAAGGGAAAAGAAGCCGCATCCGTTCAGCTTAGCCAAATCAAGCTTGCACAAAAGGAAGCGGTGGAGGATCGCGTAACGCTGCAAAACGATTATATTAAAATCGGCGCCTCCCTTACCTTCGGCGGCGGCTTGGATTATATGGAATATCTGAAAGAGCAGGTAGACGCCGTTCGCTATAACGGCCGTGTGGAGGTCGGCATCGACTACGCAAAGCTCGAAGGCGCGGAGCTGATTACATCCAACGTTAACCTGTTTAACAATTACGATCCCGGCCGCCTTGTGCAGCAGTCTTATTACGGAACCTCCAATCCTCCGTATGAATGCGGAGAATTTATGGGCCGCAAATGGAATTATAACCCCGTGCAGGGCGGAGACCGCGGCGGCTATCACAGCAAAATTGTGGATTTTGAAGTCACGGAAAACCACATCTATGTCAAATGCCGCCCGATGGACTGGGGTAAAGAAAACTCCCCCACACCCAGTTATATGGAAGCCACTTATACCATCGACGGCCGCACGATGCGCGTAGATAATCGCTTCGTGGATTTCAGCGGTTATACGCATCCTACGACCAATCAAGAGCTTCCCGCGCTTTATGTGATCGAACCGTTATACACGTTGGTTTATAACGACAGCCGCACATCTTGGGTAGATACTTCCGAAATGACCTACCGCGACGATCTTCCCTTCTGGGACGGCACATGGGAGAATTTCCGTAGCCGCGACAGCTGGTGGGCATGGATCAACGGCAAGGACAACGGCTTCGGCATCGGCCTGTATGTGCCCACGGCAACTACCGTGATCGGCGGAATGTTCAGCCATGACGGCACTATTAAAGATACGCCCGATAAAGCGTCTCCCACAAGCTATATTGCCCCGCTGCGTCAGATAGCGCTGGTCAGCTACCTGCCTCTGCAGTACAGCTACGCCGTTTCCGTAGGCAATATCAACGAAATTCGCGAAAGCTTCAAAGCCCTTGACGACACAAAGGCAATCGACAATTCATCGCTGAAAAACTACGGCCGCAAAAAGAAATAAGCTCAAATAAAAATAAAAGCTGCTCACATCTTCCAAACGGAATTTGTAAGCAGTTTTTTTGTTGGAAAAACAGCATCCGGATTTTCTATAGCAATATAAAAATATAAGCAGATGTAAGAAACTATCATGATTATTGCCACATAAACACAGACAGACCTGCTTGCCAACAACAGAAAAAAACCATTCATCTTGTCCGTTGCTGAGAGCGGCTATTTTTGCTACTCTGCATAGGATAACACTGCGATTGCAATATTTATGTATGGATGCTATGATATATAAACCAACAAAGCGGAATTTGAAACGAAGCAAAAATAAATGGCTGAACTTTTTATATGCAAAATAGCTTCTCTTCAGGAAACGGACATAAAATGGGAGTATGAAATTGCTCATAGCGGAAAAGAAAAAGAAAACTGGGTAGCTTGGAAAAAGCAGAACATAGAAAATTATAAGCAGGGTTATATTATTCCTTATTACGGGATTCTTAAGGGCAGCACTATTTGTGAGGCAACTGCAATGGTTCACTCCAAAGTTGTGCAAAACAGCGCCGCCCATGCTTATGCATATCATTATTTGCAATGCTAAAAGAAGCTCCATTGCAAAAAGTTATAAGGCGATTTCCATCCATAAAAATAGGGCGACTTCCGCACTCGAACCGCCTCCTTGCGCGGCGGTTCTCCTCCCTTCCGCCGCCCTATTTCGGTTGAACATCCGCTTCGGCGCAGAAATCATGCTTTATTCTGTTTTCCTTACATGTATAATAGTACATTTCATTTGGCTCGAACATCCGGTTCTCCGATAAAAAACAGAGCAAGAGTGCCGGGGCCTACATGCGAACCGGTAACAGGCTCATAATCAACCGTAAGAATTTCTTTGGGCGGCCTATGACGGCGAAGCAGATTTGCAAGCATTTCTGCGTCCTCATAGCAACCTGCGTGCGCAATGCCCACCGTTTGCATTTCAGCGCCGTCTACAAGCGCGTCATATTTTTCCGCAATCGCTTCGATCGCTTTTTTTCGGCCTCTGATCTTTGCAAAGGTAACGATTTTTCCCTCCTCATTTCCCTTTAAAAGCGGTTTGATCTGCAAAACAGTGCCTACTAACGCCGTTGCGTTGGATATACGTCCGCTCCTGCGCAAATGCATCAAATCATCGACCGTGAATATTTGGCAAACACAATGCCGAAGCACGTCTAACAGATCGGCCGTTTCATCAAGCTGTATACCTTGTTCTCTGCATTCAATAGCCTTCAGCACCAAAATTCCTTCGCCCAAAGAGGCGCTCAGCGTGTCGATCAATCGAATTTTACACTGCGGATATTTTTCACGCAGCTGTGCGGCCGCTGATTCCGCACAAGCGTAAGAGCCGCTGATTCCGGAGGACATGCCAATATACAAAATTTCTTTTCCTTGCAGCAGCAGCGGTTCCATATGATCTATATATCGCTGAGGATTGATTTGCGAAGTAGTTACCCGCGTTCCCTCACGCATTGCATGATAATATTGCTCTGCATCAAACGCTGCAGTATCCAAACAAGTATATTCTTTTTCTCCAATAAAATATGAAAACGGAATAACGGAAATCTGCTGCCGATGCAGCAGTTCGCTGGGCAAATTTGCAGATGTATCGGTCAAAATGGAAAATTCCAAATTTATGCCTCCTTGTGAACGTTTTGTTTTATACGCCTTTTTATGATAGTATCATTATATCCGAAGCTACGGTTTTTTTGCAATCTACGGTATTGTTTTAAAATATCCGGCTACAAAACAACACGTAGAGGCATATTTTCCAACTCTACCGGCAGTAGAATTGCCGGTAGAATCGAAGTTTTTTTCATTGATTACCAGCAAAAAAAATGATATAATACTTAACAGCGCTTAACGTTGCTATTCAACATAAACGCTGCCAAGCAGCTCTTCTTTTCGTGTTTTTTATATCTGTATTTTGAGGTGATTTCGCCATGAAGGCCGATATTAAAATAGTCATTGCAAAAAATATAGCAGATTTGCGCTTGGCAAACGGTATGACCCAGTTGGAATTGGCCGAAAGAATCAATTATTCAGACAAAGCAGTTTCTAAATGGGAACGTGCAGAGTCTATGCCTGATATAGCAGTTTTAACAGAAATAGCAGATTTATTTCAGGTTTCGCTGGATGATTTAGTTCGATTGAAAAAGCCGATTGAAAAAGCATCTGTTTCCCCCGAAGCGAGCGAGCAAAGAAAAAAACGCAACCGTGCGTTTATCACAGGCATGGGGATCCTATTAGTGTGGTTTATCGCTGCATTGGCTTTTGCCGTTATGGATATGCTTCCGGAGGAAATACCGTTTCATTGGCTTTCCTTTGTATACGCGATCCCGGTGTCCATGATCATATGGCTTATTTTTAATTCCATATGGTTTAACAAACACAGAAATTTTCTGATCATTTCTTTTTTAATGTGGTCAATCTTAAGCTGCGTTTTCCTGACAGCGCTGCTGTTCGGAATAAATATTTGGCAAATGTTTATTCTTGGGATTCCGGGGCAGTTAATGATTCTTTTTTGGTCGAAACTGAATTTCAAGCGAAATAAAACTAACCCGTAGAATTTCGATTAGGAACCAATTGACTCTTCCGTCCATAAGCAACAGAGCTATATTGCATAATTTTTAACTGCAAAGCAATAAAAAATGTTCTCTTTGCCGTTTTGTTTAAACGGCAAATTCTTATTATTACCGCATAATAAAAGCCTTTGCCTTCCCACTCTGTACATATCCACCAACACCATAACAGCCGCTGCAACATACTTCTTTTTTCAAATAATCTGCTATGAATATCAAAAAAAACAGCGCGGAAAAAGTTCTTCCGCGCTGTTTAAAAGCTATTTGATACTTACCTTAAATGATTCTTTTCTTCTTTCCGAAAGCAACCCATGCCATTACCGCGGCTCCGCTGATAAGCATCAAAACTGCCGAAACAAAAATGCTGCTTTCACCGGTCTGAGAAGGCGGTTCACCGTTAGGATCAGCTTTTCCGCAAACAGTGCACTTGCCGTCTTTATAGGTGTGCTCCGTGTGCAGATCCGCTACTGTGCCGTCCTCGTTTTTCTCAAAGAAAACGTTTTCGGACTTACTTTCCAAAACAGGCGCATTTCCTTCTGCATTGCTCTTTTCCACAAAGATCAGCACTTTATTCTGCTCGCTGCTTTCATCTGTAAAGACCAAAGAGGAATCCTTTTCAAAGGTCAAAGAAGCGTCGCCGTTTTTGTTATCCAAATCCACGCCGTACCATGATTTATCGCCGGTAACTACCGTCAACGAACCCGTTACAGCCACTTCAGAGCTGTTGATTACCATCGGCGCACCGGAAGATGCTTTAGAATGATCCAAAACAACATTATTCAGAACCACGTTATCTGCGCCCCAAATATCCAAGGTGTGCTTGTTCTTATCCGTAGCAACCAGTTTAACGTCATCCAGGGTTACACCGTCCGCTTGGATTTTTACCAGCTGAATCTGCCCCTCTAAATTCATTTTGAAATCATCGGCAGCAGTAATAGTATGGCCGTTTCCTTTAATCGTGATATTATCCACACCGTTGATATAAAGCTCCTCGCTGAGCTTAATATCGCTCATAAGCTCGATCGTCGTACCCGGCTTAAGATTCTTGACGATCTGCTGCACAAACTCGCTTTTCTCGTCTACCTGAATAGTAAAGCCGTCCAGCACAACCTTTTCGCCGCTGATGCCGGGATTCCAAGCATAACCATAATCACCGTAGGTATACCCTGCATAGGTGTTGTTAGTAAAATCCTGCGTTACATTTTTTGCCGTAACAGTTCCTTCCGTTACTGCACGTGCGCTGATCCAAGACGCTAAAGTTACATCCTCAAAAACAGTATTGCCTGCATCTGCAACGTTGATATAAATAGAACCGCTGTTTTTCTTGCCGTCCGAATCAGTTAAGGCAAGGCACTCTACATTCTTCAAAGTCAGATCTTTTCCTGCGCCAGCCAGCTCAAGAACTTTATTGCAGCCGTCATAATATTCATTGCGGTTTCCTTGAAGCTTTACATCCTGAATCGTTACGCCCGAACCGCTCACAGTAATAAAGTTCTGCGCGCTCCAAATTCCGGAATTCGCTTCATAAGTACTGGTAATGGTAACATCTCCGCTGCCCTTGATCGTAAGATCGTTTACATGGATCGGGAATACAAACCCGCTCACCACGCCACCGATGTTTGCTTCATGCTCCAAGCAGCCGTCCGCTATATCATACGTACCCGCAGCAAGCACCCATGTCTGCCCATCCTGCTGATTATTAATTGCATCAATCAGCCCTTGGGAATCGGAAATGTTCACAACATTTTCCTCTTCGGCAAATGCAATAGCCGGAACCATGCACAATGCCATAACGCTGCCGCCAAAGCGGACAGCCATCTGCGCCCTTTTTTCATTACAAAAACCTCCTTTTCCTCGAAAGACCTTTTATTTTTTATATTTTTATCTTTCGGAGTATCATAACTTAAAAGCATTATACTTTCAAGCTATAACCATATATTGTTAAAAAACACAAGTGTTTGCATTCTTTATAATGCTACCCACTTGATTTAGTATTTTATCACCTCTATTTACTTTTTGCAAGCTAAACTTTATTTTTTCATTTTCCACTTTTTAGATAAATTATTTTACTGCATATATCCGCCTATTCAACAAAAAGCTGTCCCTTATCTGACAGCTTTTTGTTTTTATGCCGCGAAAACCAAACGAACAAATCCGGCTTTACTCTTCTTCCTCTTCTTCGTTCGTTTCGCCTTCCTCCAGCACGCTTAAATCCTCCATCAAAACCTCCTCCGGTTCGCCTTTGGACGACGGAACAACAAAATCCTCGTCAAAATCCAAGGAATCCGTTGTGTCATCTTCCTTGGCAGCATTTTTCATCTGTTCCAGCCGGCACGCATAACAAAGCTCTTCGCCTTCCTCCAAATAATTCTCGCCGCACTCGGGACAAAGCTTCAAATCTTCATCATCCATATCTTCAAGAGGAGCGCCGGCAATCTTTCCCATATCAACCAAACATACCTTACAGTATTGTTCCGTATCCAAAATATAATTCAGCTCGCAGCGCGGACATTTTTTATATGCCATGTGAATCCCCACCTTCTTGGTATATATGTTATAGCAATTATAGTAAAATCGTTACAAAATAGCAAGCAAAATTTTTTCATTCCATGAATATTTATAATTCATTCAAAATTATCCTCTGCATATTGTTTATATAGCTGTGGACATAAAAATAAACAAGGTGTTTGCATTAAAGAAGTTTTCCACAATACAAACACCTTTATCCACTATTTTCGCTTATTTACACCGTAATATTGGTGGATAAAACCATCCACAATATCCACAGATATTTTAAAATTTCAAAAACTGTGGATAACTTAACTATATTATGCAACATGCTCCAACAAAAGCTTATCAGCAATAAGCGCAATAAATTCACCGTTTGTGGGTTTATCATTTTTCGTATAAACATGATAACCGAACAAATCGTTCAGGTTTTCGATTTTTCCGCGTGTCCATGCCACTTCTATTGCATGGCGGATCGCACGCTCTACCTTACTGGGACTGGTATTGAATGTACGCGCAATTCCGGGGTAAAGCTCCTTCGTGATCCGGTTGATGATATCAGGGTTGGCAATGACCATTTTCACAGCCTCCCGCAGAAAATGGTATCCCTTAATGTGCGCCGGAATTCCTATCGTAATAAATACCGTGCTGATCTTTTCATCTACAGAAGTACCCTTCGGTTCCTGAACGATCCCAGAGGACAGCTTTGCCAAAGACGGTTTAGCCACATTTCCCGAATGCAGCTCCACAACATCGGATACGCGTGCTTTCAGAACATCCACACTGAAGGGCTTTGCAATAAAGAAAACTGCGCCTAATTCGATCGCACGGGCAATCAGCATTTCCTGTGTCAATGCCGAAACCACAATTACATGCGGAGAGCTGCTTCGTTTAGATAAAATCTCTAAAACCCCAAAGCCGTCAAGCTTCGGCATTACGATATCTAAAAGCACAATATCGGGATTTAACGAGTCGATCATTTCCAGCGCCTGAAGTCCGTCCGATGCACTCCCTATCACATGGATATTTTCACATTCCGATAAACTTTTAGAAAGAAAATCCCGCACCTGGGAATTGTCATCTACGATTAATACTCTTTGTGGCTGATCCATAATATCCCCCTGTTTTTATAATATTTTTATTGATATTGTAATTATATCACAATATTTCGTACAATGCTATAGAAATTTTAACAAAATATGGAAGAAAAATATCATTATTGCTGTGTTTTTTGCTTTCACAGCTCGACAACCCATTGTAAAATAAGAAAAAATAAGTCATTTTATGAAGAATCCAGCTTTGTCTAAAATCCTTTTTTCGCCCGAATGAAAGAAAATGAACTGTTTTTCCTCAAAACAATTTTTTAAGAAAAGGTTAGAAAAGACTTGTTTTTTTCTATAAAAAGGAATATAATGAAAATAAGATTCCGGCATAAACGATAAAAAATGATAAGGAGCTGACTCACAATGAAAAATACTATTCAGATCAATAAAGGAAGCTGCAAAATGATTGCGCATAGGGGATTAAGCGGTATTGAACGCGAAAATACAAATGCCGCGTTTATCGCGGCAGGTAATCGCAGCTATTTCGGAATAGAAACGGATATTCACCGCACAAATGACGGTCGTTTCGCCGTTATTCACAATCATGATACGGAATATGTTTCCGGAGAAAAGCTCGTGATCGGCGAACACTCGCTCAATGAGCTGGAACAGCTTATTCTTTTTGATATGGATGGCGGAAAATCGCGTTCCGATCTGCGCATTCCCACATTGGAGTCTTATCTTTCCATTTGTGAAACCTACGATAAGGTGTGCGTAATTGAACTAAAGGATGCTTTTTCCGAAGCAGAACTGAAAGATATCCTTACACTTACCGAAAATGCAGGCAGAAAAGACCGATGCATTTACATTTCTTTTCTTCCGGAAAATATGGAGCTTCTCAGAAAGCTCGATGCAAGCTGCAAAGCGCAGCTTCTTACCGGAGAATGTACACCGGATACGATTGAATTTTTAAAGAAAAATCATTTGGGAATTGATATTTGGTATCCTGCGCTGAACGAAGAAAACATTGCCCTGTTAAAAAAAGAAAACATTGAGATTAATTGTTGGACTTGCGATGACCCTTCCGAAGCAGAAAGGCTTATCGCTTTAGGCGTTGATTTTATTACAAGCAATATTTTAGAATAATTAATTCATATTGTATTGATGATCAGTATGCACAGGTTTTTTGCCTGTGCATATTTTCGCTCTATGACAAATAAAATTCGCAAATTATACAGAGGAAAACTTTTTTGAAATTATATGACTAATGATATGAGTGGGAAAGTGGAGAAATGCTGTTATAGGGCGACAGAAGTCGCCCTATAACAGTAAATAAAAAACATATCCTTTTTTAATGAGCTTATAAATTTGTAAAACAATATACACATGCTGAATAAATAGTACCGTGCATTATTTACCGATCAATTTATCAATCGCATCGAACGGCGTTACAAATGAAGCCATGTTGGAATTTAAAGTCCTTTTTATCCCCCATTGTGCAAATGAAAAATCTGTTCCAGCACGTTTGGCGCATTCCATATCATAGATGCTGTCGCCAATGTATAAAAGCTCCCTGCCGCTGCATTTTGTAAGCTCCATATATTTTAATAAAGGCTCCGGATCGGGCTTATGCTTTGCTGTATCATCGGCACAAATGATTGTTTTGAATAAAGATGCAATATCAAACACCATAAAATCATGTTCAAATTCTTCTTTTGTTTTAGACGTTACAATCCCCGGTTCATATCCGGATTTTATAAGCGCTTTAAGTAATTCATGAATTCCGTTAAACACACAAACCGTATGGCTGTATTTTTTCATGTTGTTATCCCATAAAGAAAGAGCCTCTTCAATGTTTTTAATGTTTAAACGGCGCAGCGCATCTTTACCTGTAATACCTAAAACAAAGATAAGCTCTTCATGTGTTAAATTTTTCCCTGTTAGGTGGGCGATTGTATCCTGTAAAGAATGAATAACAGCGTATTCAGTATCAATTAAAGTTCCGTCTATATCAAACACAATTTGTTTATATTTCATAGTTAAAGTTTCCTTCATCATTTTTTATATATGACTCCAAGGGCTGTGAAAGGTTAAAACATTCATAATCATAAGTCATTTTTTTATAATGCTTTTATGACAGTATAAGTAAAGGAGCTGAAAAAAGTAATAATTTTTACTGGAGAGGCGAAAGGAAAATCCACTTATCAATCAAAAAAGCAGTTTTGGCATATAATTTACTCTTTTACAACGAAAAACTGATTCATTTTTATTTTACTTAATTTTTTCTTGTACTTTTTGCGGCAGATCGTTATATGCAAGCTCCTTCCACTTATGAACACCCAAAGCTTTTACCTCTAATGATATATAAGCCCCTTCCCTAAGCCTGCGGGAGGTTTTAAAACTTAATTCACGCTTTTTTCCGTTTTCATTGTAGCAATCTAAAATGTACTCATATTTCATATCTTCGTTTGAAGATAATTCCCGTATCCGGCTATTATCAATTTTTGTATAAAAAAGCTCATCATAGTTTTCTAAGTAATAAAAGCCCCCCACCAAACACGCTCCTAAAACCAAAACAGCTGCTATAGCAATCAATACCTTGCTTTTCATCGTTCTTTTCTCCTTTTCATATGATCTGTCATAATTATAGGAGCTTACTCTTTCTATTTCCATAGCTTACGCTTACAATTTTCTTAGTCTCCTTACAATTTTGTAAGATATGTTCATAATGTTAAAAAAAACAGCACAAAAAAATTTCTTTTGCGCATAAGTTAAAGAAGCAAAGAGGATTAGCAATGCAGAATGCAAATTTCCCCATTATGCCTCCTTAACGATCCCCCGTAACCCCTTGAAGCGCCTGTTTTTTGTATGGCGAGAGCAGGAGGTTTCAACAAGAATAATATTTATTACGATAAAAATCGATATAAAGTAAGGGAAGAAGCTTTTATGCCCTGTTGTAAAGGGCGGCGGAAGGAAGGAGAACCGCCGCGATAGGTGGCGGTTCGAGTGCGGAAGTCGCCCTGATTTCAACGTACTGGACAAGCTAATTTTTTCGCGTTTAAACTAAAGGGGAAATAAGGGAGAATTTGCACTTTTGCAATTACCAATCCCCCTTACACCCCACTTTACATGAAAAAAGATATTTTACAAAAAACATGCAAAAAGATATAAAGCAATTATTTTCTTTTAATCTTTTGGCCTTCCTTAGAATCCAGCACTGCATAGCCTAACGCTGAAAGCTCATCGCGCAAGCGGTCGCTTTGCGCCCAATTTTTATCCTTGCGAGCCTGTGCACGCTGATCTGCCAGCGCCTGAATCTCGTCAGGAAGGATCTCTTCCTCTTCCTGAGAGGTTTTACATTTTTCCTCGCATCGGTCAAGAGAAAGGCCGAGAATTTCATCCATTTTCAGCAGCGCGCGGTAAACCTCGGCAGATTTCGGCTGCTTTGCCAAAAGCCATGTAAAACCAAGCGCTTTTGGTACGTTTAAATCATCCTCCACAGCAACATAGAAATTCGACAGCATGGAATGAATTATGGCTTCATCTGCCATCTCTTTTCCATATTTATGCGCCAAAGCTGCTTCCAAAAGCCTTGCATAGCTTGTTTGTGCCGCAGACATTCCCTCCCATGTGAAATTAAGCTTATTGCGATAATGAGAATTCAGGCAGTAATAACGAAACGCGAGCGGCTCAAAACCTTTGTTCTTCAAATCCTCAACGGTATAGGTATTGCCCAAACTCTTGCTCATTTTTCCGTTATCGACCATCATAAATTCGCCATGCATCCAATAATTTACCGCGGAATGCCCTAAAAATGCTTCACTCTGCGCAATTTCATTTTCATGGTGAACCGGAATATGGTCTACTCCGCCGGTATGAATGTCAAACTGATCTCCCAAATATTTTCGGCTCATGGCAGAGCATTCAATATGCCACCCCGGATAACCCATTCCCCAAGGGCTTTCCCATTGCATAATGTGTTCTTTAGGCGCCTTTTTCCAAAGCGCAAAATCCGCCGGATGACGTTTTTCATCGTTGACCTCCACACGTGCACCGGCCAGCTGATCTTCTAAATTCACACCGGAAAGCCTTCCGTAATGACCAAATTTCTGAATATCGAAATAAATTCCGTCGCTTGTTTCATAAGCAAAACCTTTTTCCAATAATCCTTGAACAAAAGCAATCATCTCCTGAATATGATCCGTAGCTTTCGGTGTGATTGTAGGGCGTTTAATATTCAATTCGGCAATATCATGAAAAAATACGCTTGTATAATATTCCGCAATCTCATAGGGCGTTTTCTTTTGCTCTCGGGAAGCGCGCTCCATTTTGTCCTCGCCTTCGTCCGCGTCGCTCGTCAAATGACCGACATCCGTAATATTCATTACGCTTTTTACTTTATAGCCTTCATGCTCAAGAGATCTGCGCAAAAGATCCATAAAAACATAAGTGCGAAGATTTCCTATGTGCGCGTAATTATAAACCGTAGGTCCGCAGGAATACATCCCGATCTTTCCCGGAGCAATGGAAGAAAGCTCCTCTTTTTTCTTACTGAGCGTATTATAAACCTTCATGTAAATCACCGATCCTTTTTATTTTAAAAAAACAATTCTGATTTTTATTACTGTTTATTTATCCTTCGTTCTAATTCTCCGATACGGGAACAAAGCTGCTGAAGCTCTTCAAGTATGGGATCAGGCAGGCGCTGATCCATATCAATCGTTTCTTCCACACGCACGTTATTGCACCGAACGATTCTACCCGGCACTCCCACAACAGTGCAATGCGGCGGAACTTCTGAAAGCACAACTGCTCCCGCACCGATTTTTGAACCTTTTCCCACGGTAAAAGGCCCTAACACTTTTGCTCCGGCACATACCATCACTTCATCTTCCAAAGTAGGATGACGCTTTCCGACTTCCTTTCCCGTTCCTCCAAGCGTCGCATTCTGAAAAATCGTACAGTTTTTTCCGATTACCGTCGTTTCACCGATAACAACGCCTGTTCCATGGTCAATAAACAATCCTTCGCCGATCGTAGCGCCCGGATGAATATCTATTCCCGTTATACGCCGTGTACGATTCGCAATCATACGTGCAATAATAGGATGACCGTGCTTAAAAAACCAATTTGCACGCCGATGCCTGCGTACTGCCCGAAAACCGGGATAGCAAAAAACAACTTCCCATTTCGAACGCGCTGCCGGATCGCGATCCATCACTGCTTGAATATCCGTTTTCCAATGCTTTGCCAAATCATTCCCCCCTTACTGAATAAAAAAACAACCATCTCACAAAGAGACGGTCATTTCCGCGGTTCCACTCTTTTTAAATATTCAAAAGAATATTTCTCTCAAATCCTTTAACGCAGGCATACGTACAAAACTAACGCTCCGTCCCCTTCTGCCAACGCACCTTATTGCCGCTTTTTCATGTGCCTTTCACCCTGCGGCACACTCTCTTTGGAAATCGCTGTTGCATACGCTTTGGCGTAATTGGGTTTCATTATTTATTATACTCAAATTTGAATGCATGTGCAA
>QWCN01005740.1_pt1 | contig 17903 bp, 20 predicted proteins | sample 1972711 | NCBI WGS metagenome assembly QWCN01 (sample SAMN09866707, study PRJNA288562) | Human gut metagenome isolate term1_stool, whole genome shotgun sequencing... | isolation source: gut | host: Homo sapiens | place: USA: California
GCAGGCACTGCAGTCCCGCGTAGTCCATCACGTGAGACAGGAACCGACCGCGCTCGAAGCGGAGCAGCAGCGTGAGGAGCGCCGTGGAGTCGAAGGCGTCGCGGAACAACAGCGTGAGGAAGTGCAGCGTTGCGGGAAGCAGCGCCAGCAGCACGGCGGCGTTCACCAGCAGGGCATGGGCGAGCGTGGCGTGCTGCTGCAGCGGGAAGACGCGCACCCAGGAGATGGAGAGGCCGAGGGCGCGCAGACTGCTCAGGACGCAGAGCTGAAGGTGGAAGCAGAGGACGACGGTCTGCGGGTCAGAGGAGGCGGAGAAAGGCACCAGTAGGAGGATCAGCGCCACGCCGCGGTCCTGAATGGACACGAGCCATGCCGTGAGGGCGCTCACGAGAGGCTTGCCGGCCAGCACCAGCGGGATGGAGTAGAGGAGCGTTTGGCACAGGACGGTGAGGCTGAGGAGCGTGCTGCGTGTGACGCGTCCACAGAAGCCGCACCTGAGCAGGAAGCCGACGAACAGCAGCAGACTCCACACGATGAAGCTCGCTTCGCCGGCGCGCTGCAGCTTCTCCGCCTCCACGCGACACACCAGACCCCACTGCTCCTCCTTCTCCTTGCTACGGCTCACACCACAGCACAGGCACTACACGACGCGCTGCAGCACTTGCGACACTTTGCGGATCTGCCGGTTCACCTTCACGCGCAGCGCCAACTTGTGCTGCTCCCGCCCAAAGTCCTGCTCTGTCGGTGAAGGCCGTCTCGGCATGGTGGGAAGGATATGCAGCGCGGCGAGCTTCTCCGCGACTTGCAGCTCCGCTGGGAGGGCGCGCTTCAGCTCCTCGCGGAAGGCCTCCGCCTGCTGCACGCGCTGCGTGTACTGCGCATCCGATCGCTTGCGCACGCGGGCGATGAAGGCGCTAACGGGAAGGGAGGGGGAGAGAGGCAACGACAAGAAGGTCCAGGGGAGACGTACCAGCCCGTAGGGGACGTAGACGAGGAAGAGCAGCCAGGAGAGGAGGGTGAAGACGCCGGAGAAGGCGAAGACGAAGGAGGACACCTTCTCGAGGAAGAAGTAGGTGGCGGCGAGAAGGCAGGTCGCGCCTGCAGCGGCAATGGCGACAGTGCAGAGGGCGAGGAAGCGCGTGCAGGCGGAGGAGAAGGTGGGTGAAGGGATGATGGGAAAGCGAGCAAGGATATACACTGGAGGCGGATTGGTCGTAAAGGAACAGCACGCAAGGGAGGAGGACGGACACGAAGAAGAGGAGACTGTCGAAGGTGTACTCCCAGAAGGGCAGCATGCCGCTGGAGGCACAGGAGGAGTCCACATCCTTGCATCATCACGCAACACGCAGTTTTACTCCACAGTCATGCGAGCCCGTGTTGCGGATCACGTCGACGACGGGGAAAAAGAGGAAGATCTGGGAGAGGAGGAGAGTGAGCATCTGCTCTTTATTCCGAACGCCACGGGTACGGCCAAACAGAGATACCCCGCCTTGCTCTTTTGCCGGTCTAAGGGAGACAGAAAACGATGGATGGCATAGCCGTCGAGAAGGATCACGATAACGGAGATACAGAGAAGTAGCAGAATGGTGAACACATCCATTACGATAGAGTGAGGCTTCACCGATCAATATCCCGAAGCAAGGAACGAAGAAAGTATTCATTCTTTTGGACTGCAGATACCATGTTACTGCGATTGCAACATTCAATGACTCGTTTCTTCGATGCCATCTTCCTTTCCTCCTATCCACACTCCTCCTCCCGCACTTCAATAGCCCATGCCATTCCACCAACATCTTCTCCTTCCTAACAACTCCATTTGAAAAAGCAAATAAACTACGCAAGTACCCCATTCTCTGCAAGAGCCGTCCCATCGTTGGGGGACATATAAATTGGCTGCCACTTGGTTCTGTGCGCACCATAATCAAATCGAAGAGTTGGCGCTACTCCCCTAGGACGCGCAGCGACCTGCATTTTGAACGTAGCATTGAGCCGCAAGTAATTTCAAACCACCCGTCCCGTGATGAACAACGCTCCCATTGTACCGCGTTCCCTATTGGATTCAGCCGCGTAGAGTATGGAACAAACCATCCCAGCAAATCCGAGTCCCATCGCCGAGGAAGGGCTTCATCCGCAAGTGCCGGTAAAGAAGGACCTTTTCAGCATCGATCCGCAGCAGAGCGTGGGTGACATCGATTTCCACGCTCCCTCTCCGGCCATCCAGCCGTCTGATCAGATTGCCCTCGCGGTTCCCTCCACGGAGCCGCTTTTCAGGTACACCTTCTCACTCACTCCATTTTAGCGTAGAATGGACACGACGCGCAACGTGGAGGAGGAATGGCAGAGCATCGAGAGCATGTGCGCCACGATCGTACCCCTTTTCTCTTCATGTTACCCGCAGTTCCAGCAGGAGATCGACATGTACAGCGGCAAGGAGCAGCAGAAGAAGGGGACGATCATGCGCACGGCGCAGCAGAAGCTCTTCGGCATGGAGCTGCCCCGCGGCCACGGCCACAAGGGCAAGATCTCCTCCAAGATGTCGCTCCTCTACGACGAGCTCACCGGCCGCCAGCCGCGCAAGCGCCGCGCCAAGCTGCCCAGTCGCCCCGCGGTGCGCGCCTCACCCGTAGCGGAGCACGAGCAGCCGCCGCTGTCGATCAAGCGCGCACACATCCGGCCGCAGGCGATCCTGGTGGGCGTGGTGGGCTCCGGGCCGTATGCGAAGCTGATCGTGGAGCGGCTGCTGCAGATGCAGCACCAAGTGATGACGACCAGCAAGGAGGTGCACGCCGCCGTGATGGAGTGCCCGCGAGGCGAGGACTCAACCGCAGGGACGCCTCCTTCCTGCCGATCCTGACGTCGATCCCGCTCAGCTCGCTGCAGCTGCAGCCCAACCTGCGCCTGCTCTGCAACGCCTGCGAGATCATCATCGTAGCTGTACGCGCGCCGCTCCTCCTTCGCCGTAGATCCAGCCCGACTCTGCCGCGCTGAGCTTCTACACCAAGAAGGAGGGCCTGTTGGAACTGGCGGAGCGCCGTCACGCACTGATCGACCTGTGCGTGGAGGACCTGACCATCAGCAACAAGATCCACAAGATCGCCTCCGCCAGCAAGCTGCACTACTACGACTGCCTTGTGTTCCCGCAGCCCTCCACGCTCGCTTCCTTCGACAAGAACCACCCCAGCGTGTTCATGGGCGGGGAGTTTGCGCCGTCCGAGAGCGTGTGCAATGTGCTCTATGCGCTGGGGAAGACGCTGTTTTCGGGGCAGAAGAACCAGGGCATCATCTACAAGATGATCGTTTCGGTGCGGAGTGGGAGCTGCGGTGATGCGTAGCAATACATGATGATCCAGCAGCAGGTGCTGAAGGAGGTGTATTCCACGTCCTCGAGCCTGGGCGTTACCGATGCCAAGCTGCTCGGACGGCTGCTCGCGCTCTGCGCCGATCCCGTCACCATCATCGAGCGCAACATCAACTTCCATCTTTTGGGTCATTTCATCAATGCGCGATGAAGGATAGACCCCGGCGACCAGCGCTCCATCACCATTCCCATCAGCAGTCTGCTCTCGCAAATCAAGCGCACATAGTAGGTGCGACACGCCGTTGTGACGTAGTTCCCTCCCGTCGTCTTTTCTGCCCGCAACGTCCCTTGCGTGCAGAGTGGGGGAGGATGTGCTGCAGGTGAACGGCGACGCGCAAACCGACGTCTCTCACATTTGGGACCCTGTCGTCATGCCGGTTTCCAATCCTCCCTCGCTATTGCGTCTTTGTTTTACACGGTTCCCCTCCATACGCCTCCCAGCGCTGTACAATCACTCGTTCCTGTTATTGATCCTATCGCCACGCTTTCTACGTGGCCCGTTCGCTTGTGCTTGTCCTCTCGATGATGCGCGTTCAGTGATCCTTGTCTATAAATACACGAGCCCGCCATGCAATGCACTCCATGCCATTCTGTTGCTGCTGTGGTTAGCATACCCCTAGCAGCGTGCCACTACAAAAGGAGGAATCAACCCGAAGATGGTGGAATACACCCACAGACAAATCCCAATAGCACTTCCCTGCATTTCCTGGCATTGACGGGAGGGCACTGATGCGCAATGGCGTGTCAAACGACGAAGTGAAAAGTGATGAGGGTGAATCTCTTGATGATCAAGGAATCACTGCGAGTACTCGAGTGATTGTTTGGTCAGTTTTCTTATCATGCTTGGTTCGAAACTTGCTCGGTTGCCTCGCCCGTTCATCAAACAGAGTTCAATCCCGAATGCGATTAATCAGAACCTGCGTCCTAAGATTACCAACTATGCCTACCATAGTTCCCTGAACAACCCCACGGCCGAAAAGTCCCTGAACCGGCCTTTCTGTCGGCTGTCCGACTCTGCCGTGTGAGTGGTGCTGTTTGGAATTCACGCGTAGTTACCCGGACATGTACAGCTATCCCCTGAGCCCCACCGACGGAACGTATCTGTCGTCTTCGATACAGCATACGCCCCTCGATGGGACGACGCTCAAGAAGACGCAGGACGACATCTTACGGACGATGGCTTCCATCAGCAAGGCTGGCGGGAACATCGAGGAGCAGGTGGAGATGCTACTAGCGCTTCCTTACGAACTGGACATCTGCGACTACACGAAGGCGATCCAGAGCTGCAACGACGTCCACCTCCTGTCTCTCCTGATGTACGAGCTGCACAATCGTGGCCTCGTTCCCGATCTGCTCCTCTTTAACGTGTACTTGAAGAAGTGCGAGGATCTGGAGGAGAAGGAGGAGGCGTTCCACACGTACAGCACGCTGCTGTCGGACGGAGTGGTGCCCGACAAGCACACGATGATTCTCCTGATCCGCTGCTGCCTGCAGAGCCACAGTCCCGCCGAGGCGGAGAGCGTTCTGCTGGACGCGTTCGGCCGCCACGTGGAGGTGAACAGCTACATGTACAACCTCCTCATCGATTACTACGCGCGCCGCAGCCAGCCGTCGGACGCCTTCCGTCTGCGCGTGCAGATGTCCTACCACGGCATCGCGCCGGACGAGTACACCATCTCGTCGCTGATGGCGGCATGCTGTCCGCAGCTGCCCTCGCGGTCGCACCTGCTGATCCTGCTGGAGGACGTGAAGACGAGTCCGCTGCCGGCGCGCTCTGTGTGCGCCAGCGCGCTGTTCTCGGGCATCGCCAAGGCGCCGAACATTGAGAACCACCAGAAGCTGAGGATCATCACGCTGTTCTACGACGCGCTGCGCTCGCGCGGGTACGTGCTGGGCCAGCACGCGTACACCTCGCTGATGGCGTGCTGCGCGAAGCTGGGCGACGTGGCGCAGGCGAAGCAGTTCATTCGCGACATGAAGGCGAGCGGCGTGGAGCCGAACCAGTACACGCTCACCGCCTTCATCTCCACCTGCTCCAAGGGCAAGGACTACCCCGCCGCCCTCGCCGCCTTCAACTTCATGCGCCGCGCGAGTGATGCGTGTGGTGGTTATGCAACGGGTGGTGGTTATAGCAGTGCAACGGGTGGTGGTTATGCTACTGGGGGTGGTTATTCAACGGGAGGTGGTTATGCTACTGCGGGTGGTTATAGCAGTGCAACGGGAGGTGGTTATGCAACGGGTGGTGCACCTCGCACCAACAACGCGAGTGGCAAGGGCGGGGCGGCGGAGAACAAGACGAAGCCGAACAAGTACACGTACGAGGCGATGCTGGTGGCGGCGGGCAACGCGGACCGCTTCGCGGACGCCATGCAGATCTACGCGGACATGCTGGAGGAGGGCATCCGCCCCGACGCCTCCACCTACGCGCGGCTGATTATCGTCTGCGGACTCTGCCAACAGCTTCAGCAGGGCGTGCGCTTCGTGGAGGCGTTCTCTCTGACGGGCCTGCCGCGCACCTCCTTCTTCTATCACGCGCTGATCGACCTCTACGCGCGCTGCCACCAGTTCGCGCGCGCCTACGCCGTGCTGAATGAGGTGCGGCGGGACGCGGCGCTGGGAGGACGTGGACGCGCTGCTGGCGCAGTGGGCGGAGGTGTCGTACACGACGCTGCAGTTCCTGATCCTGAACAGCCACAAGCAGGGCGACTGGGCGCGCGTGGTGCGCTACGCGGCGATGATGCGGCAGAACGGGCAGAAGCCCTACGCCGCCCTCGTCGCCATCATCGATCATGCTGGGCAGCAGGTGAAGTTGAATGTGCAGTCCTCTTCTCAGTCTGCAAAGGCGTCTGTTCAGGCTTCTGCTCAATCGTCTGCTGAGTTGTCTGTTCAACCGTCTGCTGAGTTTTCTGTTCAACCGTCTGCTCAACTGTCTGTTCAGGCTTCTGCTCAATCGACTGTTCAGGCTTCTGCTCAATCGACTGTTCAGTCGTCTGCTGAGTTGTCTGTTCAACCGTCTGCTGAATCCCCCTCCCAAACCAATCCGCACACCTCATCTCACACCCCCATGCAAAGCAACATCCAAAGCGACATGCTGCTGGCGGGGACGCCGCGGAAGGCGGCGAACACGATGCAGTTCCTGGAGGGCAAGGTGAACAGCATCCCCGAGTTCATTCCGATGCATTTGCGCAGGACCCCGACCCCCTCGCCCTTCGCCTCCTCGCTGCTGGGCGCGCAGCTGCCCTACAACGCGCTGTACGGAGGCGAGCCGCTGTCGGTGGAGCAGCGTGCGCTGCTGAACGACGAGAGCGGGTTCGAGTCCACTCTGACGTTGGAGGACTTGGATTACGATTTGTCGGTAGACTTCGGTCTTTTCAACGACTTCGATTTTATGTGAATAACGCAATGACAAGGACTAGTTTCCAGTACGCCGTACTGCCACTTGTTTGTTCAGAAAACATCGTCTATTCTAGGCATCCGGGACAATGAAAGATGCTGTCGTGGATAAAGGCGTCGCAGCTCTGACAAAACACGCGTCTGCACTTCGGACACTGCAGGTACACTGCACCCTCGCCGATCGGCTCGAAACAGCCGTAGCAATGCCTACGCCTCACGCCACAGCGCGATGCGCACAGATCACTCTTGGACTCGTTCCGACACTCGATGAAATTGGTGGGAGGAACCAGGTAGTGATACGACCGTGTCAGATTGGTATAGTCTAGGAGCAGCAGAGAACACACCGGACACTTGATCGGCAGCTCGCACACGTAGCAGTAGCAGTGCGGACATTGGTAGTACCGATTGCAGAAGCGCAGGTGGCAACAGCAGATATGCGGCAGCTACGATTCAGGTGGGACGGGAATGCATGCGTTGCGCTCCTCCTTCAGCACCGGAAAGCCCACGCGGTACAAATCGCCCATCTCCCTCTTCACCGTGGGCACGGCTTCTGGGGCCTGCACGCTCTCCACCAAGGGGGGCTGAATCTGCTTCTGGAGGAAGTGCTGGATTTGCTGCGGCGCGATCGGGACGCAGAAGGTGCCCGCGGATAGCGTGCAGAGCTTCTTGTACACGAACACCTCGCCGGACAGGCTAAGCACGGAACACTTGATGCGCTACAATTGAATGATGGAATGTGGATATGCCTCCTTCTGAATGTGCTCAAAGGTGGTGAAGATGTCTCCCGGATCAAAGGTGGAGAGGGCGGACACGATGCACACAATCTCCTTCGAGTACTGGGGATTGGACATCCGCATCGTGTTCATCGCCATCTCCAGCGACGACTGGAAGCTGAAACCGCCGCTGCTTTGCAGATTGTCCAGCACGCGCAGATGGTCGGATGCGTGCTTGGATAGGGGACTCAGGAGGAAGGCCTTTTTGTCGTGAGACACGACGATGGAGATGAACGACAAGGCGTTGTGATTCAGGAAATCGCGAATGAACAACTTCAGCTGCGCCACGACTACTTCCAAACGGGAGGGTTTGAAGTCCGCTTCGGACATGGTGTAGGACAGGTCGAGGATAATCACCAAGTTCCTGAAGATGCACCGTTTCGCAGAGAAGTCGATTCGTTCCTCACGCTCTTTCCGCAGATTCTCGTAGTACTCCGTTGATCCCCTACATCCTCACAAACAAATATCATTGCATGCTTTTTCACTTCTGTGTTGTCGTCGCTATCGCTCTCCTCCCATGTGTATTCGTATACGCGCTCCCACGGTAAATCCACAATCTCCTCTATTCCTCATCCCCTCTTCTCCACATTCACCCTCCTTCTCCTCTTGCATTTTCCACAGACGGAAGAAAGTGGAACAAACACAAAACTGGCACAATTCAAGCTAATCACTTTCTCCACAGGGTAATCTCCTGCTGCTTAAAGAACCGTCTTCCCTCCGCATCCACCAGGACAAGGTTAATATAATACTACGCATCACCCCCCGCATCTTCGCCCACCTTCACACTAAACAGCTTCGCCACGTTGTTATATGACGGCGTCAGGTCGTACGGACGCAGGTACAGGCGCACGGGAATCACTTCATCATGAATGGGCATTCCGTCCATGATCTCGAACTTGACCAGCGTCTCCGACTCCGTCACCGACTTGGTACCCTGGCCCACCGTCTCCTTGCGCACAAGCTCAATGTCCATGTGCTGGATCTTGATCTTCGCCAGCAGGAAGTGGATTTGGCCCTGAATCACGTCCTCCAGGTGGTACTTCTCCTGGTTGTACTGGAACTCGATGTGGAGACAGTCCTCGATTCCCACCTCCATCTTTATGTTCTTGTTCGACGACGGCTCCTTGTCCTTGCCGACAATCCATATCTCCTTCTCCTCCGTCAGATTGGGGCCGAAGCCACGCGTTGCCACGACGCGGATGTAGTAGCGCACGCGCACGTTGATTCCGTAATAGCTCTCGTACTTCTTCGCGATCTTCTTGAAGCTGAACTTCATGCTCTACCGCTTACTGTCTGTAAGCAACAATACCTTCCTGCCCATGATGGTTCCGGGCTTCTCCAGTTCCTTCTCCTCGTGGAGGAAGTTGATCACGTTCGCGTCGTTTGTGAAGTCAATGACATCGCCGATGAGCTCCACCGTGATTCCGGTGTGCTCCAGGCGCTGCTTGTTGGGAACGTGAACCTCCACCACGCCCGACAGGTCCTCCTTCGTCTAATCCATGAGCAATCCACTTCACATCCAATGCCTACGCCGTAGATGGGATATGTGAAGGACTGGCCGTTCAACAGCGTGAGATTGTACTCGTCTCTTCCTTCCTCGTCCTTGAAGGAGATGTCGAACTCTACACCCTTCTTCTTTCCAAAGAGGGACTGAAACAGATCCTATCCCGCTCAGCACCAGAAATCGCTGCGTACCATGGTTGTTTCTTCGCTATTGCAAATCTACACGCGCTATCACTAACGGATGAGGATGGATATGTATCTCCTACGGCAGAACGATTTGATGCCCAGTGCACGTCGAAACACATCCGCGCCGTCCAAATTTGAGATCGGTTTCGCATGTGCAAAAGCTCATTCAAATCCCATTCCATTTCGCGCAATCCCCTGTTCGCCATGCCACGCGAAATGATTTCCATTCAGATCGGCCAGTGCGGCAACCAGGGTTTCCCTTCTGCAACCGATTCACGTCTAGTTGGTTTTGAGTTCTGGAAAAGGATGTGCAGCGAGCACGGCATCGGACCGGATGGAACGCTGAAGGAAACGGCGCAAAACACCGTCGACCGGAAGGATGTCTTCTTTTATCAGGTAGCGATGTTCTGCTTTATGTGACTTATAGGCCGATGACAACCATTACATCCCGCGGTCCATCCTGCTGGATCTCGAGCCGAAGGTGATCGAAACCATTGGGCAGTCGGACTACAGGAATCTGTTCAATCCGGAGAATATGTGTCTTAACGTGAAGTCTTTAACTTGTAGATTTGTACCGAAGGAGGGAGGGAGCGCCGGAAACAACTGGGGCGTGGGCTATTCGGAGGCTGCCAAATACAGCGACGACCTCATCGACATCATCACGAGGGAAGCGGAGGATTGCGACAGCTTCGAGGGATTCATGCTCACGCACTCGATCGCCGGAGGTACCGGGTCGGGAATGGGCTCCTACCTGCTGGAGCACATCAAGGACGCCTTCCCCAACAAGATCGTCCAGACCTTCTCCGTTTTCCCCGCAGCCGACTCCAACTCAGATGTCGTGACGCAGCCGTACAACAGCACGCTCGCTCTCTCGCGGCTGATCCAATTCGCCGATTGCACGATCGTGTTGGACAATCGCTCGCTGAACAGCATCGTCTCCGACAGCAAGATCGTGACAACCGTGACGCTCAACCAGATGAACGCCCTCGTGGCGAATGTCATGTCGCTGTCCACCGCCACGCTGCGCTACCCCGGCTACGTCAGCAACGATCTCTGCAGTATGATTTCGGGGCTGGTGCCGTCGCCGCGGCTGCATTTCCTGCTGACCTCCTACACCCCTCTGCACGTGGGCGCAGCTAACGAGGAAGTGGTGTCCGTGCGGAAGACCAGCGTGTACGATGTGCAGCGGCGCCTGCTGCAGTACAAGAACTTCATGGCGTCGGCCACCTCGCGCAACGGCGCGTTTCTCAGCGCGCTGCACATCATTCAGGGAGACGTCGATCCCGCGGAGGTGCATTCCTCCATGCAGACCATCGCCAATCAGAATGCGCCGCGCTTCGTCCCATGGGGTCCCAATTCCGTGCAGGTGATCCTCGCGCCGCGCAGTCCCTTCGTGTCGGCGGCCTCGCGCGTGACGGGGCTAATGATGGCGAATCACAGTTGTGTGGGAGAAGTGAGGGAAGAATGGGGGAATGAGACGTAGATCTTCAGTGTGATCGGCCGCCAGTTCGACACCATTTTCAAGCGGAAGGCGTATCTGGCGAATTACTTGAACCTGCCGCTCTTCAATAATGACGACAGCGAGTTTAAGGAGTGCAGAGAATTGCTGGGAGACGTTGTGAAGGAGTATAAGGAGGCGGAGAGCGCTGACTATGTGCACTGGGCACAGTGATGGTGATTTGATTTAGTGTTTGTGTGTTTGTTGGCATTTGACTTTTGGGATTCATAAAATGAGAGATCAAGGGAGTGAGGAGCGGGCTTGACGTGGTAATGAATAGAGGAATCAAGAGAGGCATTGACAAGGAGGGTATTGATGGATGGATACGTTACTAAGCGAATTGAGAAGAGGGTTGTGAATGGTGAGGGAGTTGAGATTGTAACGTATCAGGGAGAGCATTCCGATGAGTATTTGGTGAGAGAAGTGAGGAGTGGGCGATGTTCGTTGTTCCATAAGGGAATCCTTCAGTTGCGTTGGAATGAGGTGAAGGGAGTGAAAACAGGTGGATTCACATTGTATGAGAAGGGAAAGGTAGTGAGGAGTGAAGATTGGAAGGAGCTGGGTAAAAAGGAGCGTCGTAGTCTGGGGAATTGCAAGAATGGAGTGGAGTTGGTAGTGGAAGGAAATGGAGTGGTTTACAGAGGTGGTTTTGATGATGGTATATCGATGAAGAGAGAAGGAAAAGGAATGGAGTTTGATGAGAAGAGTGGACGAGTGTTGCGATGTGGAGTGTGGGAGAATGATAAGTTGTTCCAAATCACTCATGAATGTAGGAGTGAGGAAGTGATGATTGAGTATGCGATTGACGAAGGATTATCGAATCGAAATCTGTTGAATCGTCATCCCGTGTATGAAGGAGGATATGTGCTGGATGAAGAGAAGAGAGAGGTGTTGAGAAATGGGTGTGGCTGTGAGATTGACATCAAGACGGGAATTGCAGTAAGAGAAGGGATATGGGAGAGAGGTGAATTGAAGGAGAGTGTGGATTTGTTTGATGGCTGGTATGTGAAGATGGAAGGGAACGATCCATTTGGTTGGGGATTAGCAGCAAGGGGAGATTTGAGGGTGGAGATTCACAGCTGGAACGAATGGGAGAATGTGAGCAAGAGAGTGACAGAGCTGGTAATTCCATCAAACTGCTGTAATGAGGAAAAATGGAATGTGTTTGATGTGAGTGAATTGAAGTGGTTGAAGAGGATTGAGATTGGTGATGAGTGTTTTGAGAATGTGAATGAAGTGAAACTGATTGGATTGAATCAATTGGAGAGTGTGGTGATTGGAAAGAATAGCTTCACGAAGAGTAAATACCGAGTTGGCAATGATCCAAATCGTCATTTCTATTTGAAGAATTGTCAGAGACTGAGAGAATTGAAGATGGGCTGTTGGTCTTTCTCTGACTATACAGTGTGTGAGATTAATAATGTGGATAGACTGGAGGTGATTGAAATGGGAGCATTGGATTGTGCTAGTAACAGTTTCTGTACTGCTTCAGAATTGGAGTTGAAGAGTGAGGTTAATGAAATGAAGTGATGAATAGACATGCCCAGTTTGAAATCACTTCTCTTTGGTATTCAAGCATTCAATGGTTGTTGTCGTGTGGTGTTTGAGAGTGAATAGATTGAAGAGAGAATGAAGAATAGACTTACCTGAATTGACCTCCATTCAAATTGGTAAATTTGGATTCCTTTTCAGGGATGATGAATCAAGTGAATTGATAATGCGAAGTGAGTATGATGAAATGAAGTGATGAATAGACTTGCCTAAACTCACTACACTCATTGCTGATGATGGGGGATTCATTCCTACATTCTGCAATCCTCGTACCATAACTCTGGAGGGTTTTTCTTATCATTCCATCCTCACAAACAGACATGCCCTTACTCACTACTATCACTCTTAACAAGGAATGTGCTTTCTCAGAAATGGAAACCGTTCATGTGAAGAGTTCCTTTCCTTCCTCTCCTTCATTCCTAGATATCACTCCTGAACTGCTAAGTATTCTTTATACTCCAAAACCCGTTTCGTTCTTTCCTTCTACTTTTTTACAGTAATTCTGCAATGACCTTGTCTTGTTGTTTCCTTCTAATAACCAAAGACGCAACTGTTCCAAGTGGTCTTGATTACCATTATGTGAACAGTATCGCTTATTCCCGTAATTCCATCGGATGAATGGGTAGTTTTGAGTCAAACTATGTGAGTGATAGTGATTAAGAATGATGATAGAGGCATGATGAAGAGTGCAATGAAATATGCTCATGAGAATGACAATCAAAGAATTAGTAATATAGATATCACTAGTATTCGGCAAAACTAGCCTTCATTTTGCAAATGAAGTGATTCCATCCACAATCACAACAGTACATCTATTCTTCACTGATTCTCTATTTCCAGCAGCGACCACACAGAAAAAGAAAGGGAAAGACGACTTGTGGGCATCCCACACATTACACTTCACGCCAATCCCGCGGTTTTCATTCTTCTTCTCTATCATGCTAACCCTTGCGGTTCACAAGACTCAAACACTCCTATCAGAATGGCATACCGTTTCCTATAGATGCAAAAGCATTAAGACTCGCCATGCGAATCTGATTCTGATTCCCTCAGAACAAGCACGAAACGTGTTCTCAGACAACGTAGACTATGATTCCAAAGGAGTTACCTCCACATGTGCCTTTCACTCCCGCGATTACCCTCCCTTTCCTTCCTTGCATAGAAGAGATCTCGTCGTGAAAGAGCGTTTCATCAACAGAATAGTCTAGAAAACGGCAGTGAATTCCAGTATCGCAGTTTAATTTGATTTCAGAGAGTGCACAGGAATCATGGCTAAAGACGATTATGAACTCATTAGGAGAATTGGACGGGGGCAGGGGCTGGATTGGCGGTTTGAACAGTAGAGCCTTTGGAGAAGTGTGGCTTGCGAGGGAATCGCATTCAGATATCACTGTTGCCATAAAGAGGGTAAAGAAGACAGAAAGCGTGGAGGCGATTGTGAAGGGGGTTGAATCATTGAAGAATTGCATTTCTCCCTTTATCGTGAGATACTCCAATGTCTTTCAGAAGGATGGCGAGGTGTGGGTGGGTTTCTTCTGGATGTGGTTAGATGTAGATTGTGATGGAGTACTGCCGCTGCGGCTCTGTGACTAGGATCATTCCAAAAGTCAATGGACTGACTGAAGAGCAGATCCGCGAGATTGCGAGTTGCTGTGTGCTGGGGTTAAATACGCTTCACAGCAATCATATTATTCATCGTGTGTGTGATTGCAATGGAGAATGAGCGCGTAGGACATCAAACCCGATAATTTGCTGTTGTCTCAAACGGGCGTGGTGAAAGTGTGTGATTTCGCTCTAGCTGTTCAGCAGAATCAAAAGAGGGTCTGCGGCACGCCCGCCTTCATGGCACCTGAGGCGTTTGAAGGGAGGGAAGAGCCGAAGAGTGATGTGTGGTCGCTTGGCATCACGCTGATGGAGCTGGCGGAGGGGAAGAATCCCTACGCTGGGTGCTCGACGGAAGTGGTGAAGAGGAAAGTGCAGAAAGAGAAGAGCCCTGCTCTTTCCTCCTCCAAGTGGTCTGCTGCGTTCGTGGACTTTGTGAAGAGGTGTCTGGAGAAGGAGGTGAAGAAGAGAGCATCGGCGAGTGAGCTGATGAGTGTTGGTGATACGAGGGCGAGTGAGACATAGCATTCGTTCGTAAAGGACAGTGTGGCGAGACTGAAGGAGAATGACCTTTCGGAGGTGCTGCGTGAATTGGCGAAGAAGGTGGGAAGCGTGACTGGTGAGGAAATGAGTGACGAAGCAACAAAACTGAACATTTGTGAGATGACGGTGATTAATGGCGTCAGGATGAATGGGAATGACAGTGAGGAAACAAGCGGGAGTGAAATGGAGCCGAGAGTGGTGTGCGAGAATGTGTTTGAGATGAATTCCTCGGATGACTTCTATGAGGACTTTGTTAGTAGCGATGGAATTGTGGTGAAGGATGGCGTTGGGAATGAGGACGTTGTGACGAACTGGGATATGAGTGTGTACAAGGGCCTGAAGGCGTTGATCATCGGCGATGGGTGTTTCGCGTATATGGAGGGGTTGAAGCTGGAAGGAATGGAAGCGTTGGAGAAGGTGGAGATCGGAGTGGAGTGCTTTTGCTGGTCGGAGGGGAAGCTGGAAGTGATGTACTGCCACAAGCTCAGGCGCGTGGTTATTGGAAGTGGCAGTTGTGTGAACTGGAGTGAGTTCGTGATGGAGAATTGTGAAGTGGAGACGGTGGAGATTGGAGACTACTGCTTTGTGAATTGCAACCGAACCGTGTTTGAAGACCTGAACCGACTTCAATCCTTGACGATTGGAGTGGGCTCGATGAATGGCTCTGGGAGCACAGTGGTGATGAAGAGTGAGTGATGGTGAGGGTGGTTTAGGAATAGATTTGAACGTGCTGGAAGTGCTGTGCATCAAGGGCAATGCACTCCAGAATACAAGAGAAGTAGTGCTTGAGAGGATTCCAAACCTGACGGAGTTGAGCATTGGAAGTGCTTTTGGGGTTGTCGAGAAGGCAACGATCCATGATGTGAGTTTGCTTGAAGAAGTGTCGAGGGATGAGGTGATTGTGAGGAACACGAGAGAATTGCAGAATGGATTTCGGTTTACCAAGAGAATTGTGTTCAGTAGTTCCTGCTTCCCCTCATTCTTCAGGAGCATTGATATGGCTCCTTTCCCTGCATTGAAGGAGTTGGTTGTGGGGAAGGGGTGCTTGAAGTATGTGAACGGACTGAAGCTGATTGGGAGGGAGAACTTGGAAAGGTTGGAGATTGGAGATGGCTGCTTCTCAAAGGCGGAAGGGAAGCTGGAAGTGATGGACTGCTTGAAACTGAGGAGTGTGACGATTGGCTGGAACTGCTGCGCTTTGTGGAAGGAGTTTGTGTTGTTGAATTGTGGGGTGGAGAGTGTTGAGATTGGTAGTGGATGCTTCTCAGCAGCGGAAGGAAGGCTGTTTATTCTTGATTGCTTGCAGTTGAAGAGTATCAACATAGGAGATGACAGTTTTGTGAATTGGGTGGAGTTTGTGTTGAGTAGTTGTGGGGTGGAGAGTGTTGAGATTGGAGACGGTTGCTTTGTCAATTGTGAGAGGACTGCTTTTGTGCAACTGAATGAATTGACGTCATTGAAGATCGGAAGAGAAGTGTTCCAAGGAATGGAAGGAAAGAAGAATGAACTGTATATGATGAGTGAGATATTGGTTTCCTTCTTATGGGTAGATTTGAACGAATTGACCGCGATGCTGGCAGGAATGAAGGCGTTGAAGAATGTGCAGCAGGTGCAACTCACGAGTATTCCAAAACTTGTCAAATTGACACTTCGGGGTGCATTTCTGGGCGCAAAGGAGGGATTGGTGAAGAATGCGAGCAAGTTTGAAGAAGTAAAAGAGTTGAAGGGAATCACAGATATTGGCATAAGCCCTCTGAGTATTGCAAGATACAGCAGTATTGAACTGCCTTTTTTTCTCCTAACAGAGCTTGTGATTCCATCGAATTGTTGCAATGAGGCTGGATGGAGTGTGTTTGATATGAGTGAACTGAAGCGGTTGAAAAGCATTGAGATTGGTGATGATTGCTTTGAGAGTGTGAAGGAAGTGAGACTGATTGGATTGAATCGATTGGAGAGTGTGGTGATTGGAAAGAATTGCTTCACGAAGCATAAGAATGATTGGAGTCATGATGCAAACCGTGCTTTCGCTTTGAAGAACTGTGAGAGGTTGAGAGAATTGAAGATTGGTTGTGGTTCCTTCTCTGACTATTCCGTGTGTGAGATTGAGAATGTGCCTTCTTTGGAGGTGATCGAAATGGGAGAATTGAATGGAGAGAGTCGCAATTTCTTGTATGCTTCATTGGAATTGAAGAGTGATTCTGAAAGAATGAAATGATGAATAGACTTGCCCAGTTTGAAATCACTTCTGTTTGGTAAGTATGCATTCTGTCGTTGTTCTCGTGCAGTGTTTGAGAGTGAATTGCTTGAAGAGAGAATGATGAATAGACTTGCCTGAATTGACTTCCATTCAACTTGGTAACGATGCATCCCAGTTCAAGGATGATGATTCAAGTGAATTGATAATGCGAAGTGAACACACGAATGAGAAATGATGAATAGACTTGCCTAAACTCACTTCACTCACTGCTGATGAAAGCAGTGACACATTCCGTAATCCTCGTATCATCACTCTGGAGGGTATTTCTTATCACTCCATCCTCACAAACAGACATGCCCTCTCTCACTACTGTCACTCTTAACAAGTACAGAGCTTTCAGTTACAAGAAAACCGTTCATGTGAAGAGTTCCTCTTCCTCCTCTCTCTCATTCCTAGACATCACTCCCGCTCTCCAATACTATTTCTTGTTCATTGTTTCTTTCACACGCCATTCTCATCCCAACACCAAATCGCCGTTTTCACTTCAAACAACAATTACTCCTTTCCTTCCTCATTATCACTCTTTCTATTCTTACTGGTATATCGTATATCATGCTATCAAGCAATCCTTCACGACAATTCTCTCATTTCCTAGTAATTGCAGAGATCAATCCAAACACTATCTACGCTAGTAGTTACAATCACCATTGATTGTGCTGCAATGGTAAGCCCGATTCTTTGTAGCAGAACGCGCAGTTGCCTCTCTCTTTAGTCTATCACCTGTAGATCCTTCTACTGTATTGAACACTCCAAGTAGAACCTAATGCCTCTTTCATTACTCGGAATACTACTGTCTATGTCTCATATGGAATGTACTGACTATAAACACTAAGCGAGACATGCAATTGCTATAATATCCCATTTTATATCGGATACAAGTGAAATAAATGTGAAAGAATGAAGGAAACACTGTTTTGGCGATTCAACGCTCTATCCCCTTCAAATGTAGCCATTCATCTTGAACTAGTACATAACAGTGATATGACACACAGACTAACCTCATTAACAAATGCAAGTCGTCATTCCCTCCCAAGGAGATTTCTTTAATGGTACTGTCAAAGATGGAAGTGTACCCGAACAAGGAGGTGAATTACGGTGCCTGCGTACTTCAACGACCCGCAGCGTCAGGCGACGAAGGACGCTGGTGTGATTGCTGGACTGAACGTGATGCGTATCATCAACGAGCCGACGGCTGCTGCTATTGCGTACGGTCTGGACCAGAAGGGCGGTGAGAAGAAC
>QWCN01005983.1_pt1 | contig 17901 bp, 15 predicted proteins | sample 1972711 | NCBI WGS metagenome assembly QWCN01 (sample SAMN09866707, study PRJNA288562) | Human gut metagenome isolate term1_stool, whole genome shotgun sequencing... | isolation source: gut | host: Homo sapiens | place: USA: California
AGTCTTTTGCTTTGTACCCCCTCAGGGGCTCGAACCCTGGACCCCAACATTAAGAGTGTCGTGCTCTACCAACTGAGCTAAAGAGGCATCAATCGTTATATCAGGTAGTTACGAATGATAGTGCGATTGATTTTCCCTTTAATGTGTACCCTATGGAGAGCCTTTTGCCAACTGCAAGTGAATAAAATAGGGTTGCAATTTGTTAATTGTCATTTGATTAAGTCAATGGCTCTACATTGCTCAATGTGTTTTACTCTTGTGGTTTGTCATAATTGATTAGTTTTTAGTTATTTGTGATGATTTTTAGATGCTCATAGACCCCGACATCTGTTTGAAAAAGAAAAGGACAAACCTTGCAAAACTGCAAAGTCTGTCCTCGTATCTGTTGAGAAAACGCGCGGGAAAATTTTCCCCTGCTCCCTGCTCTCTCCTTTTAAGAGTGTTGTGTTGCTTTTGTATTTGTTTAAAGAAGAAATTTTTGACTATTAAAGTAAAATGTTGTGGTCATTTTGCATCGGAAATAAATAATTGCCTATTGTGATTACATCCAATGACATCTTCTAATATTTGTTGGGTTGTGAATATTTGTGGATGAATATCTGGCGCAAGATTTTGGAGCAACTCACTGATAGTTTTAATGTCTTGTTTTCGCTTTACAACAATATAACGAATATCTTCCCACTCAAAAGATAGTTTTAATGTTTTAATTAAAGTGTTTTTGTGTTTGCGTTTGTAGTCTTGATAATCCTTTTCTGATAAATAGGGTTGTATTGTAGGATGCAATTTTTTTAATTCTTTATATCGAGGGACACTCCTGAATTCTCGTTCATCATAGAATCTATATTTATTGAAATCATGAGCAATTAATTGTCCTTCATAGTTTTTTATATGGCTTAATGTATATAAAAATATTTCGCGGCTAATAGTGAAATTTTTGCCATTTTTTATATTGACTTCTATTTGATTATATCTGTCAATAATGGCATTTAATATAGTAGATTCGGAATCGCAATACCAAACAGGAGCGAGCCCATTGGATTTTCCCCATGTACGTTTCATCCCAATTAAATAACCACCATATTTTTTTATATAATCATTAAGTTCTGAAAAAGGCAAATCACACAAGCTCACCATGGGGAATGCGACATTTAGGTTATTTTTAGATTCTCTAGATAAAATTGACTCTAGACTATACGAATAAAAAAAACCTTGTTCGTTAAGGATACCTTTTAAACCATCTAACGTTGTTTGATGCCATAAAATATTTGAACTTAGTCCCATGAAATATGATATTTATATTAAAGATATAAAAAAATAGAATCTATATGAACTGCTCTAAATATTTCTCTCTGAATCCAGTCAGCGGGAATTTGAAAACGTTCTGTTTGCCCTCTTTTGTCGTATAGTCGAATATGATTGTATCGCTGTCAATATGTGTTTGAAGCATATTCAAGGTTGTAGAAGATTCTGAAAACGTTACGATATTCGGAAAGGCTATTGCTGGTATTTCGATTGCTGGATTTATCAGAAAAGACATGCCTGCAAACCCTCGTCCTCGTTTCTGAAAAGTCATGGATACCTCTTGTGCAGGGTCTATATCCAAAGCAAACATATATCAAAATTCTACGGGTGTAGGATTATCTTTTTGGCGTGCAACAATAAGCGTCATTGCAAAATCATCGTCATAACTTACGGATTTGGCGACATAGGATAATTCCATGCCCTCTTTTGTTTCCGTGCCTGCTGTTCATTCAATTCTTGGTGTTTTTCTTTTCATTTTAGCTAAAATTTATGTTGTTATTAAATCTTTGATTATGATATAAATATACGAAAAATTTATGAAATATGCAAGTAATATTATAAAAAGGACAAACTTGGACAGAACAGTATAATATAGACCGTCTTTTCAAGTCTGTCTTTAATTTACCTCCACTATTTCGAATCAGGATGTTTAGCCCTATACCATTTTTTTGCCCAATATTCTATGGAATATGCAATTAAAGATATTATTACAGAAAGAGACGATACAATAAATAATATCCAGCACATACAACTAAGGCACATTAGACCATTATGGCTTGTCGCGTATGCAATACCAATGTAACTTAAAACCAAACAAATCACATTTTGATTTATGGATAAGTTTTCCAATATTTTTATATCACCATTAGCCATGTTAATATTTTCTAAAAATCATAATCTGAAACATAAAAACGCCGTCCCCATTCTGTTTCATATGCATCAACACATCCCGTTGGAACAATTAGGCGTATTGAATAAGTATCGCTTGAGCCAGCCCCTTGAAAAGGGTTGTCGACAAGAACTGGCGGTATTTCCGTACCTATTTTAATCTTCTTCAGATTAGAGCAATTCCAAAAAGCAGCTTTCCCAATTGCTTCTATTTGAGAACAACCCGACATATCTACAATTTCTAATTTTTCCAAACCATAGAATGCTCCATGATAACCTCCGCTACCATCATAAGTACCATTAATAAATTTCAACTTTGATTCATTTTCAAAAGTTACAGTTTTCAGTAAAGGACATCCAATGAAAGCATTGACTTCAATTGTTTCAAGACTTGCAGGCAATTTTATTTCAGTTATAGGACAATTATAGAAGACTCCCATTTGTTGTCGTCTTCGTACATCTGGTAATTCTGTATAATTCGCTCCGATTATCTTTAAGCAAGACTGATTCTCAAAGTTTACTGTGGACAATGAAGAACAACCACTAAAAACTGAGGCTTCAATCGTTTCAACACTTGCAGGAATTTCAATTGAAGTTAAAGATGTACAATGTGCAAAAGCTCCCATTGCATCAGTTGAGAATCCACCTTTAATTGTGTTTAGATGCGCTCCTTCCTCAAAAGTTACAGTTGTCAAAGAAGAACATCCCCTGAATGCATTTGCTTCAATCACTTCTATATTTGCTGGTATCTCAATAATACTTAAAGGTAAAGATGCAAAAGTATTGGCAGGAATTGCAGTTAATTTAGAGCCTTTTTCAAATATCACCCGCTTTAATTGCGAACAACCACTAAAAGTTGTAGAGCTAATGGTTTCTACATTTGCAGGAATTGTTACTCGCCAAAGATTGGAACAGCCGTTAAATGTATCATCAAGAGTTGTCAATCCTGTAAAATGTTGCAATTCGTTGAATAATTGAATTTCTGTATTTCCCTTAAATGTTGCACCAATTGTCGTAACCTTTGCGGCTTCATCATAGGACAATTCATGGTCGCCATCCGCGTCCCAAATCGCCACACACAGTTTCTTGACGTTTTCATCTTCAAATTGAATGACATTCGGGTCTATTGTTTGTCCCGTTTTTGAAATTGTTATAACCGTTCCATCTGCCAGTTCAAAATAAACATTATTCTCGTCCTGCGTGATTTTGATGCTATCTGCATCCTTACCATCCTCTCCCATGGCTTTACCCAACTGTGTCCAATTCGCCCCGTTATCATAGGAAATCCACCAATAGCCCTCTCGAATTTCGAGTTTGGGCGTAACACCATCTGAACCATCCGTGCCATTATTACCGTCTGTTCCCTGTGTTTTTATCTTCTGTCCGTCCACAACGATAAACTCTCCGTCCAACGTCCAATAATAGATGCCGTCCGCATCTTTCTTCACACCGATAACGGGAGTGTTGCCATCGACTCCATCCGCACCGTCCTTGCCGTTGTATATTACAATCGGATTGCTCTTGGCAAACTTAATCGTATAGCCTACCACCTTGCCGTTCTCGGTCAGCGGGTCTACACTCGTGATATAATCGTTGTTTTGGAGTGCTGTTACAATCGTCTGTAAAGCTGAAAGGTTTGTATTCGTTTCGTTACAAAGACGCTGTAAGGCTTCAAATGCAGACCATGTGGGCAGTTTTATTTGCGTACCATCTGCCAATGTAAAGATTACATAGTCGGTGCTGGTTTTATAATCCACGCCTGCAAACATCGAATCACCACCTACACCATCTTGTCCATCTTTGCCATCCTCGCCAGTCGCTTTACCTAACAGCGTCCAAGTATCGCCATTGTCGTAGGAGATAAACCAATAATCATTTTCGATTTTGAATTGCGGGGTTGTGCCGTTGGTTCCGTTTGTTCCGTCTTTACCCTCGGCTTGGATTTTTCCACCATCGACCACGATAAATTCACCGTTCAACGTCCAATAATAGACACCATCAGTATCTTTCTTGACGCCGATGGTGGGTGTTGTCCCGTCTTCACCGTCTTGTCCGTCTTTACCGTGATAGATGGTAATAGGATTGCCTTTGCTGAAAGTAATTGTATAACCGATTTCTTTACCGTCTTTCATAAGGGGTGTAGTCCCCGTAACATAGACGTTGTTTTGTAATGCTGTTACGATAGTCTGCAACGATGAAATATTCGTGTTCATCTGCTTACAGAGTTCCTCCAATTTTGCGACACGGTTTTCCAATCCGTGAACGCTGTTCCAAAGGTCATCATCATCGTATTTACACGATGTGAGCGCAACCACCGCAAATAATGCGGCAAAGGCCAATAGTTTTTTCATAATGAGATTATTTAAGTAAAACAAGTGACGCACGTTTTACCGTACAACTCCTATGCGGTGGATTAATACAAAAAAGAAAGTGTGGAGTTGTTCGTTATCTATCACGAGGTTCTGACAAAACCCAAAGACGAATAAGAAACAATACCCCACACCGAATAGTATATATCGCATGATATATGCCTATACACGGTGATGAGCGTTGTCGTTATCCTCGTCTTTGTAGAAACTGTCAGATTTCGTGATAAGGATTAGCGAAACACTTTCACTAAACTAATATGTTGCTACCCGTTCAGATAGCACCACAAAGTTAGAAAATGTTTCTCAATACGCAACACTCTTGGGGTATTGTAGTTACAAAGTTCTCTAAAACAAAGCATCTTTCCAATAGCACGGCTTATGGAATCAAAACTTTGTTCTTTATAAATTGGAGTAGAAGATTTTGTTGTTACGCCTGCATAACCTCTGTAATTATGAGTTGCAGATAGTTCAGATACTCAATTATCGACCTTACGCCAACATAAAAACAGAAATTAGAGGTTGCAAAATCTTCTCGGAATTGCAAAGCCCCTAATCTCTGTAATTTACAAAATTGCTATGTCGATATGCAGGCCAAGTTTTATTCTCCTGCAATCTTCCTAATCACGTCGTCCATGCAGATAACCTGTCCGCTTGCTAACCTGCCCCACCAACAGCAACCGTATTCCTCAATGATAACCTCTCCCTCTCGTTTCAGACGTTCTGCCAACCAATCGTCGATAAGCCACCATTCCATCACATCACCCACAAAAGGATAGATATATTCTTCTGGTAGCAGGTGCTTATTCAGCATTTCATCCACGACTGCGGTTTGATTCGTCAGTACGCAGTTCTCCACTAGTCGCCGTGCTGTCATAATAGGTGCTGTTGTGTGGCTATGTTGCGTAACCATTGATTAGCAAATATGGTGTGGTCTGCCTGTAAACGACGGTTCAGCAAAACACCTTCTTCCGTCCATCTAACGCTGTACTGCTCCATACCCATATAATCATTACGGTAGTAGTACGGAACGAATTGCTGGCTTTCTTTGTGCAGGGCGATAATCATTTCAGGGTCACGCATGGCATCTCCATTCTGCCGTCCGTAATGAGCCAGCGAAATGTGGGTGTACTTGTCTGTTCGGTCGATGATTTCAATGTGAACAGGCATATACACCCCGTCTGAGTTGTCAATCTTTGTAGTTCGCAGGGCCAATAATCCACGCAGGATTTCTGACGCCTTTCTGTCCAATGTTTTCATGGCTTTTTTATTGATTTCACATTCGACAAGGGGGAGGGGCTTTAGTTCATGTATCTGTTCGTGGGCAGTATATATGAGATTTAATACCTATATTTGTACTGGTTTAAATTGACAATATTTATATGGAGTTAGTTATTGGTATTATAGGGATTCTTCTTACTCTATGGACGATAAAAATGCAATTCTTCTCAAAACCGAAAGAAGAATTGGAGCATATGATACTGTTATTCCAATCCACTCAAAAACTATCATTGCAAGTTCAGGATGAATTGGAAACGTTAATTGTGCAATATAATAGTTGGGAGTGTGAAATGTTTCCAAATTTCACATATAGAACGTGCCTTGAAGAAATGAAAGCATCCTTTAAAACCAACCTAACAGATGATGTTTTGAAAAATACACTGTCACACAAATTATCCAAATCTACAATTCTATCATTAACCCAAAGTTTAGAAAACCAGCAGAACGGCCTTATACAACTCCAAGCAAATCTTAATTTAGTTCGTAGGCAAATGGCTAATAGCGAATAGGATTACTTTGCAATCATCCTATCTCTAATAATAGTCATGCAGGCCGTTGTCCTACCGTTGATTTTAGGCGTTGTCTGCTTCACCTCGTATCATTTATTGAGGTCGTTTGCCTTTGCTCTCTGCTTTATCCCCAAATCATCGTAAATGCGTTGCAATTCTGCTTTGACCTTACTTTTGGCAATAGGTGTCTGCTTAGTAAAGGTCGTGTTTATCATTTTTACGATTTTATACTCGGTAGGTGCTGGCTGGCGTTTCATCAGCTCCCGTTTGATATTGCCTACATGGTATTTCAATGCCTGTACCTTGTCTGTTCCCAACTCCTCGTAAGCCTGTTTCACCAATGGATATTTAACAGCTATCTGAGCGCATAAATCCTCGTGGCTCTCCAATGAAAAGAACGGCTTGGTCGTTTTCAGACGGTGGTACTCATCGAACAGGTCTTTGAACGTAACCCGTGCGTTGGTCTTGTTCTCTATCTTCTCCATAATCTCGCTGAACGTATAGCGGGTTATCGTGTAACCGTTTCGTTGCAGTTCATTCGTAAGGTTTACATAGGTTCTGTAAATATGACGGCAGATTTTGAAATTCACAATGTCCATATTGGCGAGATTCTTATCCACGATAAGGCGGTTATCTTCTATCCTTACATATTGTTCGTTGATATATTTGATTTTCGACAACGTTTTGATTCTCGTCGTTTCACTCAACTTGTTTATCTCGTCAGCATAACTTACCGCCTCTGCAAGCACTTTCTTTGTCGATGCCACGAATTCATCCAATGTTACCTCTTGGCTGTATTTAGTCGTGGAATAGATATGGATAATCTCGCCCTTGTATTTGGAATCTCTCAACCGTCCGCAAATCTGTGTGAACAAGGTCGAAATATCCAACAGCGTGTGGGATTTGTTACCGTCGCTGACGATGAATGTAACGCCGTTCTCGTCGTAAATATCGCACCCCTCAAAGCAGGTAGAGGTGTAAAAGTTTATTTTCTTCACGGGGTCGGACGGCTGGCCGATGGGATAATCCTTGCCTAACTTGCGTTGGTTGTTCTCTCCATTGTCCCCGCTAACTGAACAGACCACTTTAACCTGTTCGGGAGTAAGTTTTGCAAGGTCGATTACTTTTGCAGTAAACTCCACGCTGTTTACAAAGATATGCAGGTTATGGGGTAAGCCTTTATCCAACACCTTGCGGCACTCCTTGACGATATACTGTGCAGGTTTGGAGGTCTGACGGGAACGGATGTTGACCTCTTGCAGATGCGGTCAGTTGATTTCACAAACAGGCAGGTGTTTCAACTCCTCTAAAACATACTCCTGCTCTATCGGAGTAGCCGTCATATAAGTTGCCTTATCGAATTTAGCGGCTTCTGCAAGCAAATTCTTAATGGCATTATAACGGAACGAATAGGAGTTGAACAAAACGTGTCATTCATCCACCAGCAGGAAAGTATCTTTATAAGGGTCTATGCCGATACTTTGCAATGCCTTAATGGTTCGCGGCAGGGAATCATAGGTAACAGCAATTTTTAATGGGGAATGGTTCTGTGCATAGTCGATAATGTCCTGCTCTTGGATGCCCTCGTAAACACCCAGCACGGAAATATCATCTTTGCGGTAAATGGTCTTGTTCTTTACCAATGCCACATAAGGCATGGCGATAATGGTTGGAATATTGTTGCGGATGGCCAACTCGGTAGCACCGCAACCTGTCTGCTTCTTGTTGAACAGGCAGTTAGTGGGAATCTCGGTCAGAAAGTCTGACAGATAAGTTACTCCAGCGGGAGCGTTAATTGTTCAATTTTGATTGGCAATGTTATTTGTATTCATAAATAGTTGATTATTAATTGTGTTACATATCTTTTGCCTATTCCCTCTTTAATGGGAATCTCTCTGCATCTTCCACAATTTCTGATTCTGAATAGATACTTATAAAGGAAAAATCCATTTCGTACTCAAAAAATGTGGTAATCTTTTATATCTCTAATCTTAATGGAATCTCCATCATTAAATGGCAATTTTACAAATAAGCCAAAAACAGCAAACATGTTTTCAACTCTCGAATCTTGCTATCCGTTTCTGCTCTGCTTTCCATATTTTCTGATTCTGAAATATATTCTTTATAGGAAATCTTCATTTCACACTCAAAAAATGTGGTAACCGATAAATGAAGAACAGTTTTAATCACGAAAAATAGATTCATTCCTTATTAAGATGAATACTTTTTTAAGTGACATTTTTTTTACACGCAAAAATGCGTGAATAAAAAAACAGGCAAAAAAAGTTTTTCATCACACGAGTTGTGAGAAAAAAATTATCGTAAAAAATCGTGCATCGTTTTTTTGATGAAAAGTTTTTCAGCACAAATAAATTGTTCTCACTCTTATATGATGTGTCATTAAAAGTGGCTGTTTTTTGTGAGTGCACTTTTTAATGATTCCATATTTTTTGATTCTGAAACTATCTTATTAAAGGGAATATTCATTTCGCACTCAAAAAATGTGGTAACACAACGCAAAGAAAAGGCAGACGAATCTGCCCTTATAAGAACTGCTCAATTTGTAGTGTGGGATTCTTTACTGAATTGCTTTGCAAAGATACAACATATCTGTCCAAAAGTCAAGTAATTTGGCAATTATTTTACATAATATTATGGGCTTTATTATAACTTACTGATTTAGAGAGAAGCATCTCTTCACTATCTATTATGGCCTATGCTCCAGTACCTTTGTCCTGCCGTAAGGGTGTTCCTTGCGGTCTGCAATCTTTGGGCGGGGATTGCAGTCATTATCAGCCCCTCTGCATAAAGGACAGAGTATGTAAAAGCCATGAAAAAGATGGTTATTTCAATGGATGACGCACAGCGTCAGTTTGCATTTGTCAAAGGCAATCGGCCTGTAAACATCAGAACCGTGAAACAAAAAGAGAAATCCATGAAAGCCTATGGACAGCTAACCCCTATCACGGTAACCGATGGCGAAAAGGTAATTCGGATGGGCGGTCGTCTGGTCGATTTGAAAGGGAGGGAAATCTCCAACGAGGATGCAGGAAAGTATTACGCCGTATTGGACGGTCAGCACCGATTGGTGGCTTATCAGAATTTGCAGTTGGATTTGAATGACCTTGTAATTTGCGAACCTCTCAATGCTGAATTATCCATTACGGAGGTCATAGCGCAAATGAACATCTGCACCACCGTTTGGAAAAAATCGGATTACATGGCCGCACCTGCCATGATGCTCAAAGAAGCCAACGAGGTATTCGATTTCGCCATGTTCCTGCACAGTAAGGCTTGTCCCCTCTCCACGATTTCGTTATGGTGCTTCGGCAAGAAATCCCTGCAAGCAAAAGACTTGGTGGAGTGTCTGAACACGAAGAAACTGCCTGAAATCTTCGAGGATAAAACTTGGTTTCGTGCCAGCATAAGGTGGTTCAAGGCCGCACAAGGGAAATTTAAGGATAAATTCCTTATGAACAGGTATTTAATCGACTTTATCATTAAGCAATGGAAACCCGATGAAGATTTCGAGGTGTTCACAGCGGAAATGGAACGGAAAATAAACGACCTCACGCGCGACCAGGCAGACCAGATTATGAATCCTCACAAAACAGAAGGTATGGCACGGGAGCAGTTGATTATGGATATGCTGACACAGTATCTCGGTTAAGAATTACTTTGCACTTATAAGGTTTGTAGAGGTCAGGAGTTGATAGGCTCCCGACCTCTTTTACCTTTACAATAGATGTTGCATTGCAGCGTCTATTTGGCTGTTCTCAAACGAATCCAAATAGATTTGAGTGGTGGATAAATCGGAGTGTCCCAGCGATTCAGAAATCAAGGCTACGCTTACGCCTGACCTCTTTAAGACGGTTGCGTAAGTATGACGGGCTACATAGGTAGTCAATGGCATTTCCAATCCTATCTGCTCACCCAGCGTCTTCAACTCACGATTGACTTTCCGCAAAACCTTGTGTGTTCGGTTGAAAACCTGTTGTGCTGTCTTGTGTTCCGTGCGGTCGAGAATGGGGAAGATATAATCTTCTTGTGCGTGGTTGGCCTTGCTGTATTTCTCGATAATCTGCATGGCATTCGGGACGAGTTGAAAGGATAATAATTTCTGTGTTTTATGGCGGGAGTAGTAAATCCTGCCATCCACAATATCGCAGTAGCGCAGGGTAGCCATATCTGTAAAATTGATGCCTGCCGTGTAGTAGGAGAATAGAAATATGTCCCGTGCAAACTCGGCATAGTTCGTCCTATAATTAGGGGCTATCTCCAACGCAACGAGTTTCTGTATATCCTCTTTCGTGATGGCTCGCTTCCTCGTCCGTGTCCATAGGCTACCGACCTTGTATTTTGCAAATGGATTTATCTTTTGGAGAAACAAACCCTCTGCAAGAGCCTTGTTATAGGCGGCCTTAAAGATGGCAAATTTCGTGGCTATGCTGTTGTTTACATTGCCCTCTTTACGCAGGAACAATTCAAAATCACGCAGGAACGCTAAATCTATTTCATCGAACCGAGTGTTCAGCGACCTAAATTCAGACAGGCGGGAGAGTAGGGAACGGTGTTTGGATGCCGAGCCGTATTTGCCGAGCGTTTCAAGTCTTTCTATCGTTTGTTCTAGATATTCGCCTATGGAACAATTCAGTCGTTTGCTGTTCTGCTCAAAGAGATTTTCAAAGGTTACGGGAATATCCATAATCTCTAAACGTTGGATTTTCTTCTCGTACTCTTTTACTTTGGCTGTTATCTGAAACTGAATATTGTCCCTGTCGGGGCAGTCGTCTGTTACCTTTTGTGCTTCTGTATCCCAATAATCACGGGCTACGGAAATGCCCAAACCGACCGATTTTTTGCGTCCGTCATGGAAGAAAAGCAGGCATAAAGGGCTGGTGTTGTTCTTATAGATTACGTCCTTGCGGAGTATTACTCTGAAAGTCATTGTTTTGCATCATTAGATGCAGGTGGCGAAAGGCTTTCCCAATGGGGAGTTTAATGGAGAGTCAATGGAGAGTCAGAGCCGCCAAACGACTGTTTTTTGATGGAAATACGCTACCAAACGAACATCTGTAACGCATAATACCAATAAACAAAAAGACCGATAATCATTGATTATCAGTCTTTTGCTTTGTACCCCCTCAGGGGCTCGAACCCTGGACCCCAACATTAAGAGTGTCGTGCTCTACGCTATAATTTTTTTATCTCCAAAAATTTTGGCGGAAAAATTTTATCAAAATTTCGCTCTTTTGCCGTCAGGAGTTATTCCAGCGCCAGTTTGTCGCTGTTCCACTCGCCGCCTGCATCGGGGTAGATGAAGGGACGCGTATCACCGAAACGCTTCATATTCAAATAGCTTTCGTAAAGATTGATCCCGTTCGCCGACTTCTCGGCCAGCGAGAAAGCCACTACCGATGGGTGACGCTTGGTCGTATGGTAGCTGTTCTCCGTGCGCTCGAGATAAGCCCCGAGCCATTCCGGTGCGTTGGACGGATTGCCGCCCCGGCGGCGCGAATCCCCGCTGCGACGGGTGTCGATCGGTGCCTGCGCGATCACATAGAGACCTTGCATGTCGCAAAAATCCAGCAGTGATTCGGGTACGGGGCCCGGCAGCAGTTTGAGCGTGTTGTATCCCTGCTCGCGGAGCGCGGCGATTTCGTTTTCGGTGATCGAGGCGGGCACTTCGCGCACGCGCAGCGTCACGGGCTGCCCGTTCACCGACATCCGGCCGTCGTGCATCTCTACCGAGCGGAACCCGGGGCGGAGCTCCAGATACTCGACATAACGGCCTTCGTGCTGGGTTTTGAGCCGCAGGGTGTATTGTGTGGGCAGATCGGCACTCCACAGCATGTTTGTGGGAATGCGGGTCAGGAAACGCAGCGTATCTTCGCGCCGCATGTCGAGGGTAAAATCCTTATGGCCGGCGGCGGCGCGCTCGCCCGTCGGGGTGAGCAGTTCGTAGTGAATGCGTGACGTGCGCGGATTGAGGGCGTTGCTTTTCAGCACGACGGCCACTTCGGCCGTAGCGCTGCCGTCCTCGGCAAGCCGGGTCCGGGTGACGATGTCGCGGATGTACAGCGTCGGCTGGCTCATCATCCAAGCCTTTCCGATGGCGGGCTGGGGAGCCTCCTTCCAACTCTCGAGCGGAGCCGTGGGGGAGGGCTGTGCGACGATGACTTCGAGCGTGTTCCGTCCCTCCTTCGCCAACTTGGTGAGGTTGAACTCCGCCGGGGTGTTTCCGTCGGCGTTGTAGGCTGCCGGACGGCCGTTCACGCGCACCTCATAGTCGCCCGAGGCCCAGCCCAGGTGGAAAAGGACCTGACGGTTGGCCCAGGCGAAAGGCACGGTGAAATTGGTCGAAAAGACGTTGCCTTGGAGGTTCCACTCCGTCAGCCGCGTGAAATACCGGTTGTCGCCGCCGTCGGCCGCCGTGGCCGCTTCGGCCGAAGGGTAGACGAGCAGTCCGCCGCGCGGCAGTTCGCGTCCGTGGGTAGGCACATACTCCTGGGCGAAGAGCCCGCAGAGGGAAAAAAGCGCTATGGTCGAAAGAATAGTCCGCATAAGTTCGTATATTTGTCCTCCGTAAAGTTACGGAAATTTTTCAAAACTGCGATGTCCGAACTGCCTAAACTCAATTTTCCGGCCATCCGGCTGCGTGCCCGCCGCCGGGGCGACGGTGTGGAGGTCTGGGACGCCCTGCGGGGAATCTACCTCGTGCTGACGCCCGAGGAGTGGGTGCGGCAGCATCTCATCGCCTACCTGACGGAGCACTGCGGGGTTCAGCCCAAGCGTGTTGTCCAGGAGTATGCCGTGGCACTCAACGGACAGCCCCAGCGGGCCGATGTGGTGGTCGTGGGCGACCGTGCCGAGCCGCTGCTTCTGGCCGAATGCAAAGCTCCGGGCATCCCGATCGACAGCCGGACGTTCGCGCAGGCCGTGCGCTATAATTCGGTGCTCAACGCCCGCTACCTGATCCTGACCAACGGACTGAGGCACTATTGCTGCGAATGCCGCGACGGGGAGTATGTCCGACTCGACGGATTCCCGAACCTCTCCGGAGAGCCGTCCCGCCCGTAATCCGGAATCCGCTTAGAGGTTCCGGAAATTTTTGTCCACATATCCCTGGAAAGCCTCCTTGTAATTCTCGCCGATCGGCACGTACTCCGTGTCGCTGAGGAAGATGCGTCCTTTGACGTAGGCCTTTATCATGCGCAGGTTGACGATGTACGAGCGGTGTACGCGCATGAACAGCTCCGACGGAAGCGCCGTCTCCATGTTTTTGAGACGGAACAGCGTGGTGATGGTCGAGCCGTCGATGAGGTGCATGCGCACGTACTCGCCCTCGCTTTCGAGGTAGATGATGTCGCTGATTTTCACCAGCGAGACCTTGTAGTCGGCCTTTACGGAGATGTACTCCTTGTCCTTGGGCAGCGCCTCCGATTCCCCTTCCTGAGGCATGCGCTGGTTGTGGCGCAGCTCGTAGAGGGAGTTGGCTTTGGCGGCCGCGCGGCTGAAGTCTGCGAACCCGAAGGGTTTGAGCAGGTAGTCCACGGCATCGAGTTTGAATCCTTCGACGGCATATTCCGAGTAGGCGGTCGTGAAAATGATCATCGGGCGTTCGATCAGTCCGCGAACGAAGTCCACACCGTTCAGGTCGGGCATGTTGATGTCCACGAAAATCAGGTCCACACGCTGCCCGGTCAGCATTTGCTGGGCTTCGAGGGCGTTGTTGAACGTTGCCGCGAGTTCCAGATAGGGAATCTTCGAGATATAGCTTGTCAGTTGACGCAGAGCCAGCGGCTCGTCATCGATGGCGATACATTTAAGCATTGAGCGTCGGGATTACGAGTTTTACGGTATAGGTTCTTTCTTCCTCGCGGATGTCGAGCGTGTAGTTCTTTTCGCCGTAGATCAGGGCCAGGCGTTTGCGGACGTTGTCCAGTCCGATGCCGGCCTGTTTTGTGGCGGCCGCCGGGTGGCGGCTGTTCGAGAGCGTCCCCGTGACCGTCTTGTCTGCATATTCGATGCGCAGGTGGATGAACGACGGATGGTTGTAGCTGATGCCGTGTTTGAAAGCGTTCTCGACGAACACGATCAGCAGCAGCGGGGGGATCGACACCTGCTCGGGCAGGTCGCGGGGATACTCCACGCGGATGTCCACATCGTCGGTGTAACGGATGCGCATCAGTTCGATGTAATTTTTCAGGAATTGGATGTCGCGGTTCAGCGAGATGATCTCGCGGCCTGAGTCGTAGAGCACGTAACGCATCATCTTCGAGAGCTCGATCACGGCGTTCTTGGCCGACTCGGTGTCGATGTCGATCAGCGCGTGGATGTTGTTGAGCGTGTTCATGAAGAAGTGCGGGTTGATCTGGTATTTGAGGTAGTCCATTTCTGCCTGCAGGTTTTGGCGTTTGAGCACCTCCATTTGCTGCTCGTCGCGCATCGACTGGTAGATGAGTTTGATACCCGTGTTGGCGCCGGTCATGAAGAACCCCAGCACAACGCTCCAGTACATCTCCAGGTTGGAGAACGACGCCTTGCGGTAGGCGTCGAGCGCCTCGGGATCGGCCTGTTTGAGAAGGTGGTCGGAGAGATGGTCCTCGTAGATCTGCACCAGCCAGAAGACGCTGATAATCAGCGCGAGGTTGCTCAGCAGGTATTTCCCATACTTGCGTCGGAGCATGTAGCGGGGTGCGATGACAGCGTTGTGGATGAGGAAGATGATCAGATAGGGGGCGATCTGCCGCCAGGCGATCAGCACGTTCTCCAGGTTGACGTGCATCTCCGACATCATCTGGGAGTTGAGCACGGGTACCAGGATGATGGCCGCCCAGACCATCACATAAGTCATCGATGTGGCAGCCGGATCGCAGTATACGAGATTTCATACAAAGAGCTGTCTGCTTAATGCAGACAGCTCTTTGTTCGGGGATAGCAAGGGATCACTCTCGGGCTGCGACACTCTCCGAGCCGAGGGCCTTCGCGGCCGGTCCGGGCATTGCTGCCGTCGTCGCGGCTGTCGCCCGGGGCCCGGCTCCGGAAATCTCATTGCCGTCGGCATCCACCAACTGAACCATCGTGTAAGGTCCTACGAAGTAGTCCAGCGAGGTGTAACCCGATGCGATCGGCAGGTAGTAATACGAAGTGGATCCGGCCCTGCGTTCATACATTTCGAGGCAACTGATCGTGAAATTCACACCGTTGGACAGCGATCCGTTGCGACCGACCATCTTGGCCTTTCCGGACTCTTCGTACGTGGCCACCAGGTTCGAAGCATTGGTCGAATTGAGAATGCCGTATCCGCTTCCGGTATCCCGGTTGACGTACCGGTTGGCGAGGTAGACCGTTCCCGTCTTCGTCTGGTAGAGATTCTCCTGATTGCCCGTAACGCGCAGGACTCCCGTGGACGACAGGTAGGTAGCCGAGATGTCGACCAGATTCGCATAGGTCGTATACCCCCATCCCGAGATCTTGTAACTCGAATTGATGACGTTGGGTTTGACCGTGATGTAGAACGTATAGGATGTGCCGCTCGTTTCGGACGACGTGCTCGTGACGGCCCATTTGCCCAGCCACCTCTTGTAGTTGCCGGCCGCATTGTCCGGCAGCAGTGATGGGCTGACGGAGAACGGCTGCGAAGTGACGGATGTGGTGGAGAGTATGGCCCCGTCGGAAATGGCACAGCCGAATACTACGGCTACGTATTCGTCGTAGAAACTCGGATAGTCGAGCGTATAGGAGCTGTTGCCCTTGTATAACAGGCTTGCGGCGATGGTTTCGGGATCGTCTCCGGCTCCGATGTTGCTGTTGAGCACGCCGACAAGGTTTTGCAGCAGTTTCTTTTCCCGCTGGGCCTCGAATTCGGATTTCGGCATCACGCCGATGTAGTAGTACTCCGTATCGTTCGAGGGTGCGGCATTCACGACGACCTTTTTATAGGTTTTGGTTTCCTCGGGAACCGTTACCTCGAACTTGATGTCCGAACGAATCGGCTCGGGCGTCATGATCTTGAAGTCGGCGCCGTTGGCTTCAGCGAAATAGTAGCCGTCGACGAAATCGAAATCCTGCGCCGTCACACCGTCGGCCTCGATCGGCATGTAGAAGCTAAGGCCGGTCCTGGTGTAGATGAACGGTACGTAAAACGTGGTTTCGTTGTCGATTTTGACCGCAAAACGGCGGTTTGTGAGCGTCGCCGGATACGCCTTGCCCTTCACGACGAAAGAATAGGAGCTGAATGCCATGTCCTCCGAGTTGTTTCGGTAGGTTTCCATCTCCGACGCCCAGTCGGTTTCGGCGGCGACCGGTGTCATCACGTAATAATTCCCTGAGATGATTCCGCGCAGAATGACCTGCTCGGCCGAGGTCTCCATCACCGTAAATTTGTAGTCGCCCTCCATGCCCTTGTAGCTCGATCCGAGTCCGTCGGGGTTTCTCGGATGTACGAAATAGTTTATCAGGGCGTTCTTCGTGTCGAAATTGAGCGTAACGCCCAGGTCTTCGCCCAGTGAATAGAGACTCGTTTCGGTAGTCGAGGGGTCCCTTTCGATTTCGGAGGCCACGGTAACCTTGCCATCGGAGAATTTGAAGAACAGGTTGTATCCGCCGAACTCCAGGGTCGGGGAGGGGAAATAACGCACGTGCCATCCGTTTTCGGCACTTTCGAGTATGGTCTTGGCCTCCTGCTTGGCTGCTTCGATGCGCTCGGAGGCGGACTGGTCGAACAAATCCTCCTCGTCGAACAGACATGAAGTGAGCAGAGCCGGAACGGCCAGAAACAATAACAGTATGATTGCTGATCTTTTCATATTTGGTGTCGCTTATTCGTTTGTACCGGAATTTTCGGGAGCGTCCGTTTCGTCGTCGAGCGAGTCGAAGTCGAGGTCGGGGGCTTCGGCCGCACGCCGCAGTACGATTTCACGCATTTTGTTCAGGTCGATGTCCCAACTGTTGCTCATGTAGTTGTACACGATCTCGAACTTGGCTTCGATCGTGGCGCGGCCCGTCGAGCCGGCTGTTTTCAGCATCGACTCCCACTCCTCGGCGGTCCGGTTGACGTAGAGGGAGATGAGTTCCACGAAATCCTCGCCGTCGCTCTTCGAGGCGTAGCGGGAGATAAAACCGTCCTGTCGGTCTTGTAGATCTCGAAACACTGATCCTGTACGTATTTCGGACCGGATATCTCCGTGAAATCGGTCGGATAGGGCTTCGTCTGATTGAGGATGTGGGCGAACTCGTGGTGCGTCGTTTTGAAATAGGACGTTTTCGCATTGACCTCTTTGGGCACGAGGTTGTCGAGGTTGTAGAACGTAATCTTCGCGCCGGCTTCGGCCGTTCCCAGGACCACCGAACCGTTGGTCTTGTAGGCGTACGACCCCACCAGATAGAGGATTTTCGGGAAATAGTTCCGGATAAACTCCGTACTGCCGGTCAGCTCGTCGTAAACCTCCAGGCACATGTGGCGTATCAGCTTGGCCATGGCGATGGACTGTTCGTACTTGGCCGGCGTGAGGTAGTAGCCCATGCTCGACTCGATGTCCTCGAAGCGGTAT
>QWCN01003550.1_pt1 | contig 17873 bp, 9 predicted proteins | sample 1972711 | NCBI WGS metagenome assembly QWCN01 (sample SAMN09866707, study PRJNA288562) | Human gut metagenome isolate term1_stool, whole genome shotgun sequencing... | isolation source: gut | host: Homo sapiens | place: USA: California
ACGACGAGTCGTCGTGCCCGGTGCGGAAGAATCCCTCGGGCTCCGCGCCCGGACGGTCCACGCGCAGGAAGGACCATTCGCCGTTGAGCGTGCGGTAGAAGGGCGAAAGGGTGTGGTCGTTCTCCGGAACGGCGTCGGCGGCCGAGGGGAAGGCGATGAAGCTCGTGCGCATCGGTGCGCGGTTAACGGCGAAAATCTCCGGATCGAGCCACCCCTCCGTGGCGGATTTCGAGGGGGCCGCCGTGGCGGCGAAGAGGGCGAGAAACAGTAGTCTTTTCATTTTTGCGTTTTAAGGTGCGTTATTCGATACCTTGATAAAGTGCATACCGGGCGAAAAGGCTGTCAGTCGTCGAGCGCATATATTCAACGCTCCCGCGCGGATCGTTGCGCGGCGTAACCTCGTACATGAAAGGCCCGTCATAACCCGCCCGGGTAAGGATATCGATCACTTTCGGCCACTCGACAATACCGCGTCCCGGCATCCAGTGGCGTTCATCTATCCCATCGTAATCCGAGACGTGGATATTCACGATATAAGGAGCGAAACGGGCTGCAAAAGCATGGCTCTTTTCCCCAAGCAAATGGTTGGTGTCATAGCATATTTTAAAATCCGGAACATTGGCCACAAGCCAGTCAAAATCGGCGCTGCTATTGCCCAAACAACCGCGCGGAAGGTCTTCGACAGCCACCACGGCTCCATAACGCTCCTTCACGAGCGGAATAAAACGCAGTAACATCTGCCGAAGATTCTCAAGGCGCTGAGGCCGCTCCTCGTCAGAAATCTGCGCTTCACTGCTGGGATGCATCACCACTACACGGAACTTGCCGATACGTGTCGCACGATCGAGGATCTCGACCCAGTTTTTGAGCGTCGCCTCGCGCCATTCGGGCCGATTGTCCGAAAGATCATTCGGCGCCTTGCGTGTGAAAGGCAGGTGAACCGACCACAGTTTCAGACCGGAGCCTTTCATTGCCGTATTGAAACGTTCGATCCAAGCATCGTACTGCTCCTCCGTACCACCGGTCAGATTACCCGTCCAGGCTTCGATCCAGCGAATACCATATTCGTCGTATGCCTCCTTATATGCTTCGGGAGTCATCGAACGGATAGCCCCGTAGACCGCACCGATCTCATTGAATCGTTTTTGCCCTGAAGCCGGCACCGGCAAAAGCGACAGAAAAAGGAAAAACTGAAATATTCTTTTCATAGGAACAAATTATTTTGCAAGCTATAATTCGTTGAGCTCCCGTTTGGCCCGGGAGAGCCTGTCAGACCAGCCTGCTTCCGGGGTTATGGTGGCAAATCCGGAGAGCAGCGTTTCGAGCTGTTCGAGCCGTAACGCGGCCTCCGGCGTTCCGGCTGCTGCGAACTCCTTTTTCAGGATCGAGATCTTTTCGGCATCCTGGATTCCTTCGACCAGCCGTTCGAAGCGGACGGAGGAACGTGCGCCGGGATAAATGATATATGTATCGCCGGCGGGGAAGGTTCTGAAACGCGAGTCGGTCAGCGGTTCCCCGCCCCACGAATTGTAAGCCCAGCGCAGGAATCCGTCGTAACCGCAGGCGGCCGTATACCATCCGGCATAGACCGCTTCGGCAGGGTCGGAGAAGGTGAACATGTTGGGAAAGCGGTCCGAACAGCAGACGTAGTAGGTCGTTACGAAGCCTTGGGCGCGTCGCTCGGCGATATGCTGCGGCGGAACCCGGTCGCGGACTTTGACGCACATGCTGTTTATGAAGGGATAGCTCAGGTAGCTGTTCTTGTTATCGGCCATGGCGATTCCCAGTTCGGGAGCGGTCTTCCGCAGGAGATCGAGCGCATCGGCCATCTCCTCCGGCGAACGTTCGTCCATGGCGATATTCGTCCGTCCGAGCCACCCCTTTTCGCGGAGGTGTCCGGTGAAGTCGGCGAGGAACGGCACCCACAGCTCTTCGAAGGCCGGAGTGCCCGGATCGGCCGTCACGTCGACGAAACGGCCCGTGACACCGTCCCGGTAGTGGAGCTCGTTGTTCCACGGCAGCATCGAGTAGCAGTTGATGGTATGGTCGATGCCCAGCCCCGTCATCAGTTCGACCCACCGGTCGAAGACCGTGTAGTCATAGCTCCACGACCCGTCTGCATTCTTTGTCCAGACGATCATGTCGGCGTAAGAGTCGAAGCACTGGTTATTCCACGGGTCCTTGTTCAGCGTCGTCGTGACGACCTTTTGTCCTGCGTCGGCCAGAAGCCGCATGTATGGGACAAGGGCCTCGAAATGGGCGTCGCTCCACATGTCGAGCCCCTCGACGCGGGCGACGGCCGCAGGGTGCTGCCAAAGGTCGAGGTAGTAGTTCCACTCGGCAGGGGGCGGGAGTTCCCGGCCGATGACCGTGAGCCCGATGTCGAATGTTCGGAGCTGCCGGCCTTTTGCATACAGTTTGACTGTCGAAACGTACTCACCGGCGGGGGTGTCGGCCGGGACGGAGACCGTTATCCACACCGGACGGACGTTCCGGGCCTTCAGGTCGAAAACATCGATGTCGTCGAGCATATCCGGGACCAGATGCGGCGGGTAGATTGCCGGATCGTGATAGCCGCATTTGTTGCCGAACTCGTCGCTCAGGACATAGCGAACGAATCGGGCCTGGGCGGCATCTCCGGGAAGCGTATATGTGTCCGACTTGAACGGTCCCACCTCGACCTCTACGCCTTCTGCACCGGACGCGGTCCAGAGCAGCAGTTGAGTGGCGACCCGTTCGCCGCGCCATCCCTCCAGCCGGATGGATGTTATAGGTGCTACATCCGGGACCACCGAACGTCTGAAAACGGCGTCCGTGCTCACGAACGAGGCGTGAAGCCCCTGGGGAACGCCCGACCAGTCGGAGAGCGTGTCGGCCGTGGGGTCGGGCAGTTCGTCGAACGATGAGATTTTCCGGGCGGTCCCGCTGTCGCATGAGACGAGCAGCAGGGAGATCCCTGCGGACAATAACAATGAAGAAAGGTATGGTTTCATGACTTAAAAACGAATTATCTATTTACACAAATTCGACAAAGGAGCGCTGCCCCGACCGGAGCAGCACTCCTTTTCACAGCATCCGGAGAGAAATTATTTCATCTTCGCAGCATCGGAAGCCATCTTTTTATAGATGGCGGCCATTTCACCGAACGATCCTTCGCCGCGTTTGAGTTCATACATGAAAACACCCTTATATCCGGCTTTCATCAACGCCCCATACAACGCGGGCCAATCAATCCTACCCTTGCCCGGAAGCCAATGGCGCTCGTCAATCATGTCGTAATCCGAGATATGGACGGTCGCAATCCGATCGCCGCACGCCTCGACAAAGTGCAACAAATCCTCCGAGAGCAGGTGGTTGGTATCGAAACAAATCTTCACCTCAGGATAGGGGGCGATGATACGCAACAACTCGTCGGAATTACGCCCGAGACAGGTACGCGGCAGGTCCTCAATACACAACTCAGCACCGATCCGCGCCGCTTCCTTGCGTAAAACGCCGATCGAAGCGATGCTGTTCCGGATGCGCCGTTCGCGCTCCCCATCCGCAATCGGCTCGGAACTGGGATGCAGCACCAGTTTCCGCGGCCCTACCTCCCCGCAGATCGCGATCATTTCGGTCAGAAATTCGACATTGGCCATGCGGGCGCTGTCGTTCAGCACCGAAATATCGAGCGTGCGGGAGAACGGAAGGTGGCACGACCAGACTTTCAGACCGGCCTCGTCGGCCTTACGTTTGGCGTGAAGTGCCTTCTCCCGAATCTCAGCCACGGTTCCGCGGCCGCTGATACCGATTTCGACATATTCGATTCCCGCCTTCACGGCCCCGGCCATCTCGTCGGGACTCATGCTGCTGGTCGAACTGCCGACACCGAGACACTGGGCCGTTAGGTTCGCGGCGCACATCAGCGCCGCCGCCGTAAATAAAACTGTCTTCATCGCTTCCGGTTATTTGGTGTAGTTTTTCACACAGCGGACCGCCACCGCATGGGTCTTGGTAGCATCCGTGTTCGCCTTTGTCACGAGATTCATGCTCGTCCCGCTGATCACGAGCGTCCGGGCCACGGTTTCACTGGTCTGTCCGATAAACCAGAGATGTCCCCATTTACCCAAAGATCCGGAATCGAAAGCTCCGGTATTTTTCTGATAACCCACCGGCCACCAGCCGAATCCGACGCTTTCGGCACCATCAACGAATTGCAGCAGCGCCTCGCCGGCATCAGACAACGTCAGGTTCGCCTGATTCCAGATACCGCCGTCGACGATACGGCCGTTGCCGCCGCGCAGCCACGCCCCAACATTGCCCATGTTCTTGACCGTACAGCCCGACTTGTAGAAGCTCGCCTTGGTCGCGGCGTTTTCCGGTTTCTTGTCATGGCCTCCCGAGAAAGTATAGCCGCCCAACGTGAAATCGTCGGGAATGGCAAACTCACTCTTGATAGCCATCAACATGTCCCACCAGTCGTTGGCGTTGGCCACATGCCACCCTTCGGGGCAGCAGCCGCGGATCTGAACGCCGAATTCGCCCTCTTCCGTACCGTCGAGCCTGAATGGATTGCCCGCGTCGTCCGTTCCTTCATAACCCGGGACATAGGGACACTGCTCAGGCGTACAGCCCGATACGCCTGTCATCGCCTCATACCAAGTGTAATAACGTCCTTTGGCGTCATTCAAACGCTGCAAATGCGACGCCTCCAATCCCGCAACCGAGAAGGCCGTCAGATCGGGCGCAACGCCCAGATTGCCGTCCTCCCCCGCTTCGTGGCAATCCTCGGTCATCCACCAACGCTTGCCGTACTTCTTGATCGTATAACCCGGCAGTTCGATGGGTACCGACACGGTAATAGCCGCGAAATACTCGCGGACGCTGCTCGTGCCCAATTCATTCTTGGCCACGACCGACACCGACTGCGCGGGAATCACCACGTCATCGTTGACCACCTTAACGGTGATGACGTTAGTTCCCTGACCATCGACAATCGATATTTTCGACTTTTCCTGATCGGCAATCGTCCACTCGTAGGTTTCAGCCCACTGAACCTTCGACACGGAGAACGTAAACTCTTCGCCGCCATTGCAGGTCAGCGTGGCGGGCACCTTCGTGATCGGCCCGGGTTTCTTGGGGACGGTCATTTCCTGGATTTCCTGTTCAGCATCGCGTTTCACAGCCTCGGTGCAGGCCGCCAGCGCCGACGCTGCGGCCATGCACACTGCAGCCATCATGTATTTTCGGATATTTTTCATGGTTTTAGCGTTTTAGGTTTTACAAAGTGTGGACTTCGGGATATCCGAACGGATTTTCCACATACCAGCGGGTCTTGTAAATCTGATAGCCCGCACGGTTAAACAACCGGTTGCCTTTCAGGTCGCACACCTCGGCCGACCACCAGTTGCCGCTTCCCGACGTGGGCCGCATGACGATCGTGGGATACCCCTCGGGACCGGTCGATATGCTCTTGATGTCCTTCTGCTGGAAAATTTCCACGCCGAGGAACTTCTCTGTCGCACAATCGAACTTATAGACATGCTCGACAGACGAAACATACATCGCATCCTCACCGTAGACCGGCGCCAGGTCATGCGCCATCGTATTTCCCGCCGCCATGTCGTAAGACTTGACTTGCGAAAGCTCCGGAGCCGCGCGGTTCCCGTTATAGGAGAGTTTCAACAACTGTGAGCCGGTCGCCGTCCACAGGCAGTCACGCTTCCTGTCCCAAACCACGTTATGGGCCGAATAAACCGGCATGGTGAAAGCGGGTTTCGAAACATAACTGGAAACAGCATCATAAACATAGACGCTCAACAGGTTGCCCGTACTCGACGCAACCACGATATTCTTATCAGGCAGCACCTCGGCCGAGTGGGGATTTCCACCCGGCTTGGCATAAAAAAGCATCTTCTTGTCCGCAATTCGAATCAGCCCCACACCGCCGCCCGAAGCCGTAACGAGGACACACGTACGGTTGTAAACCGGCTTGGCCTCGTCAGGGGTATTGAACCAGGCCTGTTCGCCGGTCGAAAGCCCGCTGTCGGCGGCCGTCCACTCCCAGGCGATTTTTCCCGTCGGCTGATCGATCATCACGATCCGGTTCTTCGCCTGCTCGGTCAGAATCATCACCTTCGTCGCCTTATCCAGATCAATCGTTTCCTCCTTGTCATCACCCGGCCGCCAGGGAACATAAGGTCCCTCTTCTTCGTCTTTGCTACAACCCTGAAGGAAGCATACGGCAGCCAAAATCCACAAATATTTTTTCATATTCACGAAATGTAATTTACCGGATTAATAATTGGGATTCTGTTCGAGTTTCTTGTTCAGCAGGATTTGGTCCGCCGGAACAGGCCACCAGTAATCGCGGTCGGGATCGAATGCACGCACAGCGATATCCGTACCCGCATAATCCTGTATCACGGCATTCATCACCAGTTCTGCGGTCATCCAACGGCGAATATCGTTGTAATAAAGCCCTTCGCCGGCAAACTCGATGCGACGTTCGTGGCGGATGATCTCACGCATCTCGGCCTGACTCTTCGAACCGTAAGCATAGGTCGGCATCCCGACACGTGTGCGTACGCGGTTCACGGCATCGTAAACGGCATCCGACGGCGTCGCATCGACCTCGTTCTGCGCCTCGGCGAACATCAGCAGCACATCGGCATAACGGATGAACATGTAATTGGTTTCGCCGTTCGAATCATCCGAATCGCGTTTCTGGGCGTCGTAGATCGTGAGTTTCTTATGGGCGAAGCCGGTGAACTGGCACACCTCCGTGGCCGAACAATTCGCCTTGCCGAGGAACGTACTTCCGGGATAGAAATTCGTCGCCGCAAAACGGGGATCGAGATTGTCGTACTTGCCCATCGTCCCCGGTCCGCCGGTCGTCGTCTCGTAGGCGTTCACCAGGTCGAGCAACGGCGCGTTGTTGCGATACTGGATGCTGTAAACGTTGAACGAATTGACCGCCGTGTTCTTGGTCTTCGAGAATTCAATGTTGAAGACACACTCGCAACTGTGTTCGTTGGCCGGGAGGAACAGCTTCCGGTAGTCGCCGAACAGGTCGTAACCCGCCTGCGCCTCCCTGTCGATCACGGCTTTGGCCGCATCGGCGGCAGCCCGCCATTTCGCGGCGTCATTCGAGGGATTGATCAACTTGCTGGCTTCGAAGAGCAGCAGACGGGCTTTGAGGGCCATCGCCGCACCGCGCGTGGCACGCCCCCGGTCGGCCGCCTTCGTCCATTTCCAGTCGAGCAGTTCGCGGTCGATAATGTCGTTCAGATCGTCGAGGATAGCCCCAACCACCTCCTCGCGCGAAGCACGGGGCAGCGAACCGTGCGCATAGACGGGTTCTTCGAGAATCAGCGGCACACCGTTGTAATAGGTTACCAGCATGTAATAGTAGAGTGCGCGCAGGAACTTGGCCTCGCCTTCCATCTGCACCCGCCGGTCATCGGCCACGACTGCATTGGGCAGGCGGTTGAGATGCGTGTTGCAGCGTCCGATACCCTCGTAACATTTCTTCCAGCGGCTAGCAATGATACCCGAGCTGTTGGCCGTATGTGTACCCTGCGCAATGACGTTATATCCGCCCGCATTGTTATAATTATAGGCGTTGGGCGTGCATGTCTCCTCGAGCAGCGGCGCCGAATCTCCGAACAGCGCGCTGTTGGTCAGTATGTTGTAACAGCCGGTCATGGCCGCTTCGGTTCCCTCTTCGGTTTCCCAGAACGTTTCGACCGTATATTTGTCGGTAGGAATGGTATCGAGGTTGCAGGAACCCATCACCGTCGCACCGCAAATCATCAATCCGAATACTATTTTTTTCATAATTTTCCGTATTTGAAGCGATTAGAAAGTAATATTGAACCCGAAGTTGATCGTCCGCAACGAGGGGTACTGCATCAGATTGGTCGACGACAGGTCGATTTCGGGATCGAACATCTTCAACGGTGAAATCGTAAAGAGGTTCTCACCGTTGACGAAAATCTGACACTGGCTCATACCGAGTTTCGAAATCCACTTTTTAGGCAGCGTATACGAGAGTTGCAGTTGCTTGCAGCGCAGGTACGAGGCGTCGTAAAGCCACTGCGTGTTCTTGTAGTTGTGCATCTCGGGAGCTCCCGTCGCGGTGTGGAGAATCGGCAGGCGGGCGTCGTGGTTCTCGGGAGTCCACGCGTCGGTGGCCCACTCTTTCAACACACCCGCGCCGTTCCAGAACGGGGCAGCGAGGTTGCCCGAAAGGTAGGTGCTCACGTCGGCGACCCCCTGGAACTGCGCCGAAAGTTCAAGGCCCTTCCAACCCAGGGAGAAGTTGAAGGCATAGGTAATGCTCGGAGTCAGGTTACCGCTGACGGCGCGGTCGTTGTCGTCGATCTTGTCGTCGTTGTTAAGATTCTTATAGCGGATGTAACCCGGCTTCACGCCGCTGCCGACGGTCACCGAATTGGCGATCTCCTCGTAACTGTTGTAGAACCCGTCGGCCTGATAGAGATACCACGCGTCGATGGGCTCGCCCTCGCGGATGATGTTGAAGGTCTTGATATACTCCTGCCCGTCGAGGTCCACGACGATATTCTTATTGTAGCAGAAGTTACCGCCGACGCTGTAACGGAAATTCTTGACCGTACTCCGCCATTGGAGGTTCAGCTCGATACCGTCATTGGCCACCACGCCGATATTCTGCTTCGGGCCGTTCAGGTTGCCGATCTGCGCAGGGATCTTCACGTCGCGCAGAATACCTTCGGTGCGCTTCTTATAAAGGTCCGCGCTGAACAGCAGCCGGTGGTCGAAAGCCTCGAAATCCAGTCCGAGGTTGTAGGTGCGGGTCGTCTCCCACGAAATGTTCTCGTCGACGAAATCCTTGATCGCCGCGCCGCCCGAAAGCACGTCGCCGAAACTATAATTGTAGTCCTTGCTCGCCAGCACAGCCATCAGGTATTCATAATTGCCGATAGCCTGGTTGCCCATCTCGCCAACCGACCCACGGAGCTTGAGCACATTGATCTGGCGAACGTCCTTCAGGAAATTCTCCTTGTCGATGCGCCAGCCGACCGACACGGCGGGGAAGAAAGCCCAGCGGTTGCCCTTGGCGAATTTCGACGAACCGTCATAACGCGCCGTGAGGTCAATCAGGTATTTCTCTTTATAATCATAGGTGATGCGCCCGAAATAGGAGAAGAGCAGGTCAAGCGACGATCCGCCCGAGATCTCGTCCATCGTGGCGCCCACCGACAAGGCCGTGAGTTGATTATTGAAATAGTCGCGCTTCTTGGCCTGGAAATTCTTACTATCGTAGCGTTTGTACTCCGTACCTACCATCACGTTAAAATTATGGTTCCCGCCAAAACTCTTACCCCATGACAACGTGTTGTAAAAGGTAAAGTTAATCGAGTTGTTGTCCCAATCCTTAGCCGATACATAAGCACTGAAATCCTTCCGTTCGAGGGTCTTGGGATTGTAGGTATACATCGCATGTTTGAAATCCTTCGAATAGTGGTCGATCTTCACGTATCCCATGTTGGCGTTGTACTTGATACCCCACGGCAGGTCGTAGCCGATGTTGATTTTTCCCAGCATGCGGTGGAACTGACGCCGGGTATTGCCCTCGTGAAGCTCCATGAGCGGATTCTCGGGATTATTGCGCCCGGGAGTCGAAAGCCAGGTCGAAAGCCACTTGCCGTCGGGCAACTGCGTGCTGAAAATCGGCAGAGCGCGGTTAATGACGTTGACCGTCGTCGAAATACCGTAGATCGGATCGGTATTGTAGCGCAGGTTGCCCAACAGGCTGACACCCACCTTCAGGCGTTTGGTCACCTGTGCGTTTATCTTCATGTCCCACGAAAAACGTTCGGCGTTGTCGTTGGCGACCATGATACCCCGCTGATTCATGTAACCGCCGCCCAGCGAGTAGGAAATCTTGTCCGTACCGCCCGAAACACGGGCATTGTACTGCTGAAGGAAACCGTTCTCATAGCAGAGGTCGTACCAGTCGGAGGCGGGATAGATATAGCGGTCGTGCTTCATGCCCTCCTCGTATTCGAGAATATCGTCCTCGTTATAGGTCACCGTCAGCTTGCCTTCGTTCAATTCAGCCTGGTTCCGCATGCGCATATACTGAATCGGATCGGTAACCACGTCGGGAACGTAGGTCGCCGACTGAATACCGAAGTTGGCGCTGAGTTTCACCACCGGCTCGCCTTTGCGGGCCTGCTTGGTGGTAATCAGGATAACGCCGTTGGCAGCCTTGGAACCATAGATCGAGGCCGAAGCGTCCTTCAACACCGAAATCGTCTCGATATCACCGGGGTTGAGTTCGTTAAGCGAGTACTCCATGCCGTCGACCAACACCATGGGGCTGGAACTGCTCATCGTACCGACACCGCGAATACGGATTGTCGCGCCGTCGCTGCCGGGTTTCGCCGAAGCCTGATTGATATAGACGCCGGGCATCGAATACAACGCCTGCGAGGCGTGCGTCAACGGCTGGTTCTCGATTTCCGACATCTGGCGCACGGCGACCGAACCGGTCAGGTTGACCTTCTTCTGAACGCCGTAACCGATCACCACCACATCGTCCAACATCTGCGCATTCTCTTTCAGTGCTACGGTCAGGTGCGTACGATTGCCGACCGACACCTGCTGCGCGTCGTAACCGATGAACGACACGTTGAGCACCGCCCCCGCAGTTACATTCAGGGCAAATTCGCCTTTCGAATTGGTTACCATACCGTTGCTCGTACCCTCGACAATCACGCTCGCCCCCACAATCGGGGCACCGGACTCTGTTTCGACACGGCCTGTCAGTTGATACTCCTTGTTCGGATCGGCAGGAGCAGGTTTGTAAAGCACAATGTGACGGCCTTCGAGTTTGGCGCGAATCCCCTGCTCAGCCAACACGCCGTCAAGCAGTTTCAGCACGTTCTGGCTCTGTGCTTCGACCGAAACACGCCTGCTCAGGTCGATTTCACTTTCACGATACCAGAACGAGTAGCCGCTCTCTTTCTTTACCGCCTCGATCACTTCATGCACGGTGACGTTCTTCAGCGTCAACGAAATCACAGGGTTCTGAGCATAAAGCGCCTGCGCTGCAACCATAAACCAACACAGCACCAGCAATCCGCTCAGCCGACACAATGCCCGCCGGCCCAAAAGGTCCAGGAAAGACCTCCTGCTGGAAAAATTTTTACTCATAAGAATTAAAATTTAGGTTATAGTGAAAAAAAGTTGGGTTGCTATTTATCGGTTTCTGTATAATTCGAAGCGGTTCTTATGGCTCCGGCAAAGAATGCGGCTGTCGGCCGAAATAATCCGCATGATCTCGTGTATATTCTCGCCATCGACAAATTCACCCGTAAAACAGGTTTTCCGCAATTGTTCGTCGGCAATCAGAATATCGACATTGAATTGTCGTTCAAGGCTCCGGGCGATCGCCTCGAGCGGCTCGGCCTGAAAATAAAGTTTGTCCTCGCACCACGAAAGCACATGTTCGACATTCACCCGGCGCAACGACAGCAGCCCGAAAGATTTCTCAAAAAACGCCTGCTCCCCGGGGCGCAGCCGCACGCACCGCGACCCAGGGCCGCCATCTACCAGCAGACTTCCCGTTGCAAGCGTAATCTGAAAATCCTCGTCCTCCGAGTAGGCATGCACGTTGAAAGTCGTGCCGAGAACCGTCGAGGCAACCTGCCCCGTCACCACTACGAAAGGCTTACGGGCATCGTGCTCGACCTCGAAATAGGCCTCGCCATCCACTTCCACACGGCGTTCGTCTCCGAACAAGGCCGGATAGACAATGCGTGTGCCTCCATTGAGTCGCACGCGGGAACCGTCGGGCAACACCACGTCAGATTTTACCCCCAAAGGCGTCGAAACGCTTACGGGCTGCGCGGCAGCAACCAGACGGTTCTCGGTGTGAAATCCACCCAGCAGCCAGCTGCCGCAGACAGCGCATGCCGCCACGACCGCAGCCGCAGCGTAACGCGCAATCCGCAGGCGCAATCCCCGGCGGCGGATACGCATCCGCACGTCGGCCCACACCTGTTCACGCATCCCGTCAGCCATGGCATCGACCTCCGCCCCTACACGTATACCATCCAGCAATTCGGACAGCCTCCGGCGGTCGCGCTCCGTTCCCTCAATCAGTTCCAATATTTCCGATTCCTTTCGTGCGTTCTGAAATTGCATAGTTTTCTGCCGTTTACAAGTATAGAGTACGAAAGCCGCGGTTCCGTTTAAGGGAACCGCGGCTTTTTTTCATTTTTCATTCCGACAAAGCTCAAAGACGGCCTGAAAAAAGCAACAACAGCAAAGAAATCAGTTTCAGGTCAGGATAATATTTGCGAACGCCTGCTACGATACGGTCGACGGCAAGTTTGAGTTGCACACGCACCGTACTTTCAGAAAGAGACAAAATTTCGGCAATCTCACGCGACGAGAGACACTCTTGCCGATTAAGCAGGAACACCGTACGACAACGTTCAGGAAGGTTATTGACCAGACGGCCTATCAATTCCTCCAACTCCGACTCTATCAGATGGCTATCGGAAGCCTCCCCATCGAGGGGGGGGGAATTCCGGTCGAGTACCGAGACGGGAATCTCTTCGAGCGAAAGACAGCGGCGACGTGTCCGGCATTCCCTCAGATAACGGTTCGATTCGTTTCGGGCAACGATGTAGAGATAAGCATCGATATTGCTTATCCGCCTAAGCGAAACGCGGGACTTCCAGATCGCAACGAAAACATTGCTCACGACCTCGCCGCAAGCCTCCTTGTTCCGCAGGAAATAGTAAGTGAACCGAAAAATGCTCTGGTAATATAAATCATAGAAAACCCGGAAAGCATAATCGTCGTTCTCGCTTACGGAAATAAGCAAATCGTTAAGTTTCTTTTTCTCCATGCTTGGCATGTTCAAGCTTTTCGAACGCAAAAATAATCATTATATCCAAAACGAGATGTAGTTTTCAGATCGCCTCCGATACGCTCCTAATAAATGACATTCTTTGCGCCGACAGAAAAGCCTCCTGTAATCTATTAATTATCAAGCATTATTTTAGCAATACGCGAAGTATAGCGCCAGGCTTCAGAATATGAATTTGCGGGTTCTTATCCTGCCGGCGAAGCGTGACGCGGAGCCTGTCGGACGCAACACGCTCGATTTCGAGGTCGAAATCGCTCCCGAAAGCCCGTATATGGCGCAAGGCCGCACGATCCCAAGCGGCCGGCAACGAAGGAGTCATCTCAAAAGATCTGAATCCCGTCGGACGAATGCCGAACAATCCTTCGGTAAAAATACGGCAGTAGAGGCCGCTCTCGGCAGAAAGCTGCCGCATCGAACCGGAGCCTTCGGGCCATGCCTCGATAAAATAGGGAACATGATCGCCCGTAAGGCGCCGGGCCGTAAAACGATGCAAGAAATCGCCCGCCTTATCGGCATAGCCCGTCCGGAAAATACCCCGCAGGGCATAGAGCGTCGAGCGGTCCCAGAAAACCGAGTCGCCCTGCTCCGTCAGCAGACCGTCCTCCGTATGGAGTTCGGGGCCGAGCAGCGCGGCAACCGTCCCCTCGCGGCGTTCGGAAAGACCGACGACGAGGGGCATGCAGATCCAGGCGCGCAGTTTATCGTTGATTTCCGAATAGCGGTAGGCATGATAACCGGCCACGTCACGGCCGAAAAACCGTTCGATGGCCGCGGCCAGCTCCCGGGCCTGACGCAAATAAGCGTTCGTCTGCGACGGTTTCACACCGATTTCCCGGCCCAGTGCAGCAGCCGACAACAGCGCGTCATAATAGAGCGTAGAGGTGGCCAGATTGGTCCGGCCGACAGGGAAACGCCCTTCCAGTTCGTCGGAATCCGACGCCACGACCCCGTCGGCGGTCCGGTTGCGACGGCAATACTCCAGGCACCATTCGACGAACGGCCACAACTCTTCGGCCTCGGTGCGATCTGCTCGCGCAAGGGCGTAACGGGCCGCCCCGTTCGCACACATCGCCGCATCGCCGCGGTCTCCCGCCCCGTTCCAGATATCCGTACCCTCGGCGATGATCGAACTGGGCAAAGGCCGATAGTCGGCATTCATGAAAAGAGCGAAATGGCGGAATGTGTTGATGGCCGATTCATTGGCCGTCGCATAACCCAGAAAAGGAAAGAACGGAATCACGTATTCGCACTGGTCGTTGGTCCATACCGCCGCATAGAAAACCTCGCCGCCGGGAGCGTGCATATATCCGCCCCGCGTTCGGATGATGCTTTCGGCAGCCCGGAGTTTGGAAAAATGAAACTCCGTATTCAGCACCGAATCGGGCGTTTCGAGCACAAGGCCGTGTCCGATGTCCTCCCGTATGAACGCACGGCGCGCAGCCAGCTCCGCGGCGACGTCCGGACGTCGGGGATTTTCACCTTTGCGGTATGCCTGAAACACCGCATCGAAAACCACCGAATCGCCGGGCGCGACCTCGAAACGTCCGCTGCCCGAAATATCGGCCCGCAGGACGTAACTGCCCTCCATGCCTTTCGCAGGATCGGTTTCGAACGTCTGCATATATTCCGGGATATAGATCGTACGCGTGCGGTTCGGGCTGCTGTTGCGCAGTACATAACGCTCGCATGTCAACGGCAGGGTCCGGGAAGGAAAAATAGTCCGGGTCATCGTCACGGCAGGTTCGGAAGCATAGTCCGACACCAATCCCAGTTTCGACCGCCCTGTTCGCCACGTACTGCGCACCTCCATCACTCCATCGAACCGCACCTGTTCCACCGTTTCCGACTGTAGGGCGAAACCGTCCACGCTCAGCAATGACGGTATGTCGGTCGCCATACGGAACACGAGGCTGGCATGCGTATCGTTCGGAACGGTACGCAGCAAGGGAAAGACCAGGGAACGCTCTTCGCGGAATGCTCCACGCTCGTCGACACCCCACCGCAAAACGAGGGAAGTCGCCTCGCCGGTCATCTCCACACAGTCCTCATGCGGAAGATCGGCTCCGGGCCGCCAAACGATATGACGCTGATCTGTTCCGATCTGCCAGCGCTGTCCGGATGCCGGCACGACGGCCAGAACAAGCAGACAACATGCTAAAAATCTATTATTCATCTTTTTTACTTTTTCAAATCGTCGATCCGTATATCGAACCGGCCGTAATCGGCCGTCCGCCAGGCATTCCGCACCGGGATGCGCGACAGAATAGACCGCAGCGAGAAATTGAACTATACACAAATATAAAACTTTATTGTAATAATTCGCACAATTATATACTTCGAGAAAAAATTGGTGACCTCAACTTCGACCACCCAGATATATCGAAAGAAGAGATGCTTCGACCCTCGGCAAAGTAATCAGGGACAAAAATATAAAAGACTCAGACATAACAAAAACATGCTGCCACCAAGGAAGCAATTCTGCATCCAAGAACTTAACCCCTAGAGATAAAATGGAACTTAAAAAAGATTTTGTGTTCCATTTGTGTTCCATTTGTGTTCCATTTGTGTTCCATTTGTGTTCCATTTGTGTTCCAGTAAACAAAATCAGCCACCTGCAGATTTTTGCAAGTGGCTGATTCTCTGTTGTCGGGGTGACTGGATTCGAGCCAGCGACCACACGCCCCCCAGACGTGTACTCTAAAATGCCATAATAAACAAATTATCAGTTAATTACAGCGTAAGAAATAGATACGGTTGACTTGTTGGTTGATTCAATAGTCAATCATGGTTAAACAATTAGTGAATTTGGGACGGACAAACCTTGCAACTATCAACGTCCGTCCTTGTTTTGCAACAGAAAATCGGCGAAAAATTTTCCCCTCTCGCCGTTCGTCTGTTTTCAGCAATTTTCAGTAGCTTTGATTTCTATAAAGCAACATCCCCGACCGTATGGCCGAGGATATATTTTATATGAACTGCTCTAAATACTTTTCATTGAAACCCGTGAGTGGGAAACGAAACTCTTTCTGCTTGCCCTCTAATGATGTGTAGCCAAATACGACTGCATCGCTCTTGATATGGGTTTCAAACAAATTGAGGGTGTGATTGGACTTGGGAAATGTTATAAGGTTGGGCCATGGAAGCACGAGAATCCCTGCTTTTCAATCTTGCGGGTCTAACCGAAAGGAGAATCCTGCTATGTCCTGCCCTCGTTTGCGGAATCAAATTGACATATCCTTTTCAGGGTCGATGTCGAGTTCTAAATAATAAGTGAATTTCAATGGTGTAGGTTCTGCTGTTTTGCGTCCTACAAACAGACAGACATTATAATCCCGTGCGTAAGTTACGGATTTGGCAACATAGGAGTACTGAATATCATCGACAGTCTCGGTCTTTGCTTCTCAATCAATTTTTGGTGTTTTATACATTTTAGCTAAAATTTATGTTGTTAATTATATCTTTGATTATGATGTAAATATACGAAAAATATATGACTTATGCAAGTAAAATAGAAAGGACAAACTTGTGCAGAGGGTCTATATATTAACCCTTTTGCACAAGTCTGTCCTAAAAAATCGAATCAACCGTTATTCTTCCACAAACAGCCTTTCTTGAATCTTTCTGCCAATATCACACAAATACTGCCCGATATATATAAGATAATTCGTGCCATTTGGCCAAATTCCTCTTGCTCGTCTGACAATTCGAAATCTGCCCGTATCTGTTCATAAGATTTCCATTGCCTGTTTGTCATATTCATATCGACAAGCATATTGCTGGTTGTTGTGTTTTGCGGACTTTTCGTAAAATCCGCATATTCACACTCCCAGAGTATGTCTATTTTATGATGCAGTTCAGCTAACAAGGATTCTGTCTTGTTATCAAAAAGTGTTTGAGAAAAACATTCCCAGCCAAATGCTACTAATAATAGAGATAGCCCGATAATTTGAAGTCGTTTTGCCATAATTTTTTAATCCATCTCCCGTCATATCAAGCCACAGGAATGTTATTTTAATTGAATTATCGAACATTATTCCTTGTAAGTTATAATATTGCCGTATTTTTTAATAATGGTGTTTAAGTCGTATTCCAGTCGGCTGTCGTAATATTTGTAAATCACTATTGATTTCAAACTTGGATTGTTAAAGCAGTTAAACTTTATTAATTTTTTGCATTTGCTGACATCCAGAGAAGTAAGCGGATTACCTCCGCAACCTAACCTCGTCAACGCCGTATTCTTGCTGACATCCAGAGAGGTAATTTGATTACTTCTGCAATCTAACGTCGTCAACGCTGTATTCTTGCTGAAATCCAGAGAGGTAATTTGATTGTAGCCGCAATCTAACGTCGTCAACGCTGTAAAATAGCTTATTCCATCAATACCACGAATTCCAGAATCACCCACATCCAAACTCTTAACAACAGAGGCTTCTTTCTCAGAAATTCTGCCATCGCCATTCTTGTCAATCTTACTCCCGTCGTCGTTATCGGTACTTTTTACTAATGCTTCCAAAAAATAGGAATCTTTAAACTCGATAATTGGGCTGTCATCGGTCCATGTTTCTCCGTCATCCTTTGAGCAGGCACTAAACGATATGGCCGCAACAATAGCCATAAGAGTAAATAATAGCTTTTTCATAGTAAGATTTATTTAAGTTAAACAAGAGTTTCAAATCTTACTATCCGTCCCTCGATAGTGGGTTATGTACAAAAAGAAAGCGCAGGACTGAAAGCCTACTTTAGGATACGGGTTCTGGAATAACCTTGAGATAAAATAAGCAACAGCCCCACGCCTATACCCACGAATGGATATGACGCGAGAAGATGTCGGCCTATTCTCTCTCTTTGAATTTTCCAGATTCGTATCCGAGAATAAACTTACACTTTCCGTGTTTGTCGTATGTCCCACAAAGATAGACAAGACAAACTAAAAAGCAAAACATCTTTCCGATTTCTCGGAACTGTT
>QWCN01006514.1_pt1 | contig 17870 bp, 16 predicted proteins | sample 1972711 | NCBI WGS metagenome assembly QWCN01 (sample SAMN09866707, study PRJNA288562) | Human gut metagenome isolate term1_stool, whole genome shotgun sequencing... | isolation source: gut | host: Homo sapiens | place: USA: California
ATCCAACATAGAAAAGCAGTATTTTTCCCACCGTGTCAATGATGTCTGCAACGGGTCGCCCTCGCGGATGCGTAGGGTTCTTCTGATCTCCTTTGGAATGACGATTCTGCCCAGATCGTCCACCCGTCGTACGATGCCTGTTGCTTTCATAATTCTCTTCTCCTTTGAAGCGCGTGACGCGCGGTTTTCTCCTGTAGAAGTATTTGCAGGAAAAGGGGAATTATGTATGGATACCGAGGCATTCTTCTCATTCGGATGCACCGGATTTTGCTGAAAACAGCGCGTCAGGGAAGTCCCGGAAACATAGCACAGCGAAATAATTCTGATTTTCAATGGACATTACCTGCCGAATATGGGAAAAATATTGCAAACAAACGACCAAGGGACGGCTTGTTGCGACTGCCAGGGGTATGGCTGACGAAGCGGCATGGGAGGCAGAGGGAACCATGTTTTACAAAATGATTGAACGTGCAAGGGATCGGTGGTGTGCCTCCCCGGACTGCACCATCGGGAATATTATCGATTATATGACCCGGCAGGGGAACCTCTAGGATGCGCAGATCGATGCGATCAAGACCTATTTATTTCTGAAAATCGGCTGCGAAAACAAACCTCTGGCCACTCTTTTTTGCTAACCGCAGTTAGCAAAAAGGCCGCACAGTTTCCCCTGTTTGTCAAGTATAATTTGAAATTGTTGAAAAAACTGTGGCCCGCATTTCTGCGAGCCACAGCAGTTCTTACCTTAGTGACATTGGCCGGTTAGGGCAGACCCGTTTGTACTTTGGCTTAAAATCAGGCTTCCAGGTTGATGCCGGTCTCCTTGGAGAAGACGTGGCATACGTGGCCGGGGAAGGAGAAGTGAACGGTGGAGCCGCTGGACAGAGCAGCAACCTCTGCGCCGGTCATGTTCATGGTGGAAACAACCAGAACCACGTCACGACCCATGGAGGTAACGTGCAGGTGGACGGTGGAGCCCATCATTTCGGACACGTCGACCTTGCCCTCGATGCCGCCGGCGGTCAGCTCAATGTGCTCGGGACGAACGCCCAGAACAATATCCTGCTCCGCAACGTTGTTGGCGGCGAGCTTGGCCTGCTTCTCGTCGGACAGAACCACAGTCTGGTTGTCCAGCTGCACGGCGTACTTGCCGTCAACCTTGATCAGCTTGGCGTTCTCAAACATGTTCATCTGAGGCGTACCGATGAAGGTGGCGACGAACAGGTTGTAGGGATGGTTGAAGACCTCCTGAGGCGTGCCGATCTGCTGGATGAAGCCGTCCTTCATGATGACGATCCGGTCGCCCAGGGTCATGGCCTCGGTCTGGTCGTGGGTAACATAGATAAAGGTGGTATTGATGCGCTCGCGCAGCTTGATGAGCTCGGCACGCATCTGGTTACGCAGCTTGGCGTCCAGGTTACTCAGAGGCTCATCCATCAGCATGACCTGGGGGTCACGAACGATGGCGCGGCCGATGGCAACACGCTGACGCTGACCGCCGGACAGAGCCTTGGGCTTACGGCCCAGGTACTGGGTGATGTCCAGGATCTCGGCAGCTTCCTTGACCTTCTTGTCGATCTCGTCCTTGGGAGCATGACGCAGCTTCAGAGCAAAGGCCATGTTCTCGTAAACGGTCATGTGGGGGTACAGAGCGTAGTTCTGGAAAACCATGGCGATGTCGCGATCCTTGGGTGCAACGTCGTTGACCAGGCGGTCGCCGATGTACAGCTCGCCTTCGGAGATCTCTTCCAGACCGGCGATCATACGAAGCGTGGTGGACTTACCACAGCCGGAGGGACCGACCAGGACAATGAATTCCTTGTCCTTGATGTCCACGCTGAACTCCTGCACAGCCACGACACCCTTGTCGGTGATCTGAAGGTTCACCTTCTTCTCGGGAGCCTCCTCGCCCTTCTTCTTTTTCTTCTTCTTTGCGTCGTCGCCGTTGAAGGGGTAGATCTTCTTTACGTTCTTCAGGGTTACACTTGCCATACTGTTTCGACGCCGAACGCACCTACCATTTTCGCGTGCGTTCTCGCTGACCGGAAAGCAATCTTCCGGGAGCATTACGACAGGTCTCCACACTGCCGCACCGTGCGTCAGACGGGTTTATCCTCCTTTATTTTAGCGGTATTCTGTCTATTATGTGGAGTAGGCAGAATCCACCTGGATAAATAGATGTTACCATATTCCGCAAGAACCTGCAATGGTTGGTTTCTACAATTTTGGATAAAAATTTTTAGGCAGTTTGCCAGTCTAGCCGATTACCGGATGACAAAGCCGGTCTGCGTCGTTTCCAGGGTCGCGCCGTAGTACGCCGCCATGGCATTTTCCAGGTCGATGGCATCGGACACGGCGGCCGTCTCGTAGCACGAGTGCATGGCCAGCTGGGCAAGGCCGATGTCCACCGTGGGGACGCTCACGTGGGCAAGGGAGATTCTGCCAAGCGTAGAGCCGCCGGGAAGGTCAGCCCGGTTGTGGTAGGTTTGCACCCTGACCCCCGCTCTGCCGCAGATCTTCCGGAACACCCCGGCGCTGACGCTGTCGGTGCAGTAGCTGAGGTTGGCGTTGTACTTGATTACCAGCCCCCCGCCCATGACCGGGGCGTTGCTTGGGTCGGCGTATTCCGGGTGGTTGGGGTGAACGGCGTGGGCATTGTCCGCCGACACCAGGAAGGACTGTGCCAGCATCCGCCCCCGGTGCAGTTTCAGGCTGTCGCAGATTCTGCCCAGGGTGTCCTCCAGCAGGGACGATCCCGCGCCCTGGGGGGAAACGGAGCCGACCTCCTCGCTGTCGAAAACGCACAGAACCGGGACGGACGCGCTGTCCCCGCTCTTGAGGAAGCCCTGGGTGCAGCCCCAGGCGCATTCCAGATCGTCCAGGGCGGCGGCGGAAATGTACTCCCCGTCAACGCCCCAGACCGACGCCTTCTGCCGGATGTAAAGATACAGGTCGTGCCCCAGAATCTTTCCGCCCGCTTCCTGCTCCAGCAGCGCCGGGAGCTTGCCCGCCGCCCCCGCGCCGCCGACGAGGGGCAGGGTGTCCACCGCAGGATTCCATTTATAGCCCTCGTTTGCCTGACGGTTCATGTGGATGGCGACGTTGGGGATGAGCAGCAGGTCTCTGTCTATGTCCAGCAGCTTCGTCTCCACGCCGGTTTCCGTCTCCACCGTCACCCGTCCCGCGACGGACAGGGGGCGATCCAGCCAGGGGGCGATCAGCATCCCGCCGTAGCGCTCCACCGCCATGCGGGTGTAGGCGGCGGCCAGCTCAAAGTTCTCCTTGACCTTGAAGGTGGGGCGGTCGGAATGGCTGGCGCTCATGAGGAAGCCCTTGGGGCTTTCCTTCGGCACCCGGAAGGCCACAAGGGCGGAGCCGCCCCGGGTCAGGAAATACTTCCCGCCGGGGATGAGCGCCCATTCGTCCTGCTCGTACAGCCGGGTATATCCGGCATTTTTCAGCGTCTTGGCCAGATACGCCTGGGCGTGATACACGCTGTGGGACGCATCCAGAAAATCACACAATGCTTTTGTCCGGCTGTCCATCACTGGTTTCCTCCCTCAAGAAGTCCGCAGACCAGATCGATCTGCTGAGCGACGGTCTGCAACGCGCCGCGCCAGAATTCCTTGTCTGTCAGGTCAATGCCCGCCACCTGGGCGACGTCCTCCGCCGTGGCGACGGTGGTGGTGCGCAGCAGCTTCTTGTACTTCGGCACGAAGGCCGCGCCCTCCCGCTGGTACTGGGCGTACAGCCCCCGGGCAAACAGGCCGCCGAAGGCGTAGGGGAAGTTATAGAAGGTAGCACCATAATAATGGCTCTTGCAGATCCACATATAGGGATGACGGAAATCGGGGGCAAGGCCGTCGCCGTAGGACTGCTCCTGGGCTTTCAGCATCATGCCACACAGGGTATCCGCGTCCATGAACTGCTGCTCCCGGTTTTCCAGCACCATGCTTTCAAACAGGTACCGGGAGTAGATGTCGCAGATGATCTGGGTGACATCCTGAAGCTGGGACTCGATGAGCGCCAGCTCCTCGTCATGGGATTTTGCCTGCCGGATGGCAGCCGCCATGACCACGCACTCGTTGAAGGTGGACGCGGTCTCCGCCACGGGCATGGAGTAATCCCGGTTCAGCGGACGGTGGGTGCGGATGCACTGGTTGTGGAAGGCGTGTCCCAGCTCATGGGCGAGGGTCACGATGCTGCCGAAGGTGCCGTCGAAATTGGTCAGGATGCGGCTCTGGCCGATGCACGCCACCCCGGCGCAGAAGGCGCCGCCGGTTTTTCCGTCCCGGGGATAGAAGTCGATCCAGCTTTCGTCAAAGGCGCGCGCCACCATGTCCGCCAATTCCTGATCGAAGGTAGAAAACAGCTCCACCAGAATCCTCTTGGCGTCCTCCGCGGTATACTGCGCCGCGGATTTGCCCATGGGCGCGAACAGGTCGTACCAGGGTAGGCCATTCTCATGCCCCAGCGCCTTTCCCTTGGCGCGGAGGTACTGCCGGAATTTGGGCATGTATTCCTCCATCGCCCCCAGCATGGCGTCCAGGGTCTGCCGCTTCATGTCGGACTGCTCCAGCGTCCGGTCAAGGGGGGACCCGTAGCCCCGGAGCTGGCAGTCCGAGATGGTTTCCAGCTTGATGGAGTTCAGGGCAAAGGCCACGGAATCCTTGATCCGGTCGTAGCAGCTCAGCTCCGCTTCGTATGCCGCCTTCCGCACGGCGGGGTCGGGGTCGTAGGCCAGATTGCGGATGGCGGACAGATTGGTGGTTCCGCCGTTGTAGCTGACCGGCACGGTGCTGGTCAGATATCCCTGCAAGTCGCTCCAGGCGCTGGAGCCGGACATGGACAGCCTGGCGCTGATCTGCTCGCCAAGACTGCCAAGCAGGTGGGTGCTGTTTCGCAGCAGGCGTTCAAACAGGAAGGTGTAGTCCTTCAGCGTCTCGTCCCTGGCCACCAATACCATTAAATCGGGGATTTTCGACACCCACTCCCGCCACTGCGCCTGGGCGCCGGCGGCGCCGCTGATTCGCTGCATCACCTGTCCCAGACGGGAGCCTGCCTCCGCATCCCGGGTGTTCACAGACTGGCGCAGGGAGGCGTATTCTCCCAGCTTGGCGGTCAAAACCGTCAGCGCTTCTTCCAGGGCGATGCCCTTTTTCAGGCCGTCCAGGGGCGTCTGCCTGTCCAGTTCCCCGGCGAAGGCCGCGTAATCCTTTACAAGCTTTTCCAGCTTTTCCATATCCGCGGCAAAGGCGGGGTCGTCAAAGCCGCGGTAAATGACGTCCAGATTCCATACTTCGTTCATGATTTGTCCCTCCTGACAATATTTTTACTCATTTTACACCAGTCTACTCCTTCCGTCAACTGCCCGCGGGAGCTGTCCCATTTTGTCGAAAATTGTAGAAAAGTTCTAAAAATATGTCGTAATTGTCGAAAATGCGCTGTTTTTGACGAGCGATTATTTTTGTTTTTCCTTGCAAAACCGCGTGCTTCATGGTATTCTTTATTTGTCGCACACGGGTTTTCGTGATTCGTGGCATTGGGGAGCAAAATCTAATCTTTTACATGACAGGAGAGGACTGTATATGGAACATGTAACAACCGTATTGATCGCGGACAGCGCGGACGACTTCTGCACCGCTCTGACCGCCGCATTGCAGCACGCCGACGGTTTCCAGGTCGTTGGAACGGCCAACGACGGGGAACAGGCCATTCGCATGGTGGAGGAACGGAAGCCCGACGTGCTGGTGCTGGATCTGATGCTGAGCAAGAAGGACGGCATCAGCGTTCTGAAAGCCGTGTCCGGCATGGAGCGCCGCCCCATCACCCTGGCGACCTCCGTCTTCGTGACGCAGTACGTGTCCGTGGCGGCGGCCAATCTGGGGGTGCGGTATCTGATGCTGAAGCCCTGCGATATGACCGCGCTGGTGGAGCGGCTTGAGGAAATTCGGGGCGGAGACGGTCAGAAGGCCGCGGAAAAGCGCCGCCCGGACAAGACCAGCATCGAGTCCATGGTTACGGGCATCATCCACGAGATCGGCGTCCCCGCCCACATCAAGGGCTACCAGTACCTGCGGGAGGCCATCATCATCGCGGTAAACGACATGGACGTGATCAACGCCATCACGAAGGTACTCTATCCCCAGGTAGCGAAAACCTTCGGGACAACCCCCAGCCGGGTGGAGCGGGCGATTCGCCACGCCATCGAGGTAGCCTGGGATCGAGGGGATCTGGATACCCTGCAACGGTTCTTTGGGTATACGGTGAGCAATACCAAGGGAAAGCCTACGAATAGTGAGTTTATCGCCCTGATTGCGGATAGGCTTCAATTGCAGCTCAAGAGCGCCGAGGCGGCGCAGTATTAACAAACGCAAATCCCCCGGATTTTCCGCTTCAAAAGCGTGAAAATCCGGGGATTTCTATTATTATATTACAAATTCTGATCAACAAGCCATGTGAGGAAGCTATTGGCAAGCTCCAGTTTTTTACCCTTCATGTTACGAAGCAATTCTGCGGTGTCCTGCCATGATTCATCTTTGTAGCGGATACTGCCCACGAGAAAGGAATCCGGTGTCGTTTCCAGTGCCAGAGCCAGACGCATGACAACTTCCAGAGAGGGAATGGAGGTGGCGCGTTCGATACAGGAAAGATATTTGTCGTTGATACCGGCCTTCTCGCAGACCTCCGTCTGCTTCAAGCCCAGTTCTTTTCGGCGTGCGGCAATGCGCTTTCCAATTTGTGAATAATCCAGTTCCATATAATCGCCTCCTGCCTGTCATTGTACAGGTTATCCAATGGCAGAAGAACAATTCATAAGCGGAATATTCAACTTGACAATAGAATATTTAAGAATTATAATAGATTTATCCGCTTGAGGACAGAATAAAAAGGGGGCAAAAGACATGAGGAGAAATGAGGAATATGTTCTTAATATTTGTAGGGAGTGTGGTGTTGATACAGAGCTATTTATTCCAGGAAGCTGCAGAAAAGTAAATAACACACTTATATTTCAAATGTCTTCGGGAAGGAAAAAGGAACAGCTCGTCAAGGCGCGATACGCCGTAAAATATGTTATTGATGACGATATGTTTATTGTTTGGGAAGTTTGGGGAGGGAGAAAGAGCTGTAGTATACAAGGTATAGATTATAATAAGGCAAAGAACAGTCGTGACAGTTATGTTGAAAAGAGTCTGAATCATTCTGGAAGAATAAATGAGAGAATCTACGTTTTATCGCCAGATGAATTCCGACTTTTTATAAGGAAATTGTAGATATCCATCCAAAAACATAGTTAAGAAGAAAGGCTAGATAAATATGAAAAATATATTTGTGTTGTTTTGTTCCTTGTGTATGGTGTTTTTACTCACAGGCTGCGATAGTTTGGACTATAGAAAGGCTATCGGTGAGCAGGAAGCGGGAAATTATTCGAGTGCGATAGATATTTTTTCAAAGTTGGGTGAATATAAGGATAGCGAGGAACGAAGCAGACAATGTAATTATATGCTTGCGCAGCAGGAAATGAGTCAAGGTAATTATGCAGAAGCAATGGAAATATTTGAGAATTTAGGTGACTATGATGACAGCATAAGCATACAAAAGCAATGTGCATTTGATTACGGAAAGGCATTGTTTGATGCCTGTGATTTTGCAAATGCAAGAGAGCAATTCAAAAAAGCTGACCAAACGGAGGAAGTTGAGAAATATCTTCGAGTTTCTGCTTGGGAAATGCTACGGACTTATGTAGAGAATAGTGGTCCCATAACTAAAAAAGACGAATCAACGGAATTGATTGATAGTAAAAAAGAAGTAGAAGACTATACACTAACAAGCCGTCAGGGAATCTTAACTATCTTGGCAGAGAAATCTGATAAATCACATAGAACCTCTTATGGTTTTTATCTCCGGATAGAGAATAGTATAAATACGACTTTCTCCTATGATGTTAAATCTGACCATATGGAACTGAAATCGGAATTCGTTCACAAGCAAGAAAATAATGTTGGAGCAAGTCAAGCGTCTGACTATTATAAGGGAAGTGCTACCTGGAATATACATGATTTTTATTCTGAAGGGGATGCAAAAGCATTCGTTCAGGATGTGGACGGAGAGCTACAGTATGACTATCTTCTATTGCAACAGACGGGAACAGTTGTTTTTCTGCAAGAGGAATTGCCGAAAACAGGGCTGGGGATAACAATAAAAGACTTGGGATTTGTGAACTTTTAAGAAAAGAAATAGGAGGTGGGGAGTTACCACTCCTAACCTTTTCCAACAGTTCAATATTCCCCAGTCTATTGAAGGTAATTATTTAATGGAGGCGAAAAGATAGCAGATACGAAATAGCACGAATTATCTTATGTATTTCAGTTCCATGCCTATTCAGGCATACCCCACCACGAAAAATGCTCCCAACCGATTTCCCTCGGTTGGGAGCATTTTTTCATCATTCAAACGCCGCTATATTCCAGATATGTACCCCGCCGAGCCAGGGCGGCGGCGCATTTTTCGCAGAGGTAGTCTTCCGTGAGCAGCGCTTCCGGCGCGCCCTCCGCTGTCCCGCCGCAGCGGGTGCAGGCGGGGATCGTTACTACCTTGTTTTCAAATATCCAGTAGGCCGTCCCCGAGGGTACCACCGTGGAAAAGTCGAAGCGGTCGGTCTTGTGGCCTTCCAGCTTTCCGTAATTGTAAATGTTGGAGTCCCGTACCTGAATCACATCGTCCTCGAACATCTTTTCCAGCAGCAGATAGTGTCCGCCTCGCGTCCAGTAGCCCTTGGTCTGGACGCAGACCACCACATAGCCCTCCCGCATGGCGTCTCTGGCTTTCCGCCACTCGTAGGTCTTTTCCTTCAGGTAAAAGCCCATCTGCGCCGGGGCGACGACGAACAGGGTGCCGTCGGTGCCGTTCTGGAAGCAGTAGCCGCCGTAGCGGCGGCACATCTCCGGCGGCGTCAGCTCGGTGTCGGACATGTAGGTCGCCAGCATGGCCATGGTGGTGATGCCGCAGCCGTGGGTGGTGATCTTATACCCGCCGTACATGGTGGTGGGGTAGTCCTGCTGGAGGTAAAGCTGGGCTTCCGGGTAGCGCTGGTGCCCCACATCGGGATAAAGCAGATCGGAGGCGGTGACCGGGGCGGTCTGCGCCGCCGTACCCAGGGTGATGGCGCTGTAGTCGATTTCGGCGGGGTATTTTTCCCGCGCCTGAGCAATCTTTTCCCCGCCAAGGGCGGCGGTCAGGTCTTTCCGGGCGGCGTCATACCAGATGTCGGTGCTGCCCTTGAAAAAGATCACGTGATAGCCCAGATCCGAGCGGAGGATGTCTACGTCCCCGCTCTGACGGGCATCGTCAAAGCACCAGGCGTCCAGCACGGGGGTCAGCTGACCCTTGCGCAGCTTCTGGTACAATCCGCCGTTCAGGGCGGAACCGGCGTCGGCGGAATTTTTGTTGGCAAAATCCGCAAAGATCGCGTCATCGGTGGATTTGTTGTTGCCCCGCCTGCTGTCTTTTTTCAGAGCCTTTTCGTAATCCTCCACCAGCGTCCGGGCGGAGGTCAGGCAGGCGTCCCACAGTTCTTCGGAACAGGTGACGGTGCCGTCCGGCGCCACGGTGACGGTCTCCGTCCCGTCCTCCGGCGCCTGGGGAATCAGCAGAATGTGGCGGATGTCCACCAGTTTGCCGCTGCTCCGGGTAATGCCGGACGCGGCGTAGTCCGACTCATGCTCCGCAAAGTAGGCCTCCACCTCTTCCCCGGTGGGTGCGATGTAATAGCTCAGGGCGGTGTCGTACATATAGCCCCGGTTGTACAGCTCCATGCAGGCGGTCAGATCTTCCACCGAAGCCCCGGCGATGTCCTTTGCCAGGGCGGAAACGTCGGCAAAGCCGTTCTTTTCCGCCAGGGTGGACAGCGTCTGGGGGATGTCGCTCAGGTACTGCTCGTGCAGCGTATTGAGGCGGTAATTTTTATTGCAGCCGTAGAGGTAGGCCGTGGCGGGCTTGCCGGACATGTAGATCTCGTGGTTCTTCATGTTGGGCTGATAGGCTTCCTCCGTGGGGATGCCCTCGTCCACGCTTTGCAGCGACAGTGCCTGGGCGCTGTGCCAGCTGAGAAGCGCCCGTTTCAGGAAATACTGCTGCCAGCTGGCAACGCTATCGTCAATTTCGCAGGGCTGGGTGTCCAAAGGCTTATCAAAGTCCGGGGCAGTCTCCTGCGCCGCCTGACGGTAGGAGGCGACCTCCATCCAGTAGAAAACCTGAAGCTGGCCGTTTGTCAGCTTTTCGTCTCCCAGAGTGGCTACCACGGCGGAGGCGTTCACGGAATCCGCCGTATAGCTGCCCTTGCAGGTCACGTCGCCGGGGTTGCCGTCCCGTGGCACTGTGGCCGGGACGGTGGGCTGGGTGGTCTCCGCCGTGGACGGGACGGTGGTCTCCTTCACGGGGGGCTTCTTTCCGCAGCCCGTCAGCCCCTGCAAAAGCATGACGGCGCACAGGGCTGCTGCCAGGTATCTCGTTCTGTTTCTTTTCATACCCAGATTCCTTTCTGATACTAGTTTTCAATAAAGCGGTTAAAAACCGTTTTATTCGGCTGCTGCTTCAGCAGCCAGCGGCGTAGCCGCAAAAACGTAAGTCCATACATTTCTCGCCGCCACCGGCGGCCTGCGAAGGATTCGCAGGATAAAATGGTGTTAACCATTTTATCGAGAAATAGTATGATTTTGGGACATGGTATAAAACGATCAGACTTTGGGGGAGGAAACAAACATGCGCGAACAATTTATCCGTACCGAAATGCTGCTGGGCGCCGAGGCGCTGGCGCGGCTGCAAAATGCCCGGGTCGCCCTGTTCGGCCTGGGCGGCGTGGGCGGCTATACCCTGGAAGCCCTGGCCCGCAGCGGGGTGGGGCAGCTGGATCTCATCGACAACGACACCGTCAGCCTGTCCAATCTGAACCGGCAGATTCTCGCGACCTACGATACCGTGGGAATGCGGAAGGTAGACGCGGCAAAGCAGCGGGTGCTTTCCATCAACCCGGGGTGCATCGTGCGGACTTACGCCGTCTTTTATACTCCCGAGACTGCGGGGCAGTTCGATTTTACCCAATACGACTACATTGTGGACGCCATCGACACCGTCACCGGCAAGCTGGCGCTGGTTCAAAAAGCCCACGACGCCGGGACGCCCATCATCAGCTGCATGGGTACCGGCAACAAGCTGGATGCCTCCCTGCTTGAGGTGGCGGATATCACCAAGACCTCCATGTGTCCTCTGGCGCGGGTTATGCGCCGGGAGCTGGGCAAGCGGGGCATCCGCCACTTGAAGGTTGTCTATTCCAAGGAGGAAGCCATCTCCCCCACCGGCTGGGAGGCGGAGGCCGCCGCCCTGGGCAAACGTCAGATTCCCGGCAGCTCGGCCTTTGTGCCGGGAACGGCGGGGCTGATTCTGGCGGGAGAAGTGGTGCGGGACATCGCATCGGGTGCGCCGGAGATTTGAAAAAGCAGCCAAAACGGCTGCTTTTTTCCGGGCGGGCAGCGCTGCCCCGGCTTACTCTTCCTCGAAGGTCAGAATGTCCTTGTACTTTTCCTTGAACAGGCCGTAGACCGCGTCCAGAATTGCCTCGTCCTCTACGGCGAGGTAATTTTCATTTTCCTCGTCCACCGGCTCCACCTCGAGAATCACGATCTCGGTGGACGGCTCGTCCGCGGGCATCAGCACCAGATATTCCTTGCCCTCGTAGGGCAGGCAGTCCAGATACTCAAAGTCCATATCCTGTCCGTTTTCATCGGTCAGGGTCAGGATGCTTTCTTCCTGCTCCAGGTTTTCGTTTTCCATAAATATTCCCTCCTGATATTGGGATTGATTTTGGGATGATTATACCCGATACGGCCGGGAAATGCAAGAGGAATGTGCCGGAGTGTTTCATTGACTTTGCTCCCGGCATATGTTAAACTGAGATTAAGAATACAAGGAGGAATCCCTATGACCCCCATTGAAAAGGAAATCGAAGGCATTGTGGACGGCATTCTGGAGGATTACCGCCACGGCCGGGACATTGACAAGCTCGACCCCTTCCAGCACCCGGACAAGGCCGTGGTCATCGACATGATCGGCAAGCTTCTTCGCATCGTCTACCCGGGCGCCTCCCGGGACAAGGCTTACCGCATATACAACACGAAGCACAACCTCTCCATGCTCATTGAGGATGTGATGTACAATCTGAACAAGCAGATTGCCATCGCCCTGCGGGTCGACAGGACGGAGCAGGAAGCCCAGGAAAAAGCCCAGGAGCTGAGCTTGCAGTTCTTCCGGGCAATCCCCGGCATCCGGGCAATCGCCCAGACCGACGTGGAGGCCTTTTACGACGGCGACCCCGCCGCCTTCAGCACGGACGAGATCATCTTCTGCTATCCCGGGCTGTTTGCCATCACGGTGTACCGGCTGGCACACGTGCTGTACATGCTGAAGGTTCCCATGCTGCCCCGGATCATGACGGAGCACGCCCACAGCGTCACGGGCATCGACATCAACCCCGGCGCCACCATCGGCCGGTATTTCTTCATTGACCACGGCACCGGTATTGTGGTGGGCGAGACCACGGTCATCGGCGACCATGTGAAGGTCTATCAGGGCGTGACCCTGGGCGCGCTGACCACCCGGGGCGGACAGAGCCTACGGGGAAAGAAGCGCCACCCCACCATCGAGGACAATGTGACCATTTACGCCGGCGCGTCTATTTTAGGCGGCGGCACGGTGATCGGCCGGGACAGCGTCATCGGCTCCAACGTCTTCATTACCCACTCCATCCCCCCCTGCACCACGGTAAGCGTCAAGAGTCAGGAGCTGCAATTCAAGCCCCGGAACTGCGAGGGCAACTGCGATTCCTGCCCCAAGCCGGAACCCTTCTGGGAAGGGCAGAAATAATGCTGCGGGCAAGCGTTTCCGCTTCCGCCGCAAAGACCATACGCAATGATTTTGGAGGTACTCATGAAAGAATTTGTCCGTGTCCTGAAATTCACCTTTTTCTCCATCAGCGCCGGTCTCATCGAAATGGGCAGTTTCGCTCTGCTGAATGAATTTACCTATCTCCCATACTGGCCCTGCTACCTGATTGCCCTGTGCCTGAGTGTACTCTGGAACTTTACTCTGAACCGAAAGTTTACCTTCCAATCCGCTGCCAACGTACCCGTGGCCATGGCAAAGGTTGCCGCCTACTACGTGGTCTTCACGCCCCTGTCCACCCTTCTGGGGAATTACCTGGCCGGCAGCCTGGCGTGGAACGAATACCTGGTAACGATTATAAACATGCTGCTGAATTTCTCCACGGAGTTCCTGTATCAGCGGTTTTTCGTCTTCGGCAAGTCCCTGGACAGTGCAAAGCAGGCGTAACTGCAAGGCGGGAAAGCAATGTCACGCAGACGGAATAATCCAGCAAAAAGCAGGGCACAGAAGTGTGCCCTGCTTTGTTCGTTCAATTCATCGTTCCCTCGGAGCGGGCGAAGAGATCGCCGATCCGCTGTCTCAGGGCGTTTGCCTCGGGCGTATCCGACGTGCCGTAGGCGTCGATCCAATCCGCCGACGCCTGCTGGGCGTCCTTCATGGCGGCAAGGTCGCAGCCCAGGTCCGCCACCCGGAAGGCGGGCAGGCCGGATTGCCGGGAGCCGAAAAAATCTCCGGGGCCTCGCAGGCGCAGGTCTTCTTCCGCGATTTTGAAGCCGTCGGCGGTTTTGCACAGGGCTTTCAGCCGCTGAAGCGTCTCGGGATTGCGATTGTGGGTGGTGAGGATGCAGTAGCTCTTCGCCTTGCCCCGGCCTACCCGGCCGCGAAGCTGGTGCAGCTGACTCAGGCCGAACCGGTCGGCGTCCTCAATGACCATCAGCGTGGCGTTGGGAACGTCCACCCCCACCTCGATGACCGTGGTCGCCACCATCACGTCCGCCTCGCCCCGGGCGAAGGACGCCATGGCCGCTTCCTTCTCCGCACCCTTCATCTGCCCGTGGAGCAGGGCGATGCGCAGGTCTGGGAAAACCGCCTGCTGTAGCGTGTCCGCCCAGACGGAGGCGGCCTTGATGCCCAGCTCCTCGTTTTCCTCCACCGCCGGACAGACCACGAAGCACTGATGTCCTTCCGACACCTGCTTTCGGATGAAGGCGTTGATCCGGGGGCGGTAGCTCTCTCCCACCAGGAAGGTATCCACCGGCTCCCGTCCCGGGGGCAGCTCGTCCAGAACGGACACGTCCAGGTCGCCGTAGAGGATCAGCGCCAGCGTCCGGGGGATGGGCGTCGCCGACATCACCAGCAGATGGGGGTCCTCCCCCTTGGCGGAAAGTCGGCTGCGCTGCCCCACGCCGAAGCGGTGCTGCTCGTCGGTGATGACCAGCCCCAGATTGTCAAACCGGGTGGACTCCGACAATAGGGCGTGGGTGCCGATCACCACCTGAACTTCCCCGGCGGCGACGCGCTCCCGCACGTCCTTTTTCTGCTTTCCCGTCATGGAGCCGGTGAGCAGCGCCGCGGACACCCCCAGGGGGGCGAACAGGGCGCTCAGAGAGGCAAAATGCTGCTCGGCAAGAATCTCCGTGGGCGCCATCAGAGCGGTCTGAGCGCCATTTCTCGCGGCGCAGTAGGCGGCGGCCGCCGCCACCATGGTCTTGCCGCTGCCCACGTCTCCCTGCACCAGCCGGTTCATGGGGACACCCCTGCGGAAATCCTCCAGAATTTCCCCCACCGCCCGGTTCTGGGCGCCGGTGAGGGAAAAGGGCAGACGATTATAAAAAGGCGACATGCCAAAATCCGTATAGGGCTCCGTCTTCTTTTCCTTCCGGGCGGCGCGCATCAGGGAAAGGCCGGCGGAAAATACGAAAAATTCCTCGAAGATCATCCGCTTTTTCGCCAGCTCCGCCTCCGCCATGGAATTCGGCTCGTGGATGGCGAAATACGCCCGTTCTGCCGGTAAAATGCCGTATTTCTCCCGCGCCCCGGCGGGAAGAATTTCCTCCGGCGGGTCGCACACCGCCAGTGCCTGCTGCACCAGACGGAGCAGCGCCGCATTGGTCAGTCCTGCGGTCAGGGGGTAAATGGGCAGGATCCGCCGGGTGGTCACGGGCTGGGACTCCGGCGTCTCGAACACGGGATTCGTCATGCTGTAGCCGATAAAATCCCCGCTCACCGCGCCGTAGAAAATGTATTCCCGTCCGTATTCCAGCTGCTGGGCAGCGAAGCGGTTGTTGAAAAACGTTACGTTCAGCCGCCCGGTGGTGTCCGCAAGCTGCACCTTGGTCAGATCCAGCCCCTTGCGGATGTGGCTGGTGCGGGGGGTGTTCATCACCATGGCGCGGAAGCAGGCGGGGACGTCCGGCTCCAGCTTTTCGATGGGAACCAGCTTCGTCCGGTCCTCGTACCCTCTGGGGAAGTGGCAGATGAGATCCCGGAGGGTGAAAATATTCAGCTGGGCAAGCTGCTTTGATCGCACCTCCCCCACGCCCTTAAGCATCGTGACGGGGTCAGAGAGTTTTGCCATGGTTGCACCTCCCGGGATAAAAATCTGGAATACGTTGACGAAAACCAACAATCGGCAATTTGTTCGGAGTTTCCCCAGCAAAAATGAAAAAACTCCCTCCAAGCACTGCTCGGAAGGAGATATTTTCAGAGAAATCAGGCCAGCTTGTTCAGCTTCAGAGTCATGCTGCTCTTCTTCCGGGCAGCGTTGTTCTTGTGCAGGAGACCCTTGTTGACAGCCTGATCGACGGCCTTGACGGCGGTCTTGTAAGCAACGTCGGCGGCAGCCTTGTCACCGGACACCAGGGCGGCGTCGAACTTCTTCAGGTTGGTCTTCAGCTCGGACTTGTCAGCCTTGTTCTTCTCGTAAGCAATCTTGGAAGAAATGACATCCTTCTTAGAGGACTTGATATTGGGCATGGATTCCACCTCCTTCTGTTCGTTTTCCATACAGATACGCATTATAACGCCTTGGCACGATAAAATCAACCCTTTTTTCAAAATTTTTTGCCGTTCCGGTCGGGAGAAGCTTCCCTCCGGCCGCCCCGTCCCGGCAGCGGGTCGCCGGGGTTCGGGGGAAGGATTGTCAAGTCCTAATTTTTGCACAAAAAAATGTTCATGGTAAAATCCACGACCTGCCCAAAAGTGGGAAATCCGTCGAAATCGGGCGAATCTTTTTATGTGAACCAAAACTGAATATCCACAGCACACCCCGCCTGTGGAAAACCCCTGTGGAAAAACCTGTGGAGATTGTGGAAAACTATGAGTTATCAACAGGAATTTTTGCTCTTTCCGTTTTGTCCCCTTCTTGTGGAAAAGTCTGCATATATCCATGTATATTCCCTTTCACGCCGAAATAGAGGCCGTGTTACGTCACCGTCAGCTGGGAGCCGTTACCGGAAAAACACCGGGAAAAAGTTGTCTTCCTGTCAAAAAACGCTGCCGAAAGCCGTTGGCGCTTTCTCTCAACTGTGAAAAATTTGTGAAAAACCGCCAAAGAATGATTTGGCGCTTCCGGGGAATACTGGAGAGGAACGGGAATGGAAAACGCTGCCTTTTCTTTCCCCATTATCACCACACAGGAGGCTGCCATGCAGGGAAAAGTAGAGATATGCGGCGTCAACACATCCAGACTTCATGTTTTATCTCAGGTGGAAATGGACGCCCTGCTCCGCCGGGCGCAGGCGGGGGACGAGGACGCCCGGGAAAAGCTCATTGAAGGGAATCTGCGCCTGGTTCTCAGCGTCATACAGCGCTTTGACAAGCGGGGAGAGAATCCCGACGATCTGTTTCAGGTGGGGTGCATCGGCCTCATCAAGGCCATTTCCAATTTTGACCCGGACAAGCAGGTGCGCTTTTCCACCTACGGCGTCCCCATGATCGCGGGGGAGGTGCGGCGGTATCTCCGGGACAACAGCGTCATCCGGGTCTCCCGCTCCATCCGGGACGTGGCCTACCGGGTGCTTCAGTGCAAGGAAGCCCTGACCACCCGCTTAGGGCGGGAGCCGACCCTGGAGGAAATCTCCAAAGAGCTGGATATCCCCCTGGAGGAGGTCAGCCGGGCGCTGGACGCGGTATGCGCCCCGGCCAGCCTGTACGACCCCGTCTACTCCGACGGCGGCGATGCGCTGACGGTGATGGATCAGGTGCGGGACACCAAAAACACCGAGGACGGCTGGATGGAGCATATCACCCTGCAAAACGCCTTCCGCGCCCTGAACGACCGGGAAAAGCAGATTCTTTCCCTGCGGTTTTACGACGGGAAAACCCAGATGGAGGTGGCCTCCGCCCTGGGCATTTCCCAGGCGCAGGTGTCCCGGCTGGAAAAGGGCGCCATCGGCGCCATGCGCAAGTCCGTCAGCGTTTCGTAAAGCGGGCATACTCCGCCCCTCAGCCGCATAGGCTTTCCAAAAGGAGGGGTTGATCATGTCGATACGGTTTACCCAGCTGCAATGCAAGGAAGTCATCTGCGTCAGCGACGGGCGACGGCTGGGGTTTGTGACGGACGTGCAGGTGGAGATTCCCGGCGGGAACGTCTGCGCCATCGTCGTCCCCTGTCCCGGACGGTTCCCCGGGGGCTTCGGGCGGCGGGACGATTTTATCATTCCCTGGAACTGCATCAGGCGCATCGGTCCGGACATTGTACTGGTGGAGGCGAAGCCCGACGACTGCCGGGTGCCGAGAGGAAAGCCGGGGCTGCCGAGATAACCGGCAGCCCCGACGCATTTTTTCGCCGACGCCGGAATTTTTTTGTGTTTTTTGGGAAATAATGCTTGCAATTACGCGTTCCATCCTATATAATGACTCAGCATGGGCTTTGACCCGTGACATTTCAAAACCACACACCCGGGGATCGGCCGCCCCCGTGTCCGAAAGGACGG
>QWCN01003562.1_pt1 | contig 17838 bp, 15 predicted proteins | sample 1972711 | NCBI WGS metagenome assembly QWCN01 (sample SAMN09866707, study PRJNA288562) | Human gut metagenome isolate term1_stool, whole genome shotgun sequencing... | isolation source: gut | host: Homo sapiens | place: USA: California
CCATTCCGAGAAGCCCTCGGAGGAATCAATGCACAGCACGTCCACGCCGGCGTTCACCAGAGCGGGCACGCGCTCGGCATAGTCGCGGGTGTTGATGCCGGCACCCACCACGTAGCTCTTATTCTTATCCAGCAGCTCGTTCACGTTTTCCTTGTGGCTGTCGTAGTCCTTGCGGAACACGATGTACTTCAACCGGCCCTCGGCATCCAGCAGGGGCAGCGAGTTGATCTTGTTGTCCCAGATGATGTCGTTGGCTTCCTTCAAGGTGGTGGTGTCGGCAGGCGCGGTAACCAGCTTCTCCAGCGGGGTCATGAACTCCTTCACCTTCACGTCGGTGCTCATCCGGCTGACGCGGTAATCGCGGCTGGCCACAATGCCCACCAGCTTGCCGTTGGCGGTGCCGTCCTCGGTGATGGCCACGGTGGAATGGCCGGTGCGCTGCTTCAGAGCCAGCACATCTGCCAGGGTGTTCTCCGGAGACAGGTTGGAGTCGCTGGTAACAAAGCCCTTCTTGTAGCTCTTCACGCGGGCCACCATGGCGGCCTCACTCTCGATGCTCTGGGAGCCATAGATGAACGAAACACCACCCTGCTTGGCCAGTGCGATGGCCAGCTTCTCGCCGGAAACCGCCTGCATAATGGCGCTGATCATGGGGATGTTCATGGTCAAGGGGCACTCTTCCTCGCCCTTGCGGTATTTCACCAGCGGGGTTTTCAGGCTCACTGCATCCGGGATGCACTGGGCAGAGGAGTAACCGGGCACCAGCAGGTACTCGCCAAAGGTGCGGGAAGGTTCTTCATAATAATAAGCCATGCTTCTGCTCCTTTTCCACTTAAAATTGGTATAGTCATTTTGTGATAATGGCCGCCGACCGACGGCGCGAAACGCGCAGCCGCCGGCGAAGTCAGTTCCATTGGGATTAGGGTATAGTGTACCACATTTCCGATTCAATTACAAAATACGCCTGTCACAAACTTTCTCCGTGTGCGCCCGTCAAAAACATGCATTCTGCCTAAGTAGGGCGAATAAGTACGACTCTTGCCGCACTAAGGTGGTTTTTGCATAGGCAGATACAGCAAAGCCCCCGCCGGAGGGACGGCAGGGGCTTTGCTGTAGGGATGATGAAGTGTCTTGCACGCACCGGCGCAGACCGCAGGGGATTGCGGAAGGAGGAGACACACCGGCAACAACTTCACAACACATGAAAAGGCTTGTAACTCTCTTGCAACTAAATTGTAACTCTTTTGACACCACCTGTCAACTGGTTTCGCCGCGAAATTTGTAAACAATTTGTTTCTTTTGGATGCAGAGCTTAGGGAAGCCGAGGAAGGTCCGCGAACGACAATTCCTACTCTTCCGACCGAACTCTTAAACGGATCGGAGGCGTTTCTGCTCTGTACCCGTTTTTCAAAGCGCCGGTCGGCCTGCCCTCATGCGCCTGTTTCATTTTCATCGCACCGCGTACACGTCAAGTATTAAAATTTATTGTTTTCACGCAAAGTAGAATTCAGGTTCCACAAAAGGGCCCTCATTCCCACATTTCAACGCCTCGGCTTCCCCGATTGGCCTCAAGGCGAAACCTTTCATCCTGTTTTCTCGGGCCCCCGGAAGATGGGAACGCCCCCCAAAAACAGCCGCTCAGAAATTTGCTTGTTCAAAAATCCAGTTCCGCCTCAATGCAGCAGCGGCCGTCCCGCTGGCCGTTCAGATACCAGCCGCGCTCAACCCGGCCCCGGCTGAGGGTGAATTCATGCCCCATGGGCACCTCCCAATGGTAGTTGATGGCCGCACGGCACAGCGGGGCCGCCTGAATTTGTTCAAGGGGCAGCGCATCGCACAGAACATCCAGCCAGGAGGCGTTGTTCAGGTGGCCATTCTGGTCGCACAGACTGTACCGAGCAACCTGTTCCACCGGCGCTTCCATCTCCGCCGCCTTGGCAATGGTCAGGGACAGTTCTTCGTCGATCGGCTCCGGCCATGCGCAGAGGTTCATTTCCTTGGGCATATGCCGCAGAATGCGCCGGGTTTCCACATCCACCAGAACCCAGCGGCTGTCCACTTCAGCCACCGGCAGGCCCGTTTCATCCTCAATCCGGTGCAGACGCTTGTAAATGGCCCGCCGGGGTGTTTCCGGCCGGGTCATATACGTCAAAGTCTCCCCTAGGGTCGGGGTGCGGTAAATTTCCAGCACCTGCTTGGCCAGCAAAAAGGCCATATGATGTTCTTTATAAAAAGCAGGCGTCATTCCGATGGAATTGCAATGATCCGTGCCCACCTGCTGCACTGCGTGCAGCAGCGCCGCCGGGCGCATACGATCGGCAAAATCGCAGTGCTCCTGAAGAACCGTGCGCTGGCAGGTAAACTCCGGCTTGAATTTGTCCATTTTGGCTCTCTTCTCCTCCATAATAAAATCGCGCAGACTGCCAAATTCGGCACACCGCGCGATGGTGGTTTTGCGTAATACGAAGCTGCCCGCTTTTAGAGCTGCTTTGAAGGGATCTCCTTCGGCCATGCAGGGGCTGCTTCTTAATACAGGTCGCTGCGCTGGCGGCGGTGCAGCTTGCGCCAGACGTTGAACACGATCAGAGCCAGCGCCAGCAGCAGCATCACCGGAACCATCCAGCCACTTCCCGCCTCGTCGTAGCTCTTCATGTCGCTCCAGGCCATGTCCATGGCGCTGTTGATCTCATCCGGCAGGCTGATGAACACCTCGGTGTTGGCCAGCACTTCCTCGCTGGGGTAGGCAACGGGGCTATACTTCAGGTCGTCGTCCAGGGTCTCCCACACGTCGGTGATGGGGGTGGAATAGCCAATGAAGTCGCAGTTGGCCGCGCCCACCTCCGTCTCGCACATATAGTTGATGAACATCTCGGCGGCTTCTTTGTTTTTGGCGCCTTTGGGGATGCACATGGCGTCCACAAAATAATTGGTGCCCTCCTCCGGAATCACAAAGTCCAGATCCGGGTTGTCCTCCATCATAACAATGGCATCGCCCGCATAATAGGGGGCCATGGCCGCCTCGCCGCCGGTCATCTTATCAAAGATTTCGTCCATGACATAGGCCTGCACCACGCTCTTCTGGGCCTTCAGCTCTTCGGCTATGGCCTGCACTTGCTCGGTGCTGGTGGGGTTCAGGCTCATCCCCAGTTTTTTGGCCGCGATGGCAAAGGCATCCCGGCTGTTGTTGAACATGAGCACATTTCCCGCGTACTCAATGTCCCACAGGGCATCCCAGCTGGTGGGCGGCTCCTGCACCATGGTTTTGTTGTACACAATGCCCACCACGCCCCAGGTATAGGGCACGCTGTATGCATTGTCCGGGTCATATTCCAGGTTTTTGTAGGCCGCACCGATTTTTTCGATGTTGGGAATGTTGGAGAAATCCAGCGGCTCCAGCATATCCTCGCCGATCATCTTACCGATCATATAATCCGAGGGAACGATCACATCGTAGTTGGCCGCGCCGCTCTTCATTTTGGCGTACAGGCTCTCGTTGGTATCAAAGGTGGTGTAGTTCACCTTGATGCCGGTCAAATCCTCAAAGCCTTTCACCACGTCAATGCTGTCGTCCGAACCATCTGAGATGTACAGGCCCCAGTTGTAGACATACAGTGTCACATTCTGGCCGCGGAAGCGGTTCCAGTCATAATCAGCCGATACCTGAAGATCCGGCCCGGCCGGAACCGTATCTCCGGCCACAGCAAAAGCGGGCAGTGCGGCCAGCACGGCGCACAGCAGCACAGCCGCCAGAGAAACCAAACGTTTTTTCATCCCTTCGCTCCTTTCTCAGCCGCGCTGCTGCTGGTCGCGCCGATACTTCCGGCTGTCCATGTGATTCGTGAACAGAATGATGGCCAGAATCACCAGGAAAATAATCGTGGACAGCGCATTGATCTCCGGGCTGACCTTCTTGCGGGTCATGCTGTAAATGGCGATGGGAAGCGTCTGCAGGTTGCCGCAGGTAAAATAGGAAATGATGAAATCGTCAATGGAATAGGTGATGCAGATCAAAAAGGCCGACAGAATGGCCGGCATCAGCTCCGGCATGACCACCTTGAAGAAGGCCTGCGTGGGGTTGCATCCCAGGTCCAGCGCCGCCTCGTACATCCGCACATCCAGCTGGCGCAGCTTCGGGCTGACGTTGAAAATCACGTAGGGCACACTGAACGAAATGTGCGCGATCAGCAGGGTGGGCAGGCCGAAGATGTTCTGGGGCACCAGATCGGCCCCCATATGGGCGTTGGCCCAGGCAGCAAAGCCCCGGTACGCCACAAACAGCAGCATCAGCGAAACGCCGGTGATAATTTCCGGGTTCACAATGGGCAAATAGCTCAGGTTGTTGATGAGCAGGCGGGACTTGCGCCCCATGCCGCTGATGCCCACCGCCGCCATGGTGCCCACCACCGTGGAGATGAGGGCCGAGATCAGGGCAATGGCAACGCTCAGGGCCAGTGCGTCCAGAATCATGCTGTTGGTGAACAGGCTTTTGTACCAGTTCAGCGTAAAGCCAGTGAACACCGAGCGGCTCTTGCTCTCGTTGAAGCTGAACACCGCCATCACCGCAATGGGCACATACAAAAAGGAAAAGATCAACACCATATAGGCCTGCTGTAAGGCGCGCCAATGTTTTTGTTTCATCACACAACGCCCTCCATATCCTCTTCGTCAAAGCTGCTGGTGAAGCTCATGCACAGCAGCACGATCACCATCAGAACCAGGCTCATGGCGCTGCCCAGGTTGTAGTTGTAACTGTTGCCCAGGAACTGCAGCTCGATCAAGTCACCGATGAGCAGATTGGAGCCGCCGCCCAGCATTCGGCTGATGATAAAGGTGGATACCGCCGGCACAAACACCATGGTGATGCCCGTGGCAATGCCCGGCACCGACAGCGGGATGAGCACCCGGGTCAGGATCTTGCCCATACCGGCACCCAGATCCTGGGCTGCTTCCACTACGCTCTGGTCAATTTTGGTCATGGCCGTATACAGCGGCAGGATCATATAGGGCAGATAGTTGTATACCATGCCCAGCACCACCGCACCGGAGGTGTTGATCATCTCAAAGGGGCCAAGCCCCACCAGGCCCAGAATGCGGTTGATGATGCCGTTTTTCTCCAGAAGGCTCATCCAGGCGTAGGTACGCAGAAGAAAGTTCATCCACATGGGCAGCATCACCAGCATCTGCATGATGTGCTGTTTGGACGTGCGCAGGCGGGAGAGGAAGTATCCCACCGGGAACGCCAGCACCAGGCAGATGGCTGTGGCCACCGCCGCCAGAATCAGGCTGCGGGCAAACACCGTGCTGTAACGGCCGATGGTCATCAGGTTGTCCAGCGTAAAATTGCCCGCACTGTCCGTGAGGGCAAAGTAAACCACAATGATCAGGGGCGCAATGATAAAGGCCGCCATCCACGCCAGATACGGAGCGGCCAGAGACTTTTTCTGTACCATGGCTCACTCCTCCGTGCGGGCCATGATGTGGATCTCATCCGGCCCGATGCACATGCCGATAACCTCGCCCGGCTGGCTGGCCTGGGTGGAGTGGATGATCCACTCGTGGCCGCCCTGCTCCACGTGCATCTCGAAGTGAACGCCCTTGAAGATCACCTCATTGACCATGCCTGTGAGCTGGCCCTGAATGGCGGGCACCACCTTGATGTCCTCCGGGCGCACCACCACCTGCACCGGCTGGTTGCGGGCAAAGCCCTTATCCACACAGGTAAACTCGTTGCCCGCAAACTCCACCCGGAAGTCCCGCAGCATCAGGCCGTCCAGAATGTTGCTCTCGCCGATGAAGTCCGCCACAAAGGCGTTCTGAGGCTCGTTGTAAATGTCCTCCGGGCTGCCGATCTGCTGAATCAGGCCGTCCTTCATGACCACCACCGTGTCGGACATGGTCAGCGCCTCCTCCTGGTCGTGGGTCACGTACAGGAAGGTGATGTCCATCTCGCGCTGCAGGCGCTTCAGCTCCAGCTGCATCTCCTTGCGCAGCTTCAGGTCCAGCGCGCCCAGGGGTTCGTCCAGCAGCAGCACCCGGGGCTGATTGACCAGGCCGCGCGCAATGGCCACGCGCTGCTGCTGGCCGCCGGACAGGGTGGCGATGTTGCGCCGTTCGAAGCCTTTCAGACCCACGACCTCCAGCATCTCCAGAACCTTGCCGCGGATGACCCGCTCGTCCTCTTTTTTCAGGCGCAGGCCAAACGCCACGTTTTCAAACACGTTCAAGTGCGGAAATAGGGCGTATTTCTGAAACACGGTGTTCACCTGCCGCTTGTAGGGCGGCAGGCCGGTGATGTCCTTTCCATCAAAAAAAACACTGCCGGATTTCGGCTCCACAAACCCGCCGATGACCCGGAGCGTGGTCGTTTTTCCGCAGCCCGAAGGCCCCAGAAACGTGACGAACTCCTTATCGTGCAGGTCCAGCGACAGACCATTCAAAATGTTCTGCCCGTCGAAATCCACAACAATGTTTTGTAAGGATACGATGACGTTGTTGTCCATTTTTGATAGATCCCCCTTTGCGGTGGGCCGCCGCGGCGGGACGTTCCCGCCGGCCATGGCCCTCATTCCGCCGCTTCTCACGACGGAGCAGCGCCGATTGATGCCCCCCCCGCAAAGGTTTGTTACACCGAAACAGCCAACGGCCACGGCTTCAGTAGCATACGCAAGCGCCAATGCGCGGCCCGACAAAAAATGCGGGCCGCACATATGTTCCATTATAGCAGAGGGGGAATCTCTGTCAATACATTCCGGGAAGAATGAGAGAAAATGCCGTCGAATTCTGGAAGATTCCGGTGTTTTCCTGTTCCCGCATGGCTTTTCATTTTGTTTCTTTCAAATCTCTCCGGTTTCTTTAAGGATTCTCCTGAATGCTTTCGTTTTCATAGCGCCGGTTCTTGGCTTTTCCGCGTTTGCAGACCACTGCGTCAAACCGCTTCTCCCCCTGCCCTGCCGGGATTCCGCAAAGGTTCTCTGCCGCTGCGCCCTCAGGGCTGAGCATCCCCTTCCTCCACCGCTTCAAATACGAACCAAGCGTCCTCCTCTTCCAGATAGACCTCCACCGTGCCTTCCGCGCCATATTGGTACCCCATGCCAACCGTTCCAAAATTGGCCTGGTTGTCCGCAGTCGGCGTCTCGTCGCTGGCCGTCACCGCCGTGATCGTGCCGTCCATCATTCCGCAGCGCAGTGCGTCGGACTGCCGCCCGGCGTAACGATACAACTCGCCGTTGATGCGCAGCGTGGCCGTCTGGGGCAAGGTTATGGCCTCGGCGCCGCTCGCCGCAGACGGATTTGCTACCTCCGTCTTTTGTTCCGCGCCGGGTGCATCGGCGGCACCGTCCGCCGCAGCCGCTTCCGGGTTCTCGGCGGCCGCGGTCTCCGTTCCGCTTTCCGGTGCCGCGGCTTCCATCATCGCTTCGTCCATCTGCGTGCTGTGCTCGGCCGCCGCCGAAAAGCCGCCTTTGCCCGACAGCATTTCGCCGCGCCACACCGCCACACACAGCATCAGGCAGGCGGCGGCCGCCACAACAGACGCCCCCGCACGTTTTGCCAGGCGCAGCTTGGACGGTTTCGCCGCAGGCGGCGTTTCACGCTGCAGCGCAGCCAGCCGGGCCTTCAGTTCCGGCGAGGCGTGCAGTTGATCCAATTCATTCCGGTATTGTTCAACACTCATATCCGCCGTCTCCTTCCATATGTCCGCGCAGCGCTTCCCGCCCCCGCCGCAACCAGGTAAGCACTGTGTTGGGCCGGGTGTGCAGAATCTGCGCAATTTCTTTTGCCGTGTATCCCTCATAATAATGTAAGTAGATGGCATCCCGGTAGTTGGGCGGCAGCTGCCGCACCAGCGTCAGCATCTCCCATTGGCTGCCCTCTTCGCGGGCCGGCAGCCACTCCTGAAGCTCCACCTCACTGTTCCGGCTTGCGCGGGCCAGGGTGTGGCAGTGGTTGATGGTCACCCGGATCAGCCAGGCCCTCAAGTGTTCTTCGTTTTCAAAGCCCTTTTCAAACCGCACCAGCTTTTCAAACACATCCTGCACCACGTCCTCCGCATCGCTCAGGTTGGGCGCATAATGTGCCGCCAGGCGCAGCACCATATCGGTATAATGCTCGATCGCATACACCAGGGGGTCCTGCAAAAAGGCAGTCCCTGTCATGCTCTGTTGCCTCCTCCCAAATTCGATTCCGGGCACTCCCCTGCGGAACGCATTACTTTGCGCCCGCTGCTTTCGGCGTTCTCGTGGCATTTGACACCCGCAGAAGTTCCCTTCTCATTTTTAACACACATCTCGTTGCCGATAAATTGCAGCAATCCTGCTATTTTTTGCCTTCTCATTCCATGCCGCCCGCCGGGCCAAGGCTGTTTTGCCAAAGCATCCTTTCCCGGCAACAACCATTTCAGTATATACAAAAATCGGGCGGCTGACCAGATGGCCCGCCGCTCGATTCTTTAAACCTTATTTTCAGGACGCAGCCCGTCACAGCTGAATGCCGGACATACCCAGATACAGCACGCCGCACCGGGTCACCGTCCAAACGCGCGGTGCCCCGGCCACTGCCACCTTATACTGCCGCCGGCTGTTGTTGCGCAGCACTCCGCCGGACAGCTCCGTCAGTTCCATCGTAATGGCAGACACCGGATGACCAGACAGTGCCATCGCTAGGCGCAGGGCGCCCACCGGTGTGAACATCAGGTAGCCCGCCAGCAGCAGCGCAGCCGCACCTGTTAAAACTCTCGGAAGGATTCTGGTTTCGCGCATGGCCAAGCCCACCTTTCTGCTCGACACACCAGAAGGTGTGTGGTTTTCCTCTTTGCTTATAAGACGAGCCAGACGGCGGGAATATTTCACGGTTTTGAAAAAAATTGAGGTTATATTATACTAAAAACCGGTGTTTTTCAAGGATAGCACACAAATATACAACACCGCAGTCAAATAATCATCTATGCTTAAATGCAGAGGTGATTATAATAAAAACACCGCTCAAGAAATTTGCAGTCCTTAAAACGATTTTCTCAAAAATAGGTGCTTATCTTCATAAAATCGATGCTGTTCCACAAGAAGATGAATCAGATTTTGACGACGAGGAATGGATGGACCATCCAACAAAACCGTCTCTTGCCCACGTCATCCTTGATCTGCTGCTCTCCCCTACATACCGTCTACCCAAAACTGTAACCGCAGTACGCATCTATCGAGATGAAAATATCTTCTCTGTCTGTCCAAGGTGCGATGTCTGCATAGAGCGAGAATACCAAGGGTACTGCCATCGATGCGGGCAATACCTTGATTGGTCAAAACTGGAGAATGCTGAGGAGATTTTTATAGGGTGGAGTGGTGTTGAGGACGATGACTAACCATCTCGCTACGCCACACCATTATGATGTATGCCACCAGCACACCGATCCACCCGCCCATCGTATTACCGAACACATCATCGAGCTCTGCGATGCCAAGTCCCGTAATATACTGGGTCGTTTCGATTGCCACAGACATCACGAAGGGGATCAGCAACACCCACTTTTTCTGAAACCACCTATACAGCCCCGTTCCAAGCGGAATGAACAGCCAGATGTTATTGATGACCCCAACTCTCACAGATTGCTCTTTCAAGAACTTCCCAGCATAGGAAAAGAGTACAAAGTTCGTTCTTGCATCCCCTGACTCACGAAACATCAGTGTTTCATAAAGGATGAACGCTACATAAACAATCGTCAGTACTACGCTTAAACTCTTCGGAAGAACAATCATCAGCAAACAGACAACGCAGCCAAAAACAACCACCATGCATGGGAAGCCATTCAGAAGGTTGTCCACACACAGCATAATGTTGCCGTTTCTGTCAAGCAGAAGGTTCGCCTTGCCACTGCGTTTGATGCCGTACTGCCCTTTAGACAACGCTTTTGGATTGCCATTCGCATCCAAAAACATATCCGTATCTGCTGTGCCATCTCTATGATAGGTACGTTTGAGGATGGTATAGCCTGCATTGGTAGGAGCGGGGTTGCCATCTGCGTCAAGATAGGTGATCTGGCTGATGTATCCTTGCTCGTTGCGCTGGTAAAACTCGCCGTACTGACCAAGCGAAGACCTCGCCGGGTTCCCTTCTGTGTCAAAATACTGCTCACCGACAACAGTTCCATTCCCATCACGCTGGTATGTCTTAATCGCATATCCAGATGAAGTGCTCACCGCATGACCATCTTTATCGAAAAAGGTCAAACTAGTGTTTTGACCATCAGAGTTATACCCACGATGAAGCCTATAGTATCCACCGGAGCACTGTACTTGCTGTCCGTTCAAGTCGTAGTAGAAATCATCGGAAGCCCTGCCATCATCCTGCGTTCTGACAATAGTAGAGTATCCGTCACTGCGTATTATTGGATTACCCTCTGCGTCAAGATATGCTATCACAGTACCGGTTTTATCGTATTCATACGATAATCCGTAATAATTCCCATACCTTGCCACAGGGTCTCCGTTTGCATCAAGATAACGTTCTTCTACAACTCGGCCGTTATCATCCTGCATTCTACACACGGTCGCATAGCCCATGTCAATGGCATCGGTGATTGCACCATCAGGATTCACATAGCTTGTGCTGGTCACGCTTCCGTCTACGGTTTCTCGGATACTCAGCTCTGAGGAAGTGTATCCTGCATCGTGATCAACATCCGCATCAGGTAACAACGCCAAGATAGACAGAAGAACCACAGATGCAATCAGCAGGATTCCGCATCCTCGCTTCAGGTTTGCGCTCAAACTCCGTAGCCTCTGCTCTTGATGGTCTCCACGACCTGAGACACATACTTCTGGCAGGTATCGCGGTCGGGAGCCTCCACCATCACACGCACGACCGGTTCAGTGCCGGACTCACGGACAAGGATACGGCCAGTGTCGCCCAGTGCCTCGGCTACGGCCTTGACTGCTGCCTGCACTGCTTCGTCATCCTGTGCAGCTTTCTTGTCGGTCACACGGACGTTCTCCAGAACCTGCGGGTAGATCTTCAGCGGCTCAGCCAGCTTGCTCATGGGCAGCTTTTGGGCCAGCATTACTTCCATCATTTTCAGACTGGTCAGGATACCATCACCAGTGCTGGCGTACTTGCTGAAGATAATATGACCACTCTGCTCACCGCCGATACGGCAGCCGTTCTTGGCCATATACTCATAGACGTACTTGTCACCCACTGCGGTCTTGGCGTAGCCGATGCCCTTCTCATCAAAAGCCTTATACAGGCCAAAGTTGGACATGACCGTGGTAACGACGGTATTGGTCAGCAGCTTGCCACGCTCTTTCATGTAGCAGCCGTAGATGTACAGGATATGGTCGCCAGTGATAACATTACCCTTTTCATCCACACACAGGCAACGGTCAGCATCGCCATCATAGGCGAAACCGATGTCCAGCCCCTTTTCAACCACGAACTTCTGCAGACCCTCAATGTGGGTGGAACCTGCATTGTTGTTGATATTCAGTCCGTTGGGCTGTGCATTGATGACGTAGGTGTCTGCGCCCAGCGCATCAAATACAGACTTAGCAATGTTCCAACTAGAGCCGTTGGCACAGTCCAGACCAACCTTGACGCCCTTGAAGGAATAGATACCCAGAGAGATCAGATAGCCCATGTAGCGGTTGCGGCCTGCAACGTAGTCCACAGTGCAGCCGATATGCTCCCGGTGTGCGAAGGGCAGCTCCGGCCAGTCCTTATCGAACACATGGAGCTTTCCGTCAATGTAATCCTCGACAAGCAGTAAAGTATCTTCCGGCATTTTTTCGCCGTAGCAATCGATCAGCTTGATGCCGTTGTCGTAGTAGGGGTTGTGGCTAGCAGAAATCATAATGCCGCAGTCGAAATCATCCACGCGAGCGATGTAGGCCACAGAAGGCGTAGTGGTGACGTGCAGCAGGTAAGCATCTGCACCGGAAGCGGTCAGGCCTGCGACCAGGCTGTACTCGAACATATAAGAGCTACGGCGGGTGTCTTTACCGATTACAATGCGTGCAGGCTCGTTATTGCCGTTGCGCTCGCGCAGTGCGTTGTAGTACCAGCCGAGGAAACGCCCCACCTTGTAGGCATGGTCGGCGGTCAAATCAATACCAGCTTCACCACGGAAGCCATCGGTCCCAAAATACTTTCCCATTATAGTTTTTCCTCATCCAATGAGTGAATTAACGAATAAAATGTGCCGTTAGCCGGATAATTATCCGTTGCCTGCTGCTCACCACGGAGAGGTAGCATATTTGAGCAGCACAGCCATGTGGCGGAGCACATGGCTGCAATAAGTATTAGTCTCTGCGGAACAGGTCGCGGGTGTAGACCTTGTCCTGCACATCATCCAAGCAGTTATCATAGCGGTTGGCAATGATGGCTTGGCTGCGTTTTTTGAATTCTTCAAGGTCATTCACGACTTCACTGCCAAAGAATGTACTGCCATTCTCCAGAGTCGGCTCATAGATAATGACCGTTGCACCCTTTGCCTTGATGCGTTTCATGACGCCCTGAATGGAGGACTGGCGGAAGTTATCAGAGTTCGACTTCATCGTCAAGCGGTATACGCCAACCACCACATTGTGTTCCTTGCTGGGGTCATAAGCCTCGTTCGCTTCGTATGCACCAGCAATCTCCAAAACACGATCAGCAATGTAGTCTTTACGGGTACGGTTGGATTCCACAATGGCCTCAATCAGATTCTCCGGCACATCAGCGTAATTGGCCAGAAGCTGCTTGGTGTCCTTGGGCAGGCAGTAACCGCCATAGCCGAAGCTTGGGTTGTTGTACTGATCACCAATGCGAGGATCAAGGCATACGCCCTTGATGATTTGCTGGGTGTTCAATCCCTTCATCTCTGCATAGGTGTCCAGTTCGTTGAAATAAGACACACGTAGAGCCAGATAAGTATTAGCAAACAGCTTGACAGCCTCAGCTTCCGTAAAGCCCATAATCAAGGTATCGATATTCTCCTTGATTGCACCTTCCTGCAGCAATCCGGCGAAGGTATTGGCTGCCTTCACCAGACGGGCATTATCCACATCCGTGCCCACAATAATACGGCTCGGATACAGGTTGTCGTACAGAGCCTTGCTCTCACGCAGAAACTCCGGGCTGAAGATGATATTGTCACAGTGGTACTTTTCACGCACAGATGCCGTAAAACCGACCGGAATCGTGGACTTGATGACCATGATAGCATCGGGATTATACTTGATCACCAGCTTGATGACAGCTTCTACTGCAGAAGTATCAAAGAAGTTTTTCTTGCTGTCATAGTTGGTAGGTGCTGCAATGACAACAAAATCCGCATCCTTATAGGCGGCTTCAGCATCCAGCGTGGCAGTCAGATTTAAGTCCTTTTCTGCCAGATACTTTTCAATGTACTCGTCCTGAATCGGAGACTTCTTGTGATTGATAAGGTCAACTTTTTCCGGGATAATATCCACTGCCATGACCTCATGATGCTGCGACAGCAACGTGGCAATAGACAGACCGACGTAACCGGTACCTGCAACTGCAATTTTCATATTCTTCTCTCCCCTTCTTTTATGCCATATAAAACTCTTTATACCACTCAGCAAACTTCCGTAGTCCCTCTCGCAGAGGAGTATGGGGCTTAAAGCCGAAGTCTCGCTCCAGTGCGCTGGTATCAGCGTAGGTTACCGGTACGTCACCCGGCTGCATGGGCACCAGTTCCTTGTGTGCCTCGAAATCATAGTCCACAGGCAGCACACCGGCACGCACCAGCTCCTCCGACAGAATCTGCACAAAGTCCAGCAGATTTTCCGGGTTGCTGTTGCCGATATTGTAGATTGCATACGGTGGAATGGGCAACCCATCCTCGCCGTTCTTCTTCTCGGGCGGCTTCTTCATCACTCGGACAACACCTTCCACGATGTCATCCACATAGGTAAAGTCCCGCTTGCAGTTTCCGTAGTTGAAAATCTTGATGGTTTCGCCGTTCACCAATTTGTTGGTGAAGCCGAAATATGCCATGTCTGGACGGCCTGCAGGACCATACACCGTGAAGAATCGCAGACCTGTGGAGGGAATGTTGTAGAGCTTACTGTAGGCGTGTGCCATCAGCTCATTAGACTTCTTGGTCGCTGCATACAGAGACACCGGGTTGTCCACCTTATCATCAGTGGAGTAGGGAACCTTCTTGTTGCTGCCATAGACAGAACTGGAAGATGCGTACACCAGATGCTCCACCGGATAATGACGGCAGGCTTCCAGAATGTTATAGAAGCCAATCATGTTGCTTTCGATGTAAGCATCTGGATTGGTGATTGAGTAGCGAACGCCAGCTTGGGCACCCAGATTGACCACAATATCCGGGTGATATTGCTCAAAAATGCTGTTGATAAGTGCCTTGTCTGCAAGATTTCCTTTTATAAAGGTATAGTTTTCAAATTTCTGAAGCTCCTCAAGGCGAGCTTCTTTGATGCGAACATCATAATAATCGTTCATGTTGTCCAGGCCGATAACCTTGGTATCCGGCTCAGTGGTCAGAATACGCTTGGCAAGGTTAGAGCCGATAAAACCGGATGAACCGGTGATGAATACTGTTTTACCCATCTTTTTCACACTTACCCTTTTCTCCACACCATTTTATTAACTACGTTTACATACCCCTGAATGATACGAACCACCTTCATGGACACGGTCTCATCCACATAGTCGGGGCAGGGCTTGCCCAGAACGCCCTTCTGCTTCATTTCAATCGCCATATCGGTGGCGTTGAGAAGTTCTCGGGTGGTAATGCCAGCCAGGATGAAGTCACCGGCTTCCAGCGCCTCAGGACGTTCCGTACTGGTACGGATGCACACGGCGGCGATGGGGTGACCGATGGACAGATAGAAGCTGCTCTCCTCTGGCAGAGTGCCGGAGTCGGAGACGATCGCCAGAGCATTCATTTGTAGCTTGTTGTAGTCGTTGAAGCCCAGCGGCTCGTTGACCCGGACACGAGGGTCAAGCTGGAAGCCGCTCTGTTCCAGACGGTGCTTGCTGCGGGGATGGCAGGAGTACAGGATCGGCATATCATACTTTTCCGCCAGCGCATTGATGGCGGTGAACAGGCTCAGGAAGTTCTTTTCGGAGTCGATGTTCTCCTCACGGTGGGCGGACAGCAGAATATACTTATCCTTTTCCAATCCCAGACGCTCCAGCACGTCGCTTTTCTGGATCTTATCCAGATTCATGTGCAGCACTTCTGCCATGGGAGAGCCGGTCTGGTAGGTGCGCTCCTTGGGCAGACCCGTATCCGCCAGGTACTTCCGGGCGAATTCGGAATAGCACATATTCACGTCGGAGATCACATCCACGATGCGGCGATTGGTCTCCTCGGGCAGGCACTCGTCCTTGCAGCGGTTGCCTGCCTCCATGTGAAACAGCGGGATGTGCAGCCGCTTCGCAGAGATGGCGGACAGGCAGGAGTTGGTATCGCCCAGCACCAGATAGCCCTCCGGCTGCAATTCAGAGAGGAGTTCATAGCTGCGGCCCATAATGTTGCCGCAGGTAACACCAAGATTCTCGCCAACCACTGGCACCAAAATGTCCGGGCCATACTCCCCGAAAGTGTTTTTCAACTCGAAATCCTCCCAGAAAACGGTGGAAAGATTTCTATCCCAGTTTTGATTGTAATAGACCACGCAGCAGTCAAAGTATTCACGGCAGCGCTTGATAACAGCCGCCAGCCGAATGATTTCCGGACGGGTGCCGCAGCCAATCATGACCTTGGTGCGCCCGTCGTTTTTCCATGTAAAATTGTGTTCCATAAAAATCTCCTATCGACAGCCAGTATCTTCTCTTACACCGGCTCAAAGAAGGTATCCGGGTGATTGGGATTAAAAATCTCGTTACAGGTCATCACCGTCACCAGATTCTCCGTTTCCGACAGGTTGATAATGTTGTGCGTCCAGCCGGGAATCATGTGGACAACCTCAATTTTGTCCCCAGAAACCTCAAACTCCACCGTTTCTCCGGTGTTGATGTTCCGTTCCTGAATCAAGCCGTGCCCAGCCACCACAATGAACAGTTCCCATTTGGAGTTGTGCCAGTGCTGCCCCTTGGTGATGCCCGGGCGGCTGATATTGATGGACACCTGACCGCAATCGGCGGTATGAATCAACTCGGTGAAGGAGCCACGGTTGTCCACGTTCATCTTGAGAGCGTACTTAAACTTGTCCGTGGACAAATAGCTCAGGTACAAGGAGTACAGTTTCTTGGCGAAGCTGCCGTCTGGCATCTTGGGCATCATGAGGGTACTCGGCTGTGCCTTGAACTCTTGCAGCAGATCAACAATCTCGCCCAGTGTTACCTTGTGTGTCACAGGAACGCAGCAGTAGCGACCGTCTGCTTTCAGAACAGTCTCTACCCCGTCAAATTCACAGTGCTGTTCCTTGCCTTCCAGCAGGTCAAACATCCCTTCTACTAGGTCGTCAATGTACAGCAGCTCCAACTCGGTGCTGCGGTCATTGACGGTGAAGGGCTCATCATTGGCGACTGCCCAGCAGAAGGTGCTGACGGCACTGTTGTACTTGGGGCGGCTATGACCCATCAGGTTGACAAAACGGTAGACGGCAACCTTAGCCCCGGTCTCCTGAGCATACTGGAAGAACAGCTCCTCGCCAGCCTTTTTGCTCCGACCATACTCACTGTTGCCGAATCGACCAGCCAGCGTGGCTTGAATGGAAGAAGACAGCATGATGGTTGCCTTATTGTTATGCTTTTTCAGACAGTTCAGCAGATCGGACGCAAAGCCGAAATTGCCCTTCATGAAGTCTTCCGGGTTTTCCGGGCGATTCACGCCCGCCAGATTGAACACGAAGTCTGCTTTCTGGCAGTACTCGTCCAACTCCTCTGGGGTGGAATTCAGGTCATACTCGTAGATTTCCTCAATATTCAGCGCCGGGCGGGTCTTGTTCCTGCCATCCCGGATGGTTTTCAGGTTGTTACACAGGGCGGTTCCCACCATGCCCTTGGCACCTGTGACTAGAATGTTCATCTTATCACCTCTTTAATGGACTGCGGTGCAGTCCGGAATGTCTGTGCCATCCAGCACGGCTGCATGATTGCAGATGGTGCAGTTGCTGCCGATGCGGGCAAAGTTCCCCACCGTTGCGCCGGTGCGAACAACACTGTTGGTGTAAATCAAAGCGTAGTCCCCTACCGTTGCATCACAGTGAACTTCCGTTCCGACATTCAGCAAAACACCGTCGCCAACGGATGCACCGTTCTGAACGCAGGCATTTTGCAGCACCACGCAGCCACAGCCCAACTTTGCGTATGGACTGATGTAGGCGCTGGGCGCAACGATATTGGGAAAAGCAAAGCCAAGGGTTTTCGCCTTCTCATACACCTGTGCCCGGAACTGGTTGTTGCCGATGCCCACCACCAGCAAGCCATACTCCTTCCGCAGCTCCGGCAGATCAGCAAGACCGCCAACCACCGGAATGCCGCAAATCTCAACGCCAACAGGCTGTCCATCATCCACAAAAGCACAGTCGTATTGGAGCATTGCCTGCTCCACCACCATGCGCCCAAAGCCGCCGGCACCAACCAGCAACAGCTTTTCTTTAGACATTCGGGATGCCTTTCAGTTCGTTCTGGACATATTCCGTGGTCAGGATTTTCTTGACAGTGCCTTCCACATCCAAACGGGTAGTGTTGTGGCTGGTGTAAGACTCATCCGCCATGGTATGTACTTCGCCCTTGACCACGAACTTGTCGTAGTTCAGGTCACGGTTGTCAGCGGCAACACGGAAGTAGTGACCCATATCCTGGCTGCGCAGACGCTCCTCACGGGTCATCAGGGTCTCGAACAGCTTCTCGCCGTGACGAGTGCCG
>QWCN01006547.1_pt1 | contig 17835 bp, 18 predicted proteins | sample 1972711 | NCBI WGS metagenome assembly QWCN01 (sample SAMN09866707, study PRJNA288562) | Human gut metagenome isolate term1_stool, whole genome shotgun sequencing... | isolation source: gut | host: Homo sapiens | place: USA: California
GGGCTATGTCTACATCGCCGAGACCCCGCTTTTTGAGATCACCTGCGGCGAAAAGACGTGGTTCGCCTACACGGACAAGGAGAAAAACGACATCGTCAAGACCCTTGAGGGCAAGCGCTACAAGGTCGACCGCTCGAAAGGTCTCGGCGAGAACGACCCCGAAATGATGTGGCTCACGACCATGAACCCCGAGACACGCCGTCTCATCAAGGTCATGCCCGAGGACGCGGAGGCGACGGCACACTCGTTCGATCTGCTGCTCGGCGACAATTTGCAGGGCCGCAAGGACCACATTGCCGAAAACGGCTACAAATACCTCGAAATGATCGACGTATCGTAATATGAACAAGCAGGAAAGGAGCGTTACTTTATGGAAAGCATTTTACTTCACGTTCTCTATCGCGGCGAAAAGGCTAATGACTTTGCATCGGAGATGGAGCGAAGCGGCCTGCGCGCCGCCGTCCTCGCGGAAGAGGGCTGCATGCAGTACGACTACTACCGGCCTCTTGCCGAGGAAAACTGCGTGCTGCTCGTGGAGCACTGGCGCGACCGCGCCGCGCTCGACAAGCACTCCGCGGGCGAGCCGATGGCAAAGCTCAAGGCGCTCAAGGCAAGCTACGACCTCGCAACGACCGTTGAGCGCTTTGAATGAGGAAGGGCGCATCCGGGGCAAAAAAATTGGGAATCTGCTAAGTAGTTTTGATAGCTATGAAAAAGATTGTTCTTAAAACTGTGATAGGGATTCTTCTTGTTTGCAGCTTATTTGTCGGTTTTCTTTATATAAGCAGCGACATTGGCATAGCGTCGGGCAATCTGGAACTTATCCGCAGGACATGAGCGACCACACTTTTTCCGTCTATGTCAATCGCCCGGGACTTTCCTTCGGATATTTCTTCCGCGCGGGCGGAAAACTCTCGGAGATCCAGGAAGGAATTGCAGAGTTCACCACAGAGGGTGCTAATGAGCGCGCATTGATTTCCATGAATCAGCAGCAGGTGCAGCAGCTTCAAATTGATGATGGCCACGCCAAACAAGCGATCGATATCGACAGCGATCAGCCCTTTGCGATCGTCCTGCCGATCAATGCGGGCAGCATTACTTTTTATGACGTGAACGGAAATGCTGTAGAATATTGGAATCATCCTCTTTAACAGCTTCCGGTTTGCCAAGCCGGCTTCATCCCTTCAAGGGCAAAAAGGCCTCGCATCATTCGACCGCAAAAAATCCGTACACAAGCATGAAGACCCGACCGATGATCGTCCATCGGTCGGGTCTTCTGTCTGATGCGTCCCTTTTTTCACGCCTTCTGCGCACCGACGTCGCCGAGGGCGGCGGCTGCTTTCTCCCGCCGGCGCACGCAGAGCGTGCCGTTTTCCGCCGCCAAAACCGCCGTGTCGCCGCTTGCGAGCGTGCCGTCCAAAAGGCAGGTCGCGAGCGCGTCCTCCACCTCGCTGCGGATGAGCCGCCGCAGGGGACGCGCGCCGTAGGAAACATCGTAGCCCCGCTCGGCGAGGGAGACCGCGCAGTCCTCGTCCGCCTCAAGCGTGATGCCGAGCGCCGCGGCGCGGGAAACGGTCTGCGCAAGCAGCCGCCGCGCGATCTCGGCGCAGTCCTCGCGCGATAAGCGGCGGAAGACGATCGTCTCGTCCACGCGGTTCAAAAATTCCGGCCGGAACGTCCGCCGCAGCTCCGCGATCACCGCCGCCTTCACGGCAGCGAACTGCGCGTCGGCGCTTTTCTGCTCCTCCGGCGCAAAGCCGAGCGGCGTGCCCGCCGCCGTGATGCTCTTCGCCCCGATGTTCGACGTCATGATGACCGCCGTGTTGCGAAAGTCCACCTTGTGGCCCTGCGCGTCCGTCACGACGCCGTCCTCTAAAATTTGCAGCAGGATGTTCCACACGTCCTCATGCGCTTTTTCGATCTCATCGAAAAGCACAACGGAGTATGGCTTGCGCCGCACCTTTTCCGTCAGCTGCCCGCCCTCGTCGTAGCCAACGTAGCCCGGCGGCGAGCCGATCAGGCGCGAGACGGTGTGTTTTTCCATATACTCGCTCATGTCGATGCGGATCATCGCGTCCTCGCTGCCAAATACCGCCTCGGCGAGCGCTTTACTGAGCTCCGTCTTGCCCACGCCCGTGGGACCGAGGAAGAGGAACGACCCGACAGGCCGTTTCGGATCCTTGACGCCGACGCGCCCGCGGCGGATGGCGCGCGCCACGGCGCGCACCGCGTCCTCCTGCCCGACGACGCGCGCGTGCAGCGTTTCTTCAAGCGTCAAAAGCCGCGCGCTTTCGCTCTCGTTGAGCCTTGTCACCGGAATGCCCGTCCAGTTCGACAACACGGCGGCGATGTCCTCCGCCGTCACGCGCACAGCGGTCTTTTCCGCCTCGCGCGCCTGTTTTTTCCGCTCAGCTGCCGCCTGCGTGCGGAAGCTCTCCTCCGCGTCGCGCAGCCGCGCCGCTTTTTCATAGTCCTGCGCGCGGATGGCAGTCTCCTTGTCCCGCGCGGCGGCGCTCGCCTTCTCTTCGAGCGCTTTCAGTTCGGGCGAGGCGCTGCGCGCGGACAGTTTCACGCTTGCCGCCGCCTCGTCGATAAGGTCGATAGCCTTATCCGGCAAAAAACGGTCGGGCAGATACCGCTTTGAGAGCGTCACCGCCGTGCGCAGGGCCTCGTCCTCGATGGAAAGGCCGTGATACGCCTCGTACTTTGGCCGCAGGCCTTGTAAGATCTGCAGCGCTTTTCCTTCGTCCGGCTCGCCGACCTGCACGCTCTGGAAGCGCCGCTCGAGCGCGGCGTCCTTTTCGATAAATTTCCGGTACTCCTCGAGCGTCGTCGCGCCGATGACGCGGATCTCCCCGCGCCCGAGCGCGGGCTTTAGGATGTTCGCCGCGTCCACCGCCCCCTCGGCGCTGCCCGCGCCGACAATGGTGTGCAGCTCGTCGATGAACAAAATGACATTGCCGTCGCGCCGCACCTCGTCGAGCACGGCACGGATGCGTTCTTCAAACTCGCCGCGGTACTTTGTCCCTGCCACCATGCCCGAAAGGTCGAGCAGCAGGATGCGCTTGTCGATAAGCTCCTCCGGCACGTCGCCCGCGGCGATCTTTTCGGCAAGTCCCTCGGCGATAGCCGTCTTGCCAACGCCCGGCATGCACCTCGGGCAGCGGGAGCTTGCGCGGCGACAGGCTCATCGCGCGCAGCGTGTCGCTGTACAGCTTTTTGGTATCCACACCCAGCGAGCGCAGCAGCCGCACGGCCATGTTCCCGCTGTCGCGCAGGATGCCAAGCAGCAGGTGTCCCGCCTCGATCTCTCCGCTGCCCGCGCGCAGCGCCTCGCCCACAGCCAGCTCGACCGCGCAGCGCGCGTGCGGCGTGAGCCCCTGCACGGTCGATCTTTCCGCCGTGCCGCGCCCCAGCTTTTCGATCATCCTCTCACGCACTGCCGGCTCGTAGACGCCCGAGGCATTCAGCGCGCGGCAGGCCGCGTCGTCCTCCTCGCGCAGCATCGCGAGCAGCAGGTGCTCGCAGCCCACATAGCCGTGCCCCAGCTCGCCCGCCGCCGCCTGCGCACAGCGCAGCACATGTTCAGCCTTCAGGCTGAATTTCCGGTCATTCATTGCTCTACCCTCCGCTTCCTTTTCGTCCTTTCATTTTTGACCGGTTTATTCAAAAATAAACACCGCAAATGACACAGAAAATTCAATATTTTCCTGCATTCTGACTCTTGCATTTTCGCTTTGACATGCTATAATAGCGTCATCAACTTATGGAGGTACTAATTATGGCTTATCAGATTAGCTCTGCCTGCGTCAGCTGCGGTGCTTGCGCAGACGCCTGCCCTGTCGGTGCTATTTCCCAGGGCGATTCCCAGTATCAGATCGACGCAAATGCCTGCCTGGATTGCGGCTCCTGCGCTGATACCTGCCCCAACGGCGCCATCTCCCAGGCCTAAGGTCTAAGGGTACTTAAAAAATAAGGACGCGCGAAAGCGCGTCCTTATTTTTATCATCAGAAAGGGTCATCACATGGAAAAACGCGACGAGCTCTGGCCGCGCGGCCCCTGCTTTTATTACGACACCGCCCTCTTCCCGCCGGGGACGGACAGCTTTTGCCTCGCCTACTTTGCCCGCCCGTCCCGCGGCGACACGGTCTGCGACCTCGGCAGCGGGATCGGTCTTCTCGGAACGCTCCTGCTCGCGCGCGAGGAATCGCTTTTTATCGAAAATGTTGAGCTCTCCGCGCCCGCGGCAGCGCTTGCGCGAAAAACGTTCGCCGAAAACGGCTGGGCGGACAGAGCCGCTTTCCACGAAGGCGACCTTCGCGATGTCTCCGTCCTGCCGAAAGCCGGCAGCGTCGACTATGTGATCTCGAACCCGCCGTACTTTCCCGCCGGCAGCGGCGAGAGCGCCAAAGGCGAAGCGCGCCAAATCGCGCGCGAGGAAACCTCCTGCACACTGGACGACGTCTGCGCCGCGGCGCAGCGTGTGCTGCGCTATGGCGGGCGCTTCACCCTCGTTCACCGCGCCGAGCGCCTCGCCGACGTGCTCTTTGCCATGCGGAGTCACGGCATCGAGCCCAAGCGCCTGCGCTTTCTCGCAAAATTGCCGGACGCCGCGCCCTCGCTCCTCTTCGTCGAGGGAAAGCGCGGCGGCAAAAGCGGCCTTGTCATCGAGGCGCCGCTCGTCCCCAACGGCGAGGAATGGGACGCCGTGTATTTCCGAAAATAAGAAAACGGGCCGCCCTTTCGGGCGGCCCAACAGCTTTATTATACTAAAGTGCCGGATGAACTGCAAGCATTTTCTGCCAGTTTTCGAATAATCAGCCCTGCGCACAAAATATCGCTCGCATCTTTATCCATTCCGCCGCTTGATTTTTGAGCTCATTCTTGCTATTCTTTAAGCACAGAAAGGGTGAGACCAATGTACAAGTGATCTTCACAAAGGCGATCCCAAATGGTTCCGATCATATCCATCGCGCAGCACTCTCTGATGTGTACCGTCATTCAGGTAAAACCGCCGCAACCGCGGTGTTTGAGATAGCAGGAGTGGAAACCGGAGTAAGCGATATTCGGCACCAGATCATTGAAGAAAGGAAGGAAAGAAAACAGAATATGAGAGATCCAAATATTCATCATGGCTGACCCTTGATCGTAGTTCAGTAATCGCGATCAAGGGTCAGTCATTTTTGCAGCGCCGATGGCGCTGCTACGAAATAAGGGGGATATTCTCTCGCGTGAGAGAATATCCCCCTTGGACCCCCAAGAGAACGCGAGGGGAGACCCCCTCGACCCCCAACATTGGCAGTTTGCAGCTTGAATGACTGCACGCGCTGCGCAGTGTAAGTGCAGTGTACGTGGCTTCGCCACGAGTCCCTGCGAGTCGGTTCATCCAGCAACCGCGCCTTACTCCGTGAGGCGCGAGTGACGGAAGTCTGGCGGCGGACTGCGTGCGGGCGCGGCATTGCTTCGATCGCCGCTTTGGCTCAGCGCCGAACTACAACTTTTCTATTTCGATACGAAAAGCGTATTTTTGATGGACAGGAACTTCTTCTTTTTCCGCCCTCATAAAATGTTCACAGCACTCAGAATCTGCGGCTAATTTTTTGCGCCTGCGGGCAACACAATGTCCGTAATTCAGAGGCACATATGCTCTTGCACTGAGCACATAGTGCTGACGGAAATGTGTACATTGGGAGCAATCTAATTCGCTCATATCATCACCTCAATTTCGATTTTACTATCATATAATAGTAAAATCGATAGGAACATATGATAGTAGATATAATTTTTGTGGGTGATGTTTATGTTCCATTTAAGATTGCGTGATTTGCGCGAAGACAACGATCTCACGCAAAAAGAAGTAGCCGCTTATCTTGGCATAGATCAGCGCACATACAGCAATTATGAAACGGAAAAGCGCTCTATGCCGATGGAGCAGTATCGCAGTCTTGCTATTTTCTACAAGACCAGTGTGGATTATTTAGTTGGATTGACAGATTCCAATGAGCCGTATCCCAGAACAAAGTGAAAACGGCGGCGAGCGCAGCAATGCCGCCCTGGCAGGCACTATCGAAACGGAATTATCCAAAGTAGGCGCAGTGCTTACCGGAAGTGCCATAGGGTGGATAATCCAAAAAGGAGGGGCGGGGCCCCTCCTTTTTGGTCGTTAGGGGTGCAGGGGCGAGATCGAAACGCCCCTGCCGTTCTCTTGGGGGATCAAAAGGGGGCCTTCTCTCACGTGAGAGAAGGCCCCCTTTGATGCTGTCGCCGTACTGCTCACCGCCCACCGGAATAAAATATCCGGGGCCGAAATCGCTCGTAAACTCATAGAATGCGTCATACTGCGCAAGGTATATCGCGTCCTCCTGATCGCGCAGATCGTCCACTGTGATATCCGCCCACTGCATCAAAAGCGCGGAAACGTCACTCTTGGGAATACGCCGCACGGGGACCGCCCAGTCATCCGGCACCTTGAACCTCTCCGCATCCTCTATTCCCAGCGTGTCGAGTACAGCGTGGAATTCCTCCACGTCCGCGTCTCCCAACGTGGTGCTGAGCGGACAGTACCGCAAAAATTCTGCAAGGTCGATATCGCGCGGATCGTCGTAATGCGAGGTGAAAAAGCAGCTCACCGGCGTCGGGGTCGTATAGCGGTACTCTCCCGTTGTCTCATCCGTCATATCGGCAGTGGAGGCAAACAACTCCTTAAATTCTTCGATCTGCGTCTCCGTCAGCGGCGTCGTATCATCCTCAGGTCCACCGTCCGATTTGTCATCATTCGCTCCCGCGCAGCCAAACAGCGCCAGTGCGCACACGCAGGCGAGCAAAAAGGCAAATAATCTCTTCATCGTTTCTCTCCTTTTCATTTTCGCATCATTTGTTTTTTACTGCCGTCGCGCCAGCTTTACTCTTACAGGCTGTTCACCGTGCCGAGGAAGAGCGGCAGACCGTCCACGCCGGTGATCATAAAGGCAAACGGCCGGTTCAGATTCATCTCCACCACCGGAAGTTCCTCGGGCATGGCAGATGCGGCGTCCGCCGTGATGGCCGTGAACGCCGCGGCCTCGCAGCCCTTTTCGTCCACCTTGACGCGCGCGGCGTGCTGCACCTGCGTCACGGCGACGCTCTCGTCGAACTTCTCTTTGTCGACGAGGGGCGAGAAGTCCGCCTTGTTGAAGTCGAACACATCCGTGACGCCCATCGCCTTGAGCGCGTCGGTCATCTCCAGGTTGGAATCCACGTCGAACTTCGGCACGCTCCAGTGGATCTCCGCACTCGGCAGCGCAGCGTCCATGTCGTAGGCCATCAGTCCGCCCACGACCTCACCATTGGCAAGCAGGCTCTCGAGCGTCGTCCCCTCATCCGGCAGCAAAAAGCGCATCGACTGCCCGCCGCGGAAGCCGAGCTCCGCCACGGTGTAGTTCTCGCCGCGATAGTACGCGGCGCCTGCAAGAGATTGCCCGTGTTCTCATTGATCCATTCGCCGATGGCCTTGTCCGTCTTCTCATCTCCCATCGGGGCGGAGAACGTCGAAGCAAGGTACTGCTCGGCGAGCACCTGCAACGTCTCTTCATTATAGGGGACGTTCTCATTCAGCCACACAGAGCTGCCGAGCAGCGTCTTTCCCGTCGAGGTCTCGCCGTAGAGATTGCGCCAGACATAGTTGCCCGCAGCGCGCGACGCATCGGTATTTTCAAGGCCTAAAAGCGACAAGAGCTGTGCGCGGCTGTCGCCGTCCGTCGTCTCGCTGAGCATCGCAAAGGCGAGATACAGGTTTGCGGGCGAGAGAACGGTGTTCTCCTCCGCCGAAAGCAGCGTGCCCGTCTCCTGTGTGAAGTGCAGGAATGCCGCGGGGCAGCTCGTGCCCTTGCTGCGCAGCGCCTTGAGCGCATCGTAATAGGCATTGCTGCGCGCGTCCCAGTCCTCCCAGATCTTCTCCTGCGCCTTTTCATAGGCGTCCGCGCCCATCTTGTCATAGTCGATGGTGCTGAATGCCTCGTCAAGCTCACTCTCGTTCGGCATGGCGGGCAGCACGGGATAGTCCGCCGTCTTCACGGCGAGGTCCTGCAAATACTGCGCGGCAACGGGGTCTTTTTTCACATTGTCCTTCTCATTTTCATTTCGGATCGCCGTTCCGTTGTCTCCGCAGGCGGCGAAGGACAGGACCATCGCCGCGGCGAGCAGCAGCGTTAAGAATCGTTTCATGTCGGATGTACCTCCGTTTCGGGATTTGTTATATTAGACGGCGCGGATGGAAAAAAGTTCCCGTTTTGTCAAAAATAGCATACCGCCCTTTTACGAAACGGGCGAATGTGGTATACTTTCAAAAATATTTTCTCTTTTGTGTAACGCAAACGGCAAAAAAGTTGTCTTTTCCCCATGATGGCAGACAACAGAAAGGAGCGAACCTATGGACGACCATGAGATCGTCGACCTCTACTGGCAGCGGGACGAGCACGCCATCGAAGCCACCGCCGCCAAATACGAAAGCTATTGCATGAAAATTTCGCAAAACATTTTATCTGACCGCGCCGACAGCGAGGAAAACGTCAACGACACGTACTTACACGCCTGGCAGGCCATGCCGCCGCAAAGGCCCGCGATCCTGTCTGCCTTTCTCGGCAAGATCGCGCGCAATCTGGCGCTGAACCGCTATAAGGCGAGGTCGGCGCAGAAGCGGCAGGGCGACGCCTTCGCGCTCTCGCTCGACGAGTTGGACGACTGCGCACCCGCCCTGTCCTCGCCCGACGACGAGGCCACGGCAGCAGAGCTCGGCCGCAGCATCAGCGCGTTTCTGCGCACGCAGAGCGAAGAGGTGCGCAGCATGTTCATCCTGCGCTATTTCTACTGCGAACCGGTCGAAGCGCTGGCCGCGCGCTTTCACTGCGGCGAGAGCCGCATCAAAACCACGCTCCTGCGCACGCGCAGAAAGCTCAAGGAGCATCTCATCAAGGAGGGATACTGTGAAGCATGAAGTTCTGACCCGCGCCATAGGCGAGCTCGACGATGAGCTCATCGCGGACGCCTACGCCTACAAGCCGCGCAAACGGTACGCCCTCCCGCGTTTTCTTGCCGCTGCGGCGTGCCTTGTGCTCGTGCTGGCCGCCGCCCTGGCGATGACGCGCGACACCTTACCGGCTGAGATCAAGGTCGAAGGCGCAGCGCTCTCCTCAATCCCCATTCCCATCAGTCAGCCCGCAGCGATGGCGCTCGACGCGCGCGGCAGTCTGAGCGGCCCGCTCAGTCCGATGCTCACCATCGAGAGCAAATCGGGCGAGGCCGTGACCGTTACGGTGTCGGATGGCGTGCTGACCCAGCCTCTTTACTCGCTGCAGGAGGAGTTCACCTCCTACACCGTCTCCGGCAAGGTGCAGCTTTGCTGGACCATCGAAAAGCCGGACACGGGTACGGTTTACACGCTCTCTCTCGACGGCGCGCCCGCCGTCACGCTGTGCTACGACGAGGCCAACGGCTATTGGGCCGCCGCGTGGGCGTAAGCATCCCATTCCACATTACTATTGACAACACACAACATTTTGGAGGTAAATTCCCATGAAAAAGTTTCTCACCCTGCTGCTGGCCGCAGCGATGACTCTCTCCCTCGCCGCCTGCGGCAGCAAGACGGATGACAATAGCGGCAATAACAGCCAGCCCGCGAGCGCTCTCGAGCTGCTGAACGCCGTATGGGCCAACTACAGCGACGACGACAAGTTCCCTGCTGCCGGCGGCGACTTTGATGAGGCGAATATGACCGAGGACGCACCCGGTAACTTCTCCGTCGAAGACGGAGACGCACTTGACTACGCTCTCTCCTTCCCCGCCGCGGACGCAGGCAAGCTCTCCGACGCCGCGTCCCTCACCCACATGATGAACGCCAACACCTTCACCGCGGGCGCGTTCCATGTTGCGAGCTCTTCCGACGTTGACAGTGTCGTCTCCGACCTCAAGGACAACATCATGAACCGCCAGTGGATGTGCGGCTTTCCCGACAAGCTTGTCATCCTGACGCTCGGCGACTATGTCGTCTCCTGCTACGGCGCGGAGGACCTTGTCGACCAGTTCAGCGAAAAAGTCACCGAGGCCTTTACCGATGCTGCCGTCGTCTGCGACGAGGCCATCGCCTGATTTGATCTTCTGAAAGGCGGAGAAGTTTATGCTCTTTTCCAGCGTTCCCTTTCTCTTTTACTTTCTGCCTGCGGCGCTGCTGATCTACTTTGCAGCGCCGCGGCAGCTGAAAAACGCGGTACTGCTGCTCGCAAGCCTCTTTTTCTATGCCTGGGGCGAGCCGAAATATATGCTGCTCATGCTCGTCTCCATCGTGCAGGGCTATGGTTTCGGCCTGCTGATTGAAAAGCACCGCGGGCAAAAGGCATCGAAGGTCTTTCTGACGCTCTCGATCCTTGTGAGCCTTGGGCTTCTCGGCTATTTTAAGTACGCGGACTTTTTTCTCTCCAGCGTCAACGCCGTCACAGGGCTTTCCCTGCCGCTTTTGAAGCTGAGCCTGCCCATCGGCATCAGCTTCTACACCTTTCAGGTATTGAGCTACGTCATCGACGTCTACCGCGGCGAAACGGCGGCGCAGAGGAATTTCATCGACCTCGCCGCCTATGTTTCGCTCTTCCCCCAACTCATCGCGGGGCCGATCGTACGGTATTCCGACGTCGCCGCAGAGCTCAAAAGCCGCACGCACAGCGTCTCCGCCGCGGCGGAGGGCGTGCGCCGCTTTACGGTCGGCTTTGCCAAGAAAATTCTGCTCGCCAACCAGTTTGGCGCGCTCGCGAGCGCCTACAAGTCGACGCAGGACGCGAGCGTCCTCTTCGTCTGGCTCTACGCGCTCGCGTTTCTGCTCCAAGTCTATTTCGACTTTTCGGGCTACAGCGATATGGCCATCGGCCTCGGGCGGATGCTGGGCTTCCACTTCCCTGAAAACTTCAACTACCCCTATATTTCAGCGAGCATCACGGAGTTCTGGCGCAGGTGGCACATGTCGCTTGGCTCGTGGTTCCGCGACTACCTCTATATCCCTCTCGGCGGCAGCCGGAAGGGCAAGGCGCGTCAGATGTTGAACATTCTGATTGTCTGGCTTGCAACGGGCCTGTGGCACGGGGCGGCGTGGACGTTCGTGCTGTGGGGACTGTGGTTCGCGGTCCTGCTGCTTCTTGAAAAGCTGGCGCTGCTGCCGGTGCTCGAAAAGCACCGCGTGCTCGGCCATGTGTACACGCTCTTTTTCGTCACGCTCGGCTTCGTGCTTTTCGACGCAGACAGCGCCGCGCAGGCGGTCTCACGCATCAGCGCGATGCTCGGCGCAGGCGGACTGCCGCTGTCAAGCACGCAGGCGGTCTACTACCTTAAAAGCTATGGCCCGTTGCTCGTGCTCGGTATCCTCTGCGCAACACCGCTGCCGAAGATGATCGTCGCAAAGCTGCGCAAATCCAAAGGCGCAGCGACGGCGCTCGATGTGCTCGAGCCGCTGTTTGTACTGATTCCTCTGCTGCTCGGCACGGCATTTTTAGTGGACGGGTCGTTCAACCCGTTCCTCTACTTCCGCTTTTAAGGAGGGCATCGCATGAATCGAAAAATCAAAGACGCCCTCACCCTCGGCATCGCGGCAGCGTTCGTGCTTATGTTCGCGCTGTGGGGCATTTGCAAGAGCGACGACGCCGTGTCGGAAAGCGAGCGCCGCCCGCTCAAGCAGTTCCCAACGCTGAATGTGGAAGAAGTACTCTCCGGACGCTTCCAGTCGAACTTTGAGAGCTACATGCTCGACCAGTTCCCGCTGCGCGACGAGCTCCGCACGCTCAAGGCCCTGTCCGTCCGCGATTTATTTGGCGAGAAAGACAACAACGGCATCTACGTCGCGGACGGCTACGCCGCGAAGCTCGACGACACGATCCACGAGGATTCGCTCGACCACGCGGCCGACCGCTTCCGCTACGTGTACGAAACGTATCTCAAAGATACGGGCGTAAACGTCTACCTCTCCGTCATCCCCGACAAGAATTACTTTTTGGCCGCCGAAAACGGCTATCCCGCGATGGATTACGAGAAGTTCTTTGCGCTCATGCGCCAAAAGGTCGATTTTGCGGACTATATCGACCTGACGGGCACGCTGTCGCTCTCATCCTATTACCGCACCGACCTCCACTGGCGGCAGGAAATGCTTGCCCCCACGGCCAAGGCGCTGGCAGATGCGATGGGCGTCTCACTCACCGTGGACTTTACCGAGGTCACGCTCGATACGCCGTTTTACGGTGTGTACCGCGGGCAGTCGGCACTGCCAATGGAGCCCGACAGGATTGCCTACCTCACAAACGATATCATTGGTAGCTGCCGCGTGTACGACTATGAAAGCGGCGCCTATCTCCCTGTCTACACGCTCGAAAAGGCGGACGGCAGCGACCCGTATGAAATTTTCCTCTCGGGCCCGAAGTCGCTGCTGCGCATTGAGAACCCGAACGCGCAGGCGGAGCGAAAGCTCCTTGTCTTCCGCGATTCGTTTGCCGCGAGTTTGCTTCCGCTGCTTGCGGAGGGGTACAGCGAGATCACGCTTGCCGACATCCGCTACCTCTCCCCCTCAATGCTCGGAAAATTCATCGACTTTACCGCGCAGGACGTGCTGTTTCTTTACAGCACGAGCGTTCTGAACGACAGCTCGACCATCAAATGATTGCAAAAAGGGCGTGAGCGCCGTGACCGGCGTTCACGTCCCGTTTTCTTTTTTGTCCGCAAAATTTTTTCACAGCAGATCAGAAAAACAAAACGCCCGCCCCTGCCGTTTCCGGCAAGGGCGGGTTCAGGCTAAATATAGCACAGCCGTTTTCTTCATGCAAGAAAAAGTTGCCGCACTTTCATAATTTCGTTCACACCGCACATCCCGTCCCACTAAAGTGAGGGGAAAGTTGGAAAAACAAAGTATTGACGCTGCTTGCCCCGATGAAGTATCATTACTTATCAAATTTTTTATTTTGAAACAGGAGGTCTGGATCATGAGTGAAGCGACTCGCATTCCCGAGCTTTTTGGCTCTCTGGTGTTCAATGAACGCACAATGGAGCAGTATGTGCCGCAGAGCGCCATGGACGTTTGGCGCGGCTGCTTAAAGAGCGGGCAGCCTCTTCCCCTTTCCGCGGCAAATGAGATCGCCGACGCGATGAAGACCTGGGCGCTGGAGCATGGCGCAACGCATTTCACGCACTGGTTCCAGCCCTTGAGCGGCGTGACGGCGGAAAAGCACGACAGCTTTATCAACAACGCCGGCGGCGGCCGCGTGATGATGGACTTTTCCGGCAAGGAGCTGGTGCGTGGCGAGCCCGACGCGTCCTCCTTCCCCAACGGCGGCCTGCGCGCCACGTTTGAAGCCCGCGGCTACAGCGCTTGGGACCCCACGGCGTTTGCCTTCATCAAAGATGGCAGCCTTTGCATCCCGACGGTGTTCTGCTCCTACAGCGGCGACGCGCTCGACAAGAAGACGCCGCTGCTGCGCTCCATGGCCGCGGTCGACCGCGCGGCGGTGCGCGTGCTCAAGTTATTTGGCGACGACGCGGAAAAGGTCACGCCGCAGATCGGCGCGGAGCAGGAGTATTTCCTCATCGACCGCGAGCTGTACTTAAAGCGCATGGACCTGCGCCTGTGCGGCCGCGCCCTGTTCGGCGCAAAGCCCCCGAAAGGTCAGGAGTTGGACGACCACTACTTCGGCGCGTTCCGTCCCCGCGTGGCCGCCTACATGAAAGAGCTCGATGAAGAGCTGTGGAAGCTCGGCGTGCTCTCCAAGACCAAGCACAACGAGGTCGCCCCCGGCCAGCACGAGATGGCCCCCATCTACACCGACGCCAACACCGCGAGCGACCAGAACCAGCTCGTCATGGAGACGATGAAAAAGGTCGCCGAGCGCCACGACCTTGTGTGCCTGCTGCACGAAAAGCCCTTCGCGGGCGTCAACGGCTCGGGCAAGCACGTTAACTGGTCGCTCTCGACCGACACTGGCAAAAACCTCTTCTCCCCCGGCAAGACGCCGAGCCAGAACGCCGTGTTCCTGCTGGTGCTCGCCGCGTTCATCAAGGGCGTGGATGAGTATCAGGAGCTTCTGCGCTGCTCCGTCGCCTTCGCGGGCAACGATCACCGTCTCGGCGCGCAGGAAGCACCCCCGGCTGTCATCTCCGTCTTCCTCGGCACCGAGCTTGAGGGCATCATCGATGCCATCGTCGGCGAAAACGACTACACCGCGCCCGAGCACAAGTCCCTGCGCATCGGCGTGGACGTACTCCCCGCCATCCCGCAGGATACGACCGACCGCAACCGAACCTCGCCCGTCGCCTTCACCGGCAATAAGTTTGAGTTCCGCATGCCCGGCTCCTCGCAGTCCATCGCGGGCCCGGTCACGATCCTCAACACCATCATGGCCGAAGAGCTCGACGAATTCTACGCGCAGCTCAAGGACGCGCCGGACTTCACCGCCGCGCTCCACAAGCTGATCCGCGACACGTTCTCCGCCCACCGCCGCATCATCTTCAACGGCAACGGCTATGAAGAGGCCTGGATCAAGGAGGCTGAAAAGCGCGGCCTTGCCAACCTGCACAACACCGCCGAGGCGCTGCCGACCTACATCCTGCCCAAGAACATTGAGCTGCTGACGCGCCAGGGCGTTTACAGCAAGGAAGAAATTTTCTCCCGCCACGAAGTTCATATCGAGAAGTACTGCAAGGTCATCCGCATCGAAGCCGCGACGCTTGTTGACATGGTCCAGCACGGCATTCTCAACGCCGCTTCCGAATACGAAGCCGCGCTGTGCAACACCATCGCCGCCAAGCGCGCCGCCGCGCCGGAGCTGACCTGCCACGTCGAATCCTCGCTCGCCAACGCCATCGGCTCGCTCAACGAGCAGCTGCTCGAAGAGACCATCGGCCTCAAGACGGCGCTCGAGACCGTCTCCGACGACGCAGAGCCCGAAACGCTCCTGCACTACTACCACGACGAGGTCGAAAAGCGCACGAACGACGTGCGTAAGACCGTCGACAAGCTGGAAGTGCTGACCGCGTCCAAGTATTGGCCGTATCCGACCTTCTGCGAATTACTCTTCTCCGTGTAAGTCAAAAAGGACGCTCCTTCGAGCGTCCTTTTTGAAGTGGAGTTTTGCTTTATCGCAGCAGTTTCATTTTTCTTTGACAGGGGAGGAAGAAAATTTATGAAGTACATTTTTGTCACCGGCGGCGTGGTGTCGGGGCTTGGCAAGGGCATCTGCGCGGCGTCGCTCGGGCGGCTCTTAAAGCAGTGCGGGCTGAAGGTCAAAAACCAGAAGTTCGACCCGTATCTCAACGTCGACCCCGGCACGATGAGCCCGTATCAGCACGGCGAGGTCTTCGTCACGGATGACGGCGCGGAGACCGACCTGGACCTCGGCCACTACGAACGCTTTGTCGACGAGGCGCTGGACGAGAAATCCTCCGTTTCCTCGGGCAAAATTTTCTGGAGCGTTCTCAACCGCGAGCGTCAGGGCGGTTATCTTGGCGGCACGGTGCAGATCATCCCGCATGTGACCGATGAGATCAAGCGCCGCATTTACGACATGGACGACGGCAAGACCGACGTTGCCATTTCCGAGATCGGCGGCACGGTCGGCGATATCGAGAGCCAGCCGTTTTTGGAGGCCATCCGTCAAGTCGCGGCCGAGCGCGGGCGCGAAAATGTGCTCTTCATCCATGTGCCGCTCATCGTGACCATTCCCGGCAGCGGCGAGCTCAAGAGCAAGCCCACGCAGCACTCGGTCAAAGAGCTCCTGAGCGAGGGCATCCAGCCGGACGTTCTCGTCGTGCGCACGGATGAGCCCATCACAGACGACATCCGCCGCAAGATCGCGCTCTTCTGCAACGTGGAGCCCGACTGCGTCATCCAGAACGCAACGGCGTCCACGCTCTACGAGGTGCCGTTGCTGCTTGAGCACGAGGGCCTTTGCCGCGTGGTGTGCCGCAAGCTGCACCTTGACTGCGGTGAACCTGACATGACCGAGTGGCGCGCGCTGGTCGACAAGATCCACGGCGTGCACCGTCATGTGCGCATCGCGCTCGTCGGCAAATACGTCGGCCTGCACGACGCCTATTTGAGCGTCGTTGAGTCGCTCTTCCACGCGGGCACGGCCTGCGACGCGAGCGTCGAAATTCAATGGGTCGACTCCGAAACGCTGACGAGCGACAACATCGCGCAGAAGCTCTGCGGGTGCAGCGGCATCTTAGTCCCCGGCGGCTTTGGCGACCGCGGCATCGAGGGCATGATCTTAGCCGCGCAGTACGCGCGCGAGCGCGGCATCCCGTACCTCGGCATCTGCCTCGGCATGCAGATCGCAGTCATCGAATTTGCGCGCCATGTGCTCTCATGGGACGACGCGACGAGCGCGGAGTTCTCCTCCACGACGGCGCATCCCGTCATCGCGCTCATGCCCGAGCAGGTCGGCGTGACGGCCAAGGGCGGCACGATGCGCCTTGGCAAGTACCCCTGCGTGCTCGAAGAGGGCTCGCTCTCCCGCGCGCTCTACGACGCGCCCGAGATCTGGGAGCGCCACCGCCACCGCTACGAGTTCAACAACGACTTCCGCAACGACTTCACGGACGCCGGCATGCGCCTCGCCGGCCTCTCTCCCGACGGCACGCTCGTCGAGATCGTCGAATCGAAGAGCCACCCCTGGTTCGTCGGCGCGCAGTTCCACCCCGAATTCAAGAGCCGCCCCAACAAGCCGCATCCCCTGTTCCGCGGCTTTGTCGCGGCCTCCCTCGATCGCGCGGTCCATTGACCGCGCGACCTTTTTATTTTTACAATACCGCTGGAAAAATGGGAAAAGCTATGATATGATGCTTTTACCATATTATTGGATACGGCAGGAGAATTTCAATATGAACCATCAGACCATCATCGTACTGGACTTTGGCGGCCAGTACAACCAGCTCATCGCGCGCCGCGTGCGCGAATGCGGCGTTTACTGCGAGGTCAAGCCCTACACGACGCCGCTTGCGGACCTTCTCGCAATGAAGCCCATCGGCTTCATCTTCACCGGCGGCCCGAACAGCGTGTATCTCGAGGACGCGCCGCACGTCGATCCCGCGCTCTTTGACGCGGGCGTGCCCGTGCTCGGCATCTGCTACGGCTGCCAGCTCATCGCGCACCACCTCGGCGGCAAGGTCGTCGCCGCAAACGACGCCACCGCGCGCGAATACGGCAAGACCGAGACGTTTTTTGACACGAACTGCAAGCTCTTCAAGGGTCTTCCCGAAAAGAGCGTGACGTGGATGAGTCACGGCGACTACATGGAAAAGGTCCCCGAGGGCTTCTCTCTCGTCGCGCACTCCGACGCTTGCCCGAACGTCGCTATCTGCGACGAAACGCGCGGGTTCTACGGCGTGCAGTACCATCCCGAGGTCAACCACACGGAGTTCGGCACCGCGATGATCCGCAACTTCCTCTACGAGGTCTGCGGCGCGACAGGCGACTGGACGATGGGCGACTATAAAAATACTGCCATCGCCGCCGTGCGCGAAAAGGTCGGCTCCGGCCGCGTGCTGCTGGCGCTCTCCGGCGGCGTGGACTCGTCCGTCGTGGCAGCGCTGCTGGCCGAGGCCGTCGGCCCTCAGCTCACCTGCGTTTTTGTCGACCACGGCCTCATGCGCCTCAACGAGGGCGACGAGGTCGAGGCGGCGTTCAAGAAGTGGGACATCAACTTTGTCCGCGTGAACGCCGAGGGCCGCTTCCTCTCGAAGCTCGCTGGCATCTCCGATCCCGAGCGCAAGCGCAAGATCATCGGCGAAGAGTTCATCCGCGTGTTCGAGGAAGAGTCGAAGAAGATCGGCGCGGTCGA
>QWCN01003566.1_pt1 | contig 17814 bp, 18 predicted proteins | sample 1972711 | NCBI WGS metagenome assembly QWCN01 (sample SAMN09866707, study PRJNA288562) | Human gut metagenome isolate term1_stool, whole genome shotgun sequencing... | isolation source: gut | host: Homo sapiens | place: USA: California
GGGCAGAGGCATCGGGACCGGTTTGCTTGCAGCAGTTGCCTTGTCATGCGGCGTATGCGCGCCAAGCGCCGCACGTTTCAGCTTGTTCAACATGGAATTCAAATCCCCCATTCTGCTTGAATTGCCGCCCCCACGCCCATGCAGGCGCACTGGTACAGGGACAGCAGCTGCTTAACACACTTATTGTATCATTTTGGCGTGGGAAGTCAACGACAATGGCGCAAAAATGATGTGTTTTCCTGAACTTTCTTTTCATTTTTTCGTGGTTATATACAACTAACTACCGTATTTTTCTTCCTGCATCCGGTGTTTGCCTTTGTATGCGGATTATGCTATACTAAGGGCAAGCAAAAACTGCGGAACGTCCCCCGCTCCGCGCCAGACTTACCAAGGAGGCTTGAAACGATGAAGGTTCTCAAAGCACTGCTCGCCGTCCTCACTGCTCTGGCGGTGGCCCTGACCGCCGCGCTGCTGTTCATTCAGGATAAGAACGCACCCCGTTATATCCAGATCTACGAGAACGAGCAGTAACCCCGCGTCCTGCACAAAAGCATCCCCCAGCCTGAGCGGCACGCCGCTGCCCGGGCTGGGGGATTTGTGGTTTTTTGCCGGGTTGGCAGATGTTGACAGACACAGAAAAGGCGCTGGCCGGAGCCAGCGCCTTTTTGTTATGCTTTAAAGTTTGGTTTTTGCTTAGTCTTTGGTGGTAGTGCCAGGGGCAGGAGTCTCAACGGACTTCGCCACCATCACGATGTACTCCGTATCGCCGATTTTGACGGTGCCGACACCAAGCTCCAATGCCTTCACAGCACTCAGATTAGCCCTCTTGCCAACATTCTGACGATTCTTAATGATTTGCTGTCCCATCCAATCGAATTTATCTTCTTCGGGAGTAAAAGGGCTCTGGGGTTTGTAGTTCTCAACATAGCTGACAAAATAAGCCGTGTTCTGGAGGTCTTCCGCAGTAAAACCGGCAGCTTTAAGGACCGCGTCGTTAACCAAAAGATTCTTTATACCCGTTTCTTTGGCGTTCTCGGCATTCCCTGCACTTGTTGCCAGTGCGGCTGCCAGATTATCCATCTCACCGGTATGCTTGGCTCCGATCTGCTGACTCTGATTTAAGGTATCGACCAGCATATTTGCCAATTCACTTGCTGTACTGGTGCTGCCCTTACTGCCAGCACCGCAGCCCACCATGGACAGGGCCAGAACAGCGGCCAGTGCGGCTGCTGCCAGTTTCTTAAACAATTTCATAGTTGTATTCCTCCTAAAAAGCGATTCTTTCAGGCTTCGTTATTTCCGTTACATATTTTCACTGTTCTGTGTAGGGTCTTTCACCAGCATCAGGACGTACTCCGTACCACCGATTTTACCGTTTGCAAGGCCGTACTCCTTTGGATCATACCGGTGCAGCTGGTTCATCAGACTGTCGCCAATTCCATCGACCTTATGATCATTAAAGTAGTTGCTGGTGAAGGTGGACTTGACCAGCACAAACCGATAATTTTGGGCGTTTTCAATACCCGCAGCCTTAATGACCACTGGATTAGTTACCAGCTGAAGGACTGTCTTATCCTTGTTTTCATCGGCTTTAGAAGCCTCGTTTGCTTCACGAATCAGCTTTTCTGCCAGTGTATCCAGCTCATCCTTGTGTTCAACCGTAATGCCATAGCTCATTTTGATCTGGTCAGCCAGATAATCCTTGACTGCACCTGTAATGTCGCCGATGCCCGTGCCGCCTGCACCGCAGCCCACCATAGACAGGGCCAGAACAGCTGCCAGAGCGGCTGCTGCCAGTTTCTTGAACAGTTTCATTTTGCATTTCCTCCTGATTATCAGAGTTTTTTCACGCCCAAGTGGAACCCCTCCGGCTTGGATGAGTTAAGTTTACCCCCCCCCCGTACCCCTTTGTCAATGCGCGGATAACACAAAAAAGCGGTGCACTTTTTAGCAGTAAAGCGCACCATCGAAAACGCGGCAGCGCCCTGCCGGAGGGAAAGCCCGGCAGGGCGCTGCACTTGGAGACCTTATGAGGAAAGCAAAAATGCTGAGGTCAGCTGTTTTCAGCAGGGATCTCGGTAATGCGCAGGTAGACGATGGCCATCTTGCCGTCCTTCACGGCAATGCCCACGCTGTTGCAACGGTAATCCACCAAGCCCGCAATCATAGTATCGGTATAGCGTTTGTTCAAACTATAGTTGGTTTTTTCCAGATCGCTGGTCCACACATCACCGGGACCAGAAAACTTGCTCAGGCTGGATGCTTCAGCGGTATCCTGTGCATTGGAAATGCGCAGGCCCTGCTGGGCCAGAGCGGCTTTCAGCTCGTTAAATGCTTTGGTCTTATCGCCGCCGTTCAGATATGCTTCTGCCAGTGCTGAAGCTTCTTTGCTGTAGGCCGGGGCGGAAACGAAGTTCATCTTTGCGGTTTTCTGCTCGATCACTTCATATACAGCCTGCACGGCCGGGTCTTCCGGGCGGGGACTGGTAGGCACAGGGCCGTTCACACTGCCGCTGCCGCCAGAACAGCCCGCCAGCATCCCTACCGCCAGCACACCGGCCAGCATTGCGGACATCAGTTTTTTAAACAGTTTCATCGTTTTTTCCTCCTGTCCGGTTTATTCCTGTGCAGCTGCATCCGGGAAACGGGCATACACGGTGCACTCGTACTTTACTTCTTCCTTGGTATCAGCATTCGTCAAGGTGACGATTACCATACCCACACGGTTTGCCCCCTTCTGGATGATCGTGTTCTTCATGCTATTGACGGAGAGCGGAGCTTTGGCTGCAGTGTCATAAGGGTTCAACTCATACACCAGATACTCTGCACCATTCATCAGAGCAGACACATCCGCTTTAGCCTTGTTGATCGCAGCAGCAGACGGTTGCGTGGTGTAGTACCGGTGAATCACAGCCGCCTTGGCAATCTCCTGCGCGATGGGTTCCAGTTCAGCACAGTAAACCGGCGTCTTTACATTATATTTTTTACAGGTCTCCGAGACGCCCTGATACAGTGCCAGAGCTTCGGCGTCATTGGGCAGCGGGGTGTTCGGGGCAGCCGGTGTGCCGCTGCATCCGGCCAGCATTCCTACTGCCAGCACACCGGCCAGCAAGGCAGTCATCAGGCGCTTGAACAATTTCATAACAAAATTCTCCTTCCATCGTTGAATGTTTCAGAGCGGATGTTCTCCGACTCCCTTCCTGCTTTTATTGTACCCTCCCCCGGAGATTTTTCCATGGAAGAACTTTAGTTTGATCTGCTCTTTTTTCACAGTTTTTCAGTGAAAAATATCTTTTCTTTTTTGGCACCTGCACTTTCTTTTCGGATACTTTTTTGAATGCATTTTTGTACTCAAATCCCTGATTTTTTCAACAAAAAACACCGCCGGGTCTCCCTCAGCGGTGTTTTTAAGCAAAAATATTCCTTTTAGTAATCTTTTTCGCAGCCCAGCAGGTATTTCATGTGCTCAAAGGTGCGGTCATGCCCAAGGTCGCGCACCATTTTCAGCAGCTCTTCCAGCAGGGCACGGGTCTCCGGGTGGAGCAGATAGTGGGTCTTGCTGCGCTCGTAGTATTCCCACGGGGAAGCATCGGTGTACCTGTCGCCCAGATAGATCTGGCTGGCGGCCACGCGGTCGCACACCATTTCGCACACATAGCGCAGGGGCATCTTCATGCCGGCAAGGCCCGCCTTCCGGGTGCTGTAGTCGATCCAGTATTCCAGATGGTGCTTGTTGCGGCCCTTGTGGTGCAGCCACGCGGAGGAGTAGCCCCGCGCCGCCCGCTCGGCCTCGTTGGGGCTGTGGTCGCCCTGATAGTAGATGCACCCCGGGATGAACTCGGTGGGGCTGTACTTGCTCAGGTCATGGGCAAGGCCCTGCTCGTAGAGTCCGCAGGCAAAACAGTATTTCATCACCAGCAGCTTGTGCCGGGTGATGGTCTCAAAATGGCCTTTGATGTTCATTTGGTGCTCCTCCTAATAACCCTCTCAGCCATCGCTGCGCGATGTCAGCTCCCCCGAAGGGGGAGCTTTTTCCCTGCGAATCGGCAAGTTTTTCCTGCAAACAGAAGGTTTTCTTTTCCTCCACAGCGCATAAAGCTCCCCCTTCGGGGGAGCTGGCGCGATAGCGCCTGAGAGGGTTCATCCCCTCCACTGCACCGTGATGCGTCCCTCTTTCAGCCCGCGCAGATCATTGCTTTCGGAAAAATCCTCCCGGTCCATGGTCAGGTTGGGGTTATAGTAGGGGTCGTGCAGGATGTTCGCCTTGCCGTGCACGGCATACAGCCGCTGCTGCTCGGCGGCAAAGCGCCGGGCCTTCACCGGGTCTTTTTCGTCGCCGCCGCGGCTCTTGCTCTCGTAATGGGTCAGCTGGGCGTAGGGCGTCCACGCAATGCGGTACCCTGCATCCCGCACCCGCAGGCAGAAGTCCACATCGTTGAAGGCCACCGCAAAGGCTTCGTCCAGACCGCCCACTTCGTCCCACACGCTGGTCTTTACCAGCAGGCAGGCACCGGTGACAGCGGAAAAGTCCTGCACCGTGGCAGCGCGGAACATGTAGCCGCTGCCGCCCGCCTTGCGGTATTTGTGGCTGTGGCCCGCGTAGCCGCCAAGGCCGGTCACAACGCCCGCATGCTGCAACGTCTCGTCCGGGTAAAGCAGCTCTGCGCCGCAGATGGCCGCGCCGCCGGGGTGGGCGCACTGCCGCAGCAGCTCGGTGAGCCAGTCGGCATTGCGCACCTCCACGTCGTTGTTCAGCAGCAGCAGATAATCCCCGCTGGCGTACTGTCGGCCAAAGTTGTTGATGCCGGAGAAGTTGAAGCCCTTCTGCGGGTAGTTGACCACCTGCAGGCCGTCGTAGCGCTGCCGGGCTTCCTTATAATAGGTAACGGTGGCCGGTTCGGTGGAGTTGTTCTCGATGACGATGACCTCAAAGTTCTCCCAGCTGGTTTTGGTCCAGATGCTGTGCAGGCACTTTTCCAGGTCCTCGGTGTGGTCCTTATTGGGGATGAGGATGCTTACCTTCGGTTCGCCCACAATGTCCCACTTCACCCGGTAGGTGCTGGGGAACAGGCCGTCCTCCACGGTGCCGGTGCGTCCGGTGCGGGCCAGATGGTCGGCCAGCGCCTTTTTTGCCGCCGCCGCCACATAGGGCTTGGCGTCCGCGCCGCCGGAGGTGGAGCCTGCGTGCACCCGCCAGTAGTAGAGCACCTGCGGTACATGGGCCGCGCCGCCGGTCTTTTCGGCAAGGCGCAGGAACAGGTCGTGGTCCTGACTGCCGTCGCACTCCGGGCGCTCGCCGCCAATGGCGTCCCACAGTGCTTTCCGGAACACCGCCAGATGGCAGATGTAGTTGCAGCACAGCAGGTAGTCCGGGGCGTAGTCCGGCTTGAAGTGGGCCACCATGGGCCGCTGGATGCTCTTGGTGAACAGTGCCTCGTCGCTGTACAGAAAGCCGTCCGGCTCGCCGCGCTGCCGCAGCTGCAGAATGGCTTTGCCCATGGTGTACAGGGCGTGGGGTGCCAGAATATCATCGTGGTCGGCAAGGGCCAGATATTCGCCGGTGGCAAGCGCTGCCGCAGCATTCGTGTTTGCCGCAATGCCCTTGTTTTCGATCTTTTTGTATACGATACGTTGATATTTTGCCTGATATTCCTCTGCGATGCGCTTCACATCGGCATGTTCAGCATCGGAAGCATCCGCAAGGCAGAGCTGACCGTTGGGAGCCGTCTGGTTCACAAAGGAATCCAGAAATTCCCGCAGGTATTTTTCCGGTGTATTATACAGCGGGGTCAGGATGCTGATGGTGGGCAGGCCGCAGTCTGCCGCCGTTTTGCCGGCCATTTCTGCTTTTTGGGCTTCCAGCACCTTTTTGGCGGGCAGATAGCGGGCACGCTTGCCAAAGCAGCGGCGCTTGACAAAGCCCGCGCCCCGTTTGAGCATGGTGGGCAGGCCCTCGTCCCTCGTCAGCTGCACCGCATAGCCTGCCAGCTCTCGGGCGCGTTTCAGTCGTACATTCATATCAGGCCTCGCCGCGCTGCGTTGCCTTGTAGGCCGCGCAGACCGTTGCCGTATCGCCGTTCATTTTCAGGTGGCCGTGGCTCAGCCATGCCACCTTGCTGCACATGCGCTCGATCTGCTCGATGGAGTGGGACACCAGAATGACCGTGGTGCCGCCTGCCATCAGCTCCTGCATCCGCTTTTCGCACTTCTGCTGGAACAGGAAATCGCCCACCGAAAGCACCTCGTCCGCAATGAGGATATCGGGCTTGGTGATGGTGGCAATGGCAAAGCCGATACGGGCCACCATGCCGGAGGAGTAGTTCTTGAGCGGCACATCCAGAAAGTTCTGCAGCTCGCTGAACTCCACGATCTCATCAAACTTTTCGTCCAGATACTTGGGCGAGAAGCCCAGCACTGTGCCGTTCAGATAGATGTTCTCGCGGGCGGTCAGATCCATATCAAAGCCCGCGCCCAGCTCGATGAGCGGGGCGATGGAGCCGCGGACCGTCACCTTGCCCTTGCTGGGCTTGTACACGCCCGCAATGGTCTTGAGCAGGGTGGATTTGCCCGAGCCGTTCAGGCCCACAAGGCCGTAGAAATCGCCGGGCATGATGTCCAGACTCACGTCCTTGAGTGCGTAAAATTCGTCGTACTGCAGACGGCCCTGCACCATGGCAAGGAAGTATTCCTTCAGGCTCTCATGCTTTTCCTTGGAGAGGTTGAAGCACATGGAAACATTGTCCACTTTGATGATCGGTTCCATTGTTCTTCCTCCTTAAATATGCAGCACAAAGCGGTCCTGCGTTTTGCGGAACACCCACACGCCCACCAGCATGGAGAGCACGGCGCAGCAGCCGCACACCGCGAACATGTTGAAATCCAGCGGGATGCCCCACATCACGGTACGGCGGAAGCCTGTGATGTACCAGTACATGGGGTTCAGCTTGATGATCTGCTGCATGTTGAACCCGCCAATGGAAAAGGTCATCTGGGTGGGGTCGTAGAAGATGGCGGAAAAATACAGCAATGCGGTGATGAACACGCTCCAGATGTGCATGATATCCCGGAAGAACACGGTGGCCGCTGCCAGAAGCAGGCCCACGCCCAGACTGAAGAAGAACAGCGTCACCAGCGGGTAGACCGCCTCGATGAGGGTCAGGTGGAAGGGTGCACCGGTGAAGATCATCACCAGCAGCAGTGCCACAAAGCTGAACACGCAGTTCACCATGGCAAAGCAGCACTTTTCCAGCGGGAAGATATACTTGGGGATATACACCTTTTTGAGCAGGGGCGCAGCGCCCAGCACACTGCTCATGCCGGTGGAGGTGGCCTCGTTGAAGAAGTTGAACAGCAGCTGGCCGCACATCAGGAACACGGCAAAGTTGTCGATGCCGCTGCCCCGCATGTCCATCAGACTGCTGAACACGGCCCAGTACACAAGGCACATGAGCAGCGGGTTCAGAACGCTCCACACCACGCCCAGCACGCTGCGGCGGTATTTGAGCTTGAAGTCACGGCTGACCAGATTCCACAGCAGGTAGCGGTAGCACCAGAAGCCGTTCCACATTGCTTTGAATTTTGCCACAGGCGATCACCACTTTTCAAAATATTCAAACTTCTGTGCAGCAAAGGGCTCGTGCAGCTTGTCCTTTGCGCTGGTCTTGTGCTCGCAGCCGCAGTCCGGCCACTGCACGTTCACGGTGGGGTCATCATAGGGGATGCCGCCCTCGCTGGTGGGGTCGTAGACATCGGTGCACTTGTAGCAGAACTCTGCCACATCGCTCAGCACCAGAAAACCGTGTGCAAAGCCCTCCGGGATGTAGAACATCTTCTTGTTCTCCTCGGACAGGGTCACGCCCACCCACTTGCCGAAGGTGGCGCTGTGGGGGCGGCAGTCCACGGCCACGTCGAACACCTCACCCTTGGTCACACGCACCAGCTTGCCCTGCGTGTGGTTCTTCTGGAAGTGCAGGCCGCGCAGCACGCCGCGGGTGGAGCGGCTCTGGTTGTCCTGCACGAACTCCTTATCGATGCCGGCTTCGGCAAACTGATCCTTCTGGTAGGTCTCCATAAAGTAACCGCGGTCGTCGCCGAACACCTGCGGCTCAATGACCACAACACCGGGGATCTCGGTCTGAGTAAACGTAAACTTGCCCATAATTTTGTACCTCTCTTTTTGTAAAGCGATTTTGGAAGCGGTCTTTTTCGCGGTGTTCGTCCGCATAAAAGCCGCTTCTCATTTTTATCTGGAAAAGTCTGCTCCTGTGCAGGCTTTTGCGCATGATCACCGGCGGCCGGCACGGCGCTTTTTCCGCTTTGCCAGCAGCCGCACCACCACAAGGGTCACTGCCGCTGCCGCCGCCGTGGACCCCAGCGAAATGCCCAGCAGCCACAGCACCCGGCTTTTGGGCTTTACCGCTTTGGCCGCTTCCAGCTCTACGCCGGTGCTGCCGTCCAGCAGCTGGGCAAGGCCGGTCACTTCGGCTTCCACCCGGACGCTGGTCTTTTCCTGCTTTGTGCCGCCCTTGACGGTGTACACTGCGTACACCTCCGGCTCGGTGCCCAGCAGATAGGTCTCCGGCAGCTCCAGCGCCACGTCCACATCCTCCGCGGTCAGGCCGTCGGCCAGAAGCAGCCGCACGCCGGGGTCGGAAACGGTCACAGTGCCAAGGCTCCCGCCGCCGCCCATCACCGGCAGCTGCGCGGTCACGCCCCGGGCGGGCAGGTCGGTGTAGCCGGTAAAGGTGCTGAAGGCGTAGTCCAGCAGGGTGCGGACATCGTTGTATTTATCGGTGCTCAGCTCGCTCTGCATGGTCACGCAGATGAGCCGGACGCCGTTCTGCTCCGCCAGACAGGCGTAGCTGTAGCGGGCCGTGTTGGTATAGCCGAGCTTGGAGCCCTTGACCGACGTGATATGGTACCGGCTGGAGCCGATGCGCAGCTTGTCCTGCTGGGAAAAGTAGCGGGTCACGGGCTGGATGTTGGTGGGGTCCATGGTGTACATCTCATTGCGGGTGAACACCTGCTCAAACCCCGGCTGCTCCAGTGCCCAGCGCAGGATCTGCGCCATATCGTAGCAGCTGGTGTAGTGGTCCTCGTCGCTGATGCCATGGGGGTTGGAAAAGTGGGTGTGCGCAAGGCCCAGTTCCTTCACCTTTGCGTTCATCTTCTCCACGCCGTCCGCGATGGTGCCGCCGCCGAAATATTCGGCCAGCAGGTTGGCTCCGTCGTTGGCGCTGGCCATCTGGGTGGCATACAGCGCATCCGTCAGGGGGACTTCTTCGCCTTCAAGCAGGGCGATGTGGCTGGAATCGGTGCCTGCCAGCGAGTACACATCCTCGTGGCTCACGGTCAGCTTTGTATCCTCCCAGTTTCCCTGCGCCTTTTCACAGGCAAGACCCAGCGTCATCACCTTGGTGATGGACGCCGGGTGCAGCTCTTCGTTCATATTCTGCTGTGCCAGCACAAGGCCGGTGTCTGCATCGATGATGCAGTAAGCGCGGGTGGCGCCAAGGGCAGGGCCAGCCGCCGCAGCCCCCGGCACGAACATACAGAACACAAGCAGCACAGCACACAGCGCTGCGGTCAGTTTTTTCATCTGGTTTTCTCCATCGAAGCTTATTCTGCCCGGCCGTACCGCACCGGCAAAGCATCAAATTCAGTATACCACATTTTGTCCCGGCTGAAAAGCCATTCAGACGTTGTTTTGCAGCAGAACGGGCTGCAGCTGCCGCCCGGCCAGCGCAGCGTCCAGTGCAGCGGGCAGACGGGCAAAGTCTGCCTTCAGGCTGCTGGGCTTGGCAATGGGGTCATCCTGCCCGTAAGGCACAAAGTAGTAATGCTTGCGCTGGAAAAGCCGGGCGATGTTCTCCCCCGACGCCCCCAGCCCATCGTTGGTGGAAATGCCCACCAGCACCGGGCACCCCACCCGCAGCAGGCTCTTTGCCGCCAGCGTCACCGGCGTATCGGAAAGCCCCGCCGCCAGCCTTGCCAGCGTGGCCCCGGTGCAGGGCGCAATGACCAGCGCCTGTGCCATCTGTCTGGGGCCCAGCGGTTCCACGGCCTGCAGGGTATCCAGCACCGGGTGCCCGGTAAGGGCCTCCAGCCGTTCCTTCCAGAACGTTCCGGTGCCAAAGCGGGTGTCCTGTCCGGCCGCAAAGCTCATGATGGGCAGCAGATCCCAGCCCTGCAGCGTCAGCATCCGCGCTGCTTCCAATGCCGTTTCCAGCGTGCAGAAGCTGCCGCACACCGCAAATGCGGCGCTTCCCTTTTTCTGTGTGGTCATGTGCATTCCTCCCGCTCCCGCAAAATGGCCAGCACCGTGCGTGCCACCGCTTCGCCCGCTGTTTCCGGCGCGCAGACCGCCGGCAGGCTCAGTGCATGGATGGCACGGAGGCCCAGCCGCTGCGCTGCCGCAAAGTCCGTTCCGCCGGGCTTCGAGGCCAGATCCACGATCAGGCTTCCGGGCCGCAGGGCCGTCAGCACCGGCTCTGTCAGCACCGGTGCAGGGATCGTGTTCACCACCCGGTCAAAGGCCGGGGCCAGTGCGCCCAGCCGGGCCAGCTCTGCACCGCGCAGGCCAAGGCTCTCGGCCAGAGCCCGCTGTTCCGGACGCCGGGCGCAGACGGTCACATCTGCTCCCAGCGCTGCCAGCCGTACCCCCAGCGCCTGCCCCACCGGGCCAAAGCCCAGCAGCAGGATGTTTGCGCCCCACAGGGTGCGGGTGCTCTCCCGCAGCAGGATGCCGATGCACCCTTCCGCCGTGGGGATGGCATTGTAGATGGCCAGCTCCGGCCGCGCGTAGTAATCCACCAGCTCCACGCCCGCTTCCTGCGCGATGGTCTTTGCCTGCGCCGAGAGCCTGCCGCCCAGCGCCACCGCGCCGGGCTTTGCGGCACGCAGCAGCTCTGCCAGCGGGGTGCGGCTCTCGTCCAGCGGGAGCGGCAGCAGGATGCAGTCTGCCCGCGCCACCTGTTCGGCCCCGCTCACCGCACAGCCCGCCCGTTCCAGCGCCCGGCCTGCCGCCGCCTGCCGGGCATCGGTGCCCACGATCGCAAACCGCTTTGTCTCCATACTCTTCTTCCCTCCCGCTGCGTTGTGCGCCATCCTATGCAGGAAGATGGAAATACGTGAGAGGGACGATTTTGAATGCGCTCCGCGCTGCTCTGCGCATCTTCAGCGGAAAAAAGATTTTAAATTTCGGGTTTCAGGAAAGTCTGCGGACTTTCCTGAAACCCATTTTCACGGGAAGGGGCTTGGGCAGTGAACAACATGTGCCGGTTCCCGCAAGGTCAAGCCCCCCTTTTTGAAGCAGAGCGAGCGGAGCGTTCCCAGCAAAAAGCTCCCCCGGCAGCCGCCGGAGGAGCTTTGGATTTTATTCATAACACGGATGCGCCGCCCTGACATTCGGCACATCTTTTATTTTACGAACTTTGCCACGGCACGGGCTACGATGCCGCCCAGAATGCCGGAGACAAGGAACTCAGCCACGCCCTGCACGCCGACCAGCAGCACCACGAACATGAAGGGGTTCGCAGCGCCCTTGACGGACACCAGGTTCTGCACGTAGTCGCAGCCATAGAAGGCCAGCACGATCCAGCCCATGAAGAACACCGTGTTCAGGAAGGGTGCGCTCATGGCGCTGAGGATGTAGCTCCAGGTGCCGGGCTTGTCAAAGCGCTTCAGGCCGCTGAAGATCAGGCCGCAGCACAGGCCCATCAGCACACGCATGCCCACACACAGGATAAAGGTGTTGATGGGGCTCACCTGAAACAGTGCGCCGGTCATGGCGGAAGCACCGGTGATGGCGTCATAGAAGCTCACCGCGCCGAACACGCCGCCCAGCAGCGCACCCACCGCCGGGCCCATGGTGATGGCGCCCACTGCGATGGGAAGGGTCAGGAAGCTCATGTACAGCGGGCCCACAGGCACACTGCCCAGACCCACCATCTTCATGACCAGCTCAATGGCAACCAGCAGTGCCACACGGGTAAGAGTTTTCGTATTTTTCATATTCAGTTTTCCTCCTGCTGCCGTTCCGCCCGATACGTCGGATACGGCGCAAACCTGCCCGCTCTATGCGGGTTTTGGGTAAATATTCAAACAGATTGGAGCGCGTTTTGTCAGGGCGTGTTCCAATGGAAATGGCTGTTTTGAGGGTCAGCGGTCGCACGGAAAGCGGATGCCCGCACTGCGGCGGGCCACCGTCAGCACACGGCTGACCGCGATGGTGGTATCCTGCATCCGGGTGCACAGCTCCTGATCGCCGTTTTCCAGCGCACGGGCAAAGGCTTCAAACTCTGCCGCCTGCCGGGGCCTGCCGCCGTTCAGATTGTAGTGCTCCTCCTTGCCCTCGTTGGGGTGGAAGGTGACGCCGCCGCAGCAGTTGGCGGTGGATTTCTGCAGGATATAGCCCTTCGTGCCCTGAATGATGTACCGGGCCGGGGCCGCGCAGTCCTTGGCGGCGATGCTCACAGCCTTGAAGCCGCTGTAATCCATCGTCAGGATGCCGCTGGTGTCGATGCCGCGCTCCATGTTGGCGGTATATTTTACCTGATTCGGCTCGCCGAACAGGCCCACGATGTAGCTCACATTGTACACGCCCAGATCCATCAGGGCACCGCCGGCACAGGCCGGGTCAAAGGCAGGCTGTACATCGCCTGCACAGAAGGCATCGTACCGGCTGGAATACTGGCTGAAATTGCACTGTACCAGCTTTACGGTGCCGATGCGGGGCAGCAGCTCCCGGATCTTTGCGTAATTTTCAAGATACTGGGTGGTCAAAGCCTCGAACAGAAACACCTTTTTGCGCCGCGCCAGCTCCACCAGCTCTTCGGTCTGTGCTGCCGAGGGGGCCAGAGGCTTTTCCACAATGACGTGTTTGCCCGCCTCCAGCGCCACGCGGGTGTAGCGCACATGCTGCAGGTTCGGCACTGCGATGTACACCACATCCACCCACTGCAGCAGCTCCAGAAAGTTGGTGGTGTGCTGCGGCACGCCATACTGGCCGCAAAGGCTTTGGGCCAGCTCGGCGCTGCGCTCGGTGCTGCAGATGGCCTGCACCGCAAAGGGCGTGTGCTCCACCAGCCAGGGCAAAAATTCCCGCACGATCTTTCCCGTGCCAAGAATGCCTAATTTCATCTGTTTTTTCTCCCTATCCTATCGTCCCGCATCAGCCTGCCAGCGCTTCCGGCTCGCGGCGGGTGCGCTTTTTGCTGTAGGAGCGCTGTTTCGCATGGCCGTGCTGGTTCTGTTTGGCATAATGCCTGCCGCCGCCCGCACTGTGACGCGGCGGCTGCGGCGCGTTGAGCTGGTACAAAAGGGCCAGACCCTTCATCAGCAGCTCCGGGTCGTAGGTCAGCGCATGGCGGCACAGCGGCGTCACATATTTTGCCAGCCCTCCTGTTACCACCAGTGTCGCCGGGCAGCCCAGTTCTTCCTCAATGCGCTGCACCATGCCGTCGATGAGTACAGCGGTGCCCATCACGGAGCCGGACAGCATGCATTTTTCGGTGTTGGTACCAATGGCACTTCTGGGCGAGCCCAGATGCACCTGCGGCAGCTGGGCACAGCGGTCGCCCAGTGCCCGCAGCCCAGTGGAAAGCCCCGGGCAGATGACACCGCCCCGGAATACCCGGTTTTCATCCACCACATTAAAGGTCGTGGCAGTGCCAAGGTCCACCGTGACCACCGGCAGCGGGAAATTTGCTGCCGCGTAGGCCGCATCCACCAGCCTGTCCTTGCCCACGGCATGAGGTTCATCCACCCCCATGGTCAGGCCCGTGTGGATCTCCGGTGATATGATGACCGGCTTCCTGCCGGTGTAATGACGGGCGCACTCCGCCAGCGCCCCCGTGATCTGGGGCACCACGCTGGTGAGCACAGCGCCCTCAAACCGCATGGGCCGTTCCGGGTGGCGGCGATGCGCAAAAATTTTATCCATTTCGGCACGATATTCTGCAGCCGTGCGGGTGCGCACCGTGTCCATGCGCGCCACAAAGCATACACGTCCGTCCCGAATGCCCCCAAGGGCGACGGTGGTGTTGCCTATATCAATGGCTAAGATCATAATTCTGTTTTCCTTTTTAAAGGTTTGAGTAACGGCAGGCCGGCATCTTATCCAGGCGGCGGGCCGGTAGTTTCTCTGAGGACCGTCCGCCGGGGTGGGACCCTGTTGCCGTCAGGCAATAGGGCGGGCGATGGAATGGCCCGACTCGTGTCCGAAGAGAAAGCTGCCGGCACACCGACCCTAACGGGTCGTTCATCTATTCTTTGTCAAGCTGTATTTTACCGCATTTTGTCCCCAGTTACAAGCCCGTACAAAGATTTTGTTGTGCTGGCGGAACTTTTGCATTATACTAAGGTAAGAAATGTGGAAACAGTACGTTTTTGCAGGAGGTTTAACCAATGGATCTGAACGGAAAATGCGTCCTTCTGGGCGTAAGCGGCGGCATTGCCGCCTATAAAATGGCCAACGTGGCCAGCGCACTGCGCAAGCTGGGAGCCGATGTGGAGGTCATCATGACCCGGAACGCCACCCAGTTCATCACTCCCCTCACCTTTGAAACGCTCACCGGCCACAAATGCATGGTGGATACCTTTGACCGCGATTTCAAGTTTGAAGTTACCCATATCTCGCTGGCCAAAAAGGCAGATGTGATCCTTGTAGCACCGGCCACCGCCAACGTCATCGCCAAAATGGCCCACGGCATCGCCGATGACATGCTCACCACCGTGGTGCTGGCGGCAAAGTGCCCCAAGCTGGTCTCTCCGGCCATGAACACCGGCATGCTGGAAAACCCCATCACACAGGATAACCTTGCCACGCTGCAGCGGTACGGCTTTACGGTGATCCCCTCCGAGAGCGGCGTGCTGGCCTGCAAGGATGTGGGCAGCGGACGTCTGCCCAAGGAGGATGTGCTGCTTGAATACATCCTGCACACCATCGCCCGTCCCAAAGACCTTGCCGGTCTGCGCGTTGCCGTCACTGCCGGCCCCACGCAGGAGGCCCTGGACCCGGTGCGGTACCTGACCAATCACTCCACCGGTAAGATGGGCTACGCCCTTGCCCGGGCTGCCGCCATGCGCGGCGCAGATGTCACCCTCATCCACGGCGAGACCGCTCTGCAGCCGGTCCGCTTCACCACCGATGTGCCCGTGACCACCGCCCAGCAGATGTACGAGGCCGTCACCAGCCGCTTTGAGGACACAGATGTTCTCATCATGGCCGCTGCCGTAGCCGACTACCGCCCCGCTGCCGTGGCAAGCGACAAAATCAAGAAAAAAGACGGCGACATGTCCATTCCTCTGGAACGCACGCCGGATATTCTGGGCACCATCGGCCCCCGGAAGGCCCACCAGTTCCTGTGTGGTTTTTCCATGGAGACCCGCGACCTTGTGGAAAACTCCTCTGCGAAGCTCACCCGAAAGAATCTGGATATGGTGGTGGCAAATAATCTCAAGGTGGCCGGTGCCGGTTTTGGCGTGGACACCAATGTAGTCACCCTCATCACCCCGGACGGTGCCCGGGAGCTTCCGCTGATGAGCAAGGCGGATGTGGCCGACGCCATTCTGGACGAGATCCTGAAGCGGAAAAACCGCTGAGCATCCGGCAAGAGCATCTGCCCCGGCGCAGATGCTCTTTTTATGCCGGAAGGGCCGCTCTGTGCATTTCTTGTACACATATCACAAAATCGCAAAAGGATTTATGGTTCTTTCCGAAAATTCGGGATTACCTGTTTATTTTGTCCGTCAAAAATTATATAATAAGATGTATCCTAATAGAATGGATCGAGCCGGTCTGCTCTGCGGCCGTTATTTATTTGGAGGTTGCCTTACTATGTTCATGTACACCGATTACAACCAGCACCTGCTGGACAATGTAAAAAAGATCCACTTCATCGGCTGCGGCGGCAGCGGCATGTATCCGCTGATCCAGATCCTTGCGGCCAAGGGCTACCAGATCTCCGGCAGCGATGTGCTGGATGGCAGCATCATCCGCTACGAGCGGGAGATGGGCGTCAAGGTCAGTCTGGGCCACAGTGCAGACAATGTCATCGGCACCGATATGGTGGTTTATTCCGCCGCTATTTCCAAGGATAACGTGGAGCTGAATGCCGCTGCCTCCTACGGCATCCCCACCATCGAGCGCAGCGTGCTGCTGGGCTATGTGAGCCGCCTGTACAAGCAGAGCATCTGCGTCTCCGGCACCCACGGCAAGACCACGACCACTTCCATGATCACCACCGCGCTGGAGCTGGCAGGCCGCGACCCGTCCGCTGTCATCGGCGGCAAGCTGCCCCTCATCAACGGCTACGGCAAGGCCGGCAAGGGCGACGACATCGTGATCGAGTCCTGCGAGTTCGCCGAGACCTTCCTCAAGCTGACCCCCTATCTGTCCGTTGTGTTGAACATCGACAACGACCATCTGGATTACTACGGCAGCATGGGCGAACTGAAGTTTGCCTTCAAGCGCTTTGCCCTGATGACCAAGTTCATGATCTTTGCCAATGCGGACGACAAGAACACCATGGATGTCATGTACACGCTGGACCGCCGCGTGCGTACCTTTGGCATCCAGAACGACGGCGATTATCAGGCATTGAACGTGAACGAATACAAGCCCGGCTTCTTCGAGTTCGACCTGAAGGAGTGGAGCAAGGTCACCGGCCATATCCGTCTGGCTGTGCCCGGCTACCACAACATTTACAATGCGCTTGCCATGTGCGCCGTCTGCCGCTTCATCGGTCTGACCGTGGAGCAGTGCGCCGATGCCGCCCTGAACTTCAAGGGTGCCGGCCGCCGCTTTGAGGTCTACGGCGAATGCAACGGTGCTTTGGTCGTGGACGATTATGCCCATCACCCCACCGAGCTGCGCGCCACCCTGACCACAGCCAAGGAAATGGGTTATAAGCGGCTGATCGCCGTCCACCAGCCGTTTACATACAGCCGCACCAAGATGCTGTTCAACGACTTTGTGGATGTGCTCAAGATCCCCGACATCACGGTGCTCACTCCCATCATGGGCAGCCGTGAGCCCAACGACCCCAGCATCACCAGCGCAAAGCTGGCTGCCCAGATCCCCGGCTCTGTTCTGGTGAACAGTCTGGAGGAGGCTGCCGATTGGGTCAAGCAGAACGCCCGGGAGGGCGATCTGGTCATCACCCTCGGCTGCGGCGACATCTACAAGGCCAGCAAGATGATGGTGGCCGAGCAGCCGTAATTTTCGCTTATCACAGCAGACAGCCCGGTGCGAAAGGGTTTCGCACCGGGCTGTTTTCATTTTCTCTGTCGATACTTCAAAGGGGTCTGCACCTCGGCACGGATCTTTCCCAGATAGGTGCGGGTCTGCTCTGCACCCTGCAGAATCGCTTCCACCTGCGCCCGCTGTTCCTCAGTCAGGTCATCCTCCGCCAGTAGCTCCGCGTTGCCCTCGATGATGGTCAGCGGCGTTTTCAGCTTGTGGGACAGCTGAATGATCTGCTCCCGCTGCCGCTGCTCCATGTCCCACTGCTTCTGCAGGCTGCCGGTCAATTCATCGCCCATGGTCTGCAATGCCTGCAAAGCGCTCTCATACTCCCGCACCTTCGCACCGGAAAACACGGCGCTGTCCAGATCCTTCCGCGCCACCGCCTGCGCGGCGGCGGTCAGCTTTTCGGTCTCCCGGGTCAGGAAGCGCCCGGTCCTGCGGGTGCTCCACACCACCGCGCCTACCAACAGCAGAATGCCCAGAATGCAGTGCACGGTCTGCATATCCGGCAGCACGCCCCGCAGCGCAGGGTCGGCGTAGGGCACGGCATAGTCAAATTGCAGCAG
>QWCN01003567.1_pt1 | contig 17810 bp, 19 predicted proteins | sample 1972711 | NCBI WGS metagenome assembly QWCN01 (sample SAMN09866707, study PRJNA288562) | Human gut metagenome isolate term1_stool, whole genome shotgun sequencing... | isolation source: gut | host: Homo sapiens | place: USA: California
TTCTCGCGCCGTGATGTGCTAGTTGCCCTTCCTGCCATGGGAATAAACACTTCAAATATATATATTCAAGTGAGGAGCTCGGGGAGTTGTTCATCGGCGTAGCAGCGTAATTTCGGCAAGTTCTCCGACTTCACGAAGGCGTTCAAGGAGAACTACGCCGCCGCAAAGATCGATTTGGAGAAGGCCAGAGAAGAGAAGGTGACCAAGGCGGCCGAAAAGGAGGAGGCTGAAAAGGTGGCCACGGAGAAGCCGGTGGAGACGGGAGCTACGGAGACGACCGCGGAGAATGCGGAGGCAACAGCCAAGAGCGGAGAGCAGACGGCCTCCAGCGCGTCCGGAAGCGAAACGGCGGAGAAGGCGAAGGGCAAGGTGAACGAGTCGGCGGAGAAGCTGAAGGCGAAGATGGGCGAGTCGACCCAGAAGCTGAAGGACAGCATGAACGAATCCACGCAGAAGATGAAGGAGAGCATGAACGAGTCGACACAGAAGCTGAAGGAGAGCATGGGCGATGTGACGAAAGGTGCGAAGGAGGAGATGAAGAAGCAGAAGGAGAAGCTCTCCTCCTTCTGGAGCGACTTCAGCAAGGAGATGAAGAAGCAGATGAACGTCGGCACCTCCAAGCCTAAACCGGCGAAGGCCGCCAAGGCAAAGAAGGCTGCCAAGCCCGCGAAGCCTGCAGTGAAGGAAGCAGTGAAGGAAGCGGCAGTGGCGGGCGAGGCCCCGAAGGAAGAGAAGGAGGAGAACAAGACAGTGCCGTCGGTGGAGGAGCTGGAGGGCGCGGCGGAGGAGGAGGAGCCGGTGGACCCGCTGAGCGACGAGGCGCTGGGGATCACAGCGGAGATGAGCGAGGAGGAGGCGGACGCGCTGCGACGCGAGGCAAAGAAGAAGGTGATCAAGGCGGAGAACTACCAGAAGAAGAAGGACCGCCTGCGTGAGACGCTGAGCAAGACGAAGGAGCGCGCGAAGGTGAAGATTCACGGACTGACGTGGGAGAAGGTGAAGTTCTTCCTGCGCGACGGGTGGAACGATCTGAAGGGCAGCAGCGCCAAGCCGCACCGTGTGATGCTGGACGAGGAGGAGGTGGAAGCACAGCGCCGCGAGATTCTGCAGGCGCGCGAGGAGGCGGACAAGCTGAAGGAGGAGCACGAGAAGGAGGGCAAGCCGCTGAAGACGGAGCTGATGAACGTGGACAACTCGAACAACCTGTGGGCGCAGGTGGCGGACCTGCTGAAGGACGCGCCGCTGATCGAGTCGCTGCTGGAGATGAGCAAGAAGGTGAAGGAGAGCAAGGTGGGCGAGACGGTCTCCTACGCGACGGAGGACCTGCGTGAGAAGTGGGAGACGAGCCAGCACCCGTTGGTGTACAAGTTGTCGGCGGTGTATGACGAGCTGTTCAGTGAGAGCGATACGGCCAAGGCCATTCGCGAGGTGCGTCGCACTGACCCCACCTTCCTGGAGGCGGCGCTGCGTGACGAGATGAAGGAGTCGATCGTGCCGGCAATGCTGAAGGCATGGGTGAACGCCGACACGAAGACGCTGAAGCTGATCATGAACGACCACGCGTACGCGCAGGTGTACTCGGTGATCAAGATGCAGCAGGCGGAGGGTCTGCAGATGGACAAGCACATTCTCGACATTAAGGAGGTTCAGCTGCAGGTGGGCGCGGAGGGGTGTGGTGAGGTGTAGAGCGCGCATATCATCGAGAAGCAGAACCCCGCGTTCCTGTATCTCGTGACGGTGCAGATGGTGAATTGCATCCGCGATCGCGAGGGCCGCGTGGTGCAGGGCAAGGAGGACGAGGTGAAGCAGATGTACTACTACATCGCGCTGCAGCAGGAGCACGACGACGAGCTGAACATCATGAAGTGGAAGATCGCGGAGATGCAGCTGGTGGCGGAGATGGACACTTGGTAAGTGTGTTTCGCATGGGTTCGGCTGTTTGTTCCACACCTCCGCTGCTTTGCCGTGAAACAAACAGAGCACTAAAGCGACAAATGCCACTGGGAAACGTAATGCGCAACAGCCTCCTTGAACGCGGGCATCTCCACGAACACATCGTAATCGCAGTACCGATTCCACCACTTCCGCCGAACGCTGTACGGAATTGGCTTGGAGATGACTGTCGACCGGAACACCGTGTGCTGGACTTGGCACCGCTCGCTCAGCTCCGGGTAGAAATCGGCGTAGAAATACGGGTTCACGATCTCGATTACAGCACTACCCTTGTGGAGGAACAGGATATTGCTCAGTTGGTTACCATGCATGCTAATCAGCAAATCGGTCTTGAACATCAGCGATGCCTGGTCCTGGTAGGTGGCATTTGAAAAGGCGGTGGAAACAACAACAACCGGAATGGTTCTCAAATACTCCATCACTTCTTCTTCGTTGTCAATGTGCCGCTTCGTGTCCTTCCTTGACAGGTACGTGATTTGCCGCGGGGACGTCTTCTCCTCCGGCTCGCTCAACTGCTTGTAGATGCTGCGGCGAATCCACGAGGCCTCCTCCACGCTCCAGAACAAGTGCAGGGGAGTCTCAACGTCGTACAGAATCTTCGTCTCATTCCCTTTTCAAGTTCGTACCACGCGTTTGAACACCACCACGCCCTTCAGCTTCTCCAGCGCTCTTCGCTCCAGAATCAGCGGCCGCTCTCCCGCGGGAAGGCTGTCCAGCAAGGCGTCGAGATACCCGCGGTACCACCCGGAGAAGGAGCCCTTCTCCAAGTCGTGGGAAAGGTAGAGGTACTGAATCTGGATGTGAGTAGAGGGAAAAGGAACCACGGGAATGCGGGGGTGGTAGAAGAAGAGGTTGTGGAGGAGCACGTTGCTGCCCTCCATGAAGTGGAACAGGTTGTACATCGCGCGGAAGGAAACGACGCCGACGCGGTCAAATACAACATCGGGAGACGGGGCGGCGTCCGTGCGAGTGAACACTCTCGCGTTGCAGTCGGCCGCGCGGTCGTCATACTTCCGCTCGAACTTCGCTACTCGGGGGTAGTAGAAAAGGGTGTTGGAGGAGGCACTTACCACTATGTCTTCTCCGTAGCGAAAGCGATAGCCAGGAACATGCAGTTCCTTGATAGGATTAAAGGAAAGAAGAGCGAAGCGTTTCATTTGCTCCAAATGGGCACTACGGGTAATGAGGGAAGGAAGACTGGACTGATAGGCTTCAGATAGTTCGTTCCACTGTTCTCGTGTATGGGGTGTATTCAGGAATGCATTCGGAAAGGAATTGGTCAGGTCCAAGGCAAACTCGCGATTCGTAGGCTGAAATGGGAGCGAAGCAGTTTCACGGACGCTACATTGCTGTTTTCCCCTCAGCACAAAGCTAGCCATGACAATTCCATCCAATTGCCAACCGAAGCACGTCAGACACAAACAATGCTATAAGAAAAGGATAGATAAGAAGAAATCGAATCATACCGCACTTCGTACTGCAGAAAATGAAAGGAAGGGATCCCATGCATTCCACTTCACGGACGAAACGCCTTTGTGGTTTTCATTTCTTGCCATTTCGATTCAAATCGAGGTTGTTGAGTCCTGTATTTTCGATGCCTTGTATCGTGATCTCATTCGAGTGTGGATCGAGGGTCCACATCGGTCGGTAGAGTAGGTTTGAGTCTGTGGAGTATGGCGTTCATCTTGCCCCTTCATCATGATCAATTCGGTGTTGTTATTGTATTGGGTGAGTATAATCACTCAGTACGAATGGTAGTTCGGTTATCGTTCTGAATGAGCTGAATACGCAAATGGTGATACGTATTCTCCGATCTGTTGGATGTTCCTCTTATGTATGCTTCCTATTGGGACTGGGACCTCTTTTCATGGATCCCAAGAAACGAATCGGCCCAGTATTATATCGAATGATAAAGAGAAAGAAGACATCCATTCTCCACATGGGAGGTGGATTAAACGTTGATTGTTCAAAAATGGAAGAACGGGCACAATGCTAACTATTGTTTTCTTCCTTCCTTCATTCTTCAGTCTTTCCGTTTTTCGCGTGTAGGTGTCGGCCATCTTCTCGCTCTTCCAGCGACACAGACTCTTCATCTGCTGGTCACTGGCACCGTTTTCTGCCATATTCGTGGCTGCAGAACCGCGGAAACAGTGGCCGGTGTAGGCGGGCGCGTTTTCCAGTCCCAGCCTCTGTGCAATTCTCGATGCCATCTTCGCCATGGAGTTTACACCCACTCGGGATAGCATAAAGCCACCCTGAGCGGTGATTGCCGTAAAGAGAGGCTGGCTGCTTGCATCGAGGTTATTACGGGCGATGAAGCTGTCCAGAACGGCGAGGTACTCTCTTACCATTGAACCCAGCGATATATCGCAAATGGAATGGTGGCAGGAAAGCCACACCCCGCCTTATCAGTTTTTGAGCGTTTAATGCAAGCATGAAAGCACTCGAATTCTGGATCCTCGTTAACATCACCTCGTCGTAAGTCTTAGAGTTCCGAATTACGCAGGGCGCAGAAGAATCCGATAATCAATGCGAAGCATCTTTGATGCTAGACGCATTGCTGTTGTTGTTCAACACTGTGAGTTGAAGACAGGACTGTTTGTAAGAAACACTCTTCATATTGCACAACACAATGAGCTGTGAAAAACAATTGAAAAAGAAAAACCACTATTACAAAGCCCGCACCTCCTCAAAGACACGCTCGTAGCACTTCACTAACTCCTCCTTCTTCATCACCACTCGCCCACTCGAGCTGGGACACACGAACACCTTCGACGCTACTCTTCATCCTCCCCTCACTCCACCACCCCTGCCAAACGGCCAGTCGCTCGGGAGACTGCTCTGCAGTCCGGTTGAGGCGGTCGACTTTCCAGTGAGCACGCAAAACTACATCAGACACGCCACACAAACACACCTGCTTCTTCCCTGCGAAGAGAACGATGCGAGGCGCGTGGCAGGACAGGGAGCACTACGTCAGACGACACTAACTTCGCGTACCTTCGGGTCGTTGTGCTCTTCACGACATACGCGTTTGAGATGGTTGCGAAGACGCCGGATGAAATCAATGCGCCACTTCTGTAGCTCCTCCTTCGAGAACGAATCAGACTGATTCCCCGGAACGATGCCCACATCGCAGAAACCGATTCCGTACTCCTTTGGAAGCGAATTCTGATCGTTGATGGAAAGCGTGCTTTTGATGATTCCCTATGCGTCATCGAACTGTCGTGTGTGCACCTTCGATTCCGGTGAGGGCAATAGAGTACCGGTGAGGATCTTCCACATTCGATTGGTGGGGTTGCTGTACATGTTGCCGCTCTTCCACGCATGCTCCGACGGATTCAATCCGACAATCAGCAGCTTCAGCCGTCTTTCCCCGTTGTGGGGACAAACACGGCTATGCAGTGAGAACCATCACGTGGCAATGCACCACTGTGTGAAACAATCGTTGCAAGGCGTGGAAAACTTGTCTCGGTAGCGATTGGGATAGGGTGCCACGAACGGACTGATAGCTGTGACTTCCTCTTTGACTTCACTATTCACGGTTTTTGAAGGCATTTCCGCGTCTATCGGATCATGAAACGCAATCACTCCGACGATACACAAATTGTTGCAGAAACGAGCGGTCATCACTTAGGTATTTGTGTTTCTCTCCATCAGAAGGAGATTCGCGCTTCATGACTCAAACAATGCGACTGAAGGGTCTATCTGAAATCAGAAGAACAGGTCAACAGAACCATGAAAGAAACACAACAGTCATCATTATTCTCAAGAAGAACGATGAGTGGCATTTCTTCTCAGGACAAGGGAGAGCACGCGAAGGGCGAGTACAATCCGGAAGAGATGGAGAGCAAGGTGGAGATTCTGAACGCGGACACGATTCGGACGGTTCTGACGGAAGACCTCGCTTCTTACACGGGGTCGAAGCTGGTCAATCTGTCGAAGCTGGGAATAACGAAGCTGGAATCGCTTTCTGGTTTGGACCATGCCAATCGCATTGATTTATCGTACAACAAATTGAAATCGATCCGCGTTGGGATTGCGCTGTGTATTTCACGAATAGGCGTTGGAACCACTGAAGGAGCTCACGTTCCTGAATTTGAGCTACAACATGCTGTCGGGAAAGGGAATTCGCGGCATTCTTCTGCTTGACCGGCTGGTTTTTCTCAACCTGGGAAACAACCGCATTGGCGTGATTCCCGACTTTGCATTTGTGAAGATGGTGAACCTGAAGTGCCTTCTGTTGAACAACAACAAGCTGGAGTCGATCGAGTTCGTGAGCAGTCTTCATCAGCTGAACACTCTTGTTCTGTCGGGCAATGCCATCTCTTCCATTTCGAAGGAATGCTTCTCGTCTCTGACATCGCTGCGGAAGCTCTCTCTGTGATTGACTGTTTTTGGAGGTGATGATTAGAGGACATAACGAGCTGCGAGAATTCCCTCCCGTGTTCCACATCACCTCGCTGAAGGAGTTGAATCTCAACAGCAACAAAATCAGCTCCATTCCTGATGCGATCACGAAGTTGGTCCACTTAACGCAGTTGGACCTGGGAAACAACTTGTTGGAGAATGTGAAGGTGCTTTCTGTGTTTGCGAGAATGACAGTTTGTGCATTCCGTGATGATGATGGAATAGACGCTGACGAAGCTGAACGTTGCTCAGAATTTGTTCTACACGGCAAAGGGAACAGACGAAGCAAGTTTGGAGAAGGTGACGTCGGTGATCAAGTCGATGCTTCCGCATCTGGTGACTCTTAACAACCATCAGTTGCAGCTGGGAAAGGAGAATCGGGAGTGCCGCAAGAGGCATTATGAGGAGAGAAGCGCTCTGTCGAAGGAGAAGGAGGAGAAGAAGGAGAATCGGATGATGAGAGAGAAGAAGGAGGTGGTGAAGAAGAATCCGAAGAAGATGGGAGAGGTGAAGAAGAAGGAGGTGAAGAAGAATCCGAAGAAGGTGAGCGAAGAAAAGACGCGTGAGGAAAAGAAGGAGGTGAAGAAGGAGATCGTTAAGAAGATGGTGAACGAAGAGAAGAAGGAAACACAGAAGGAAGTGAAGGAAGAGAAGAAGGAGGTGAAGAAGGAGATCGATAAGAAGGAAGTGAAAGAAGAGAAGAAGGAGGACGTAGAGAAATCAGAGGCAGCCGCTGAAGAAATGGAAGTGGAGAAGGGAGCATTCCAATCGGGTGTCGTGGAGGTGGAGAAGAAGGATGTGAACGTGGATGCGGACGCCGTTGCATCCTTCCTGAAAGGAGAGGGAGGCGAGGTAGAGCTGGATGGTTGGGATTAGAGATTTCATTTGTTCCTTTATCTTTCTGTTGGTTCCACACGTACTGACCATGTCGAACAAGGCTATTGAAAACCTGTGAGCGAAAGGACCGTCCTTCCCCCGTAGGCTCATTGCGCCTGGAAACGCGTTCGTGCTCAACAAACTCGTTAAATTCTCCTGCCTCATGGTGGCCGTGCCCTTGTCGGTCCTCTTCCTCTTTATGTGGATCCTTCTTCCTCGTTGTTCCTTCTCCTTCTGCTAATGCGTAGTCATTGGAGTGAAGAATCCGAACACAATCAACACCGTCTCGTTTGTGCGTCACTCTTCAATGACTGTGTAGTGGCATTGCGGCTGTCATTGCGACGAACGTTGTGATCTTTGTGTATGTCTATGGCGCCTTCCACGAGGAACTCGAGTGTGATAAGCAGAAGGAGGAGTAACCTTTCCCATGAGCGTAGTTTGCAGTGCTTTGTTGAACACCAAATCCGCAACGCCATTCCAAGACGCCTCGCTGAGAACGGGGACTCCCCCCACTTAAGTGAATAACCGTTATTACCGCCTCCCTTCCTTTCACATTGATTCTGCAGAATGTACCGTTTCGCATCGCTGGCAAATCGATTCGCACTGCGCCCAACATGCACAACCCTTCCGAACCAGGTATCGCCCGTTCTGAAGTGCTTCTTTTCCAAACAACGGAAAGAGGATTCTAAAAGCCCGTTCATTGAGGTCCCAGAGCAGAAAGTGAATATTAATATAAATCGATACAAAGCTGTAGGAGGTAGGGGATTTCGACGAGGGCCTCACCGCTGTAGGTAACGCATCTCCCACTGATATAACCTCCCGGGTTTCTGTCTCGTTCAACGTGGATGAGGCAGACTGGATGCCTCCGTGAGTTCTATTCATACAAATAACGTGTAGAAAGGTGAAGGACGTGTTCAAACAGCAGCAAGCCCTCCACATCGATGAGAAAGGGAACTTTTCGCTCATTTCTTCCCTCCATCGATCCATCGTGGCGAACCGTGTGGAGGTGATGCGCAAACTGCAAAAGAAGGTGAACCAAGCCTGCGTGTCCACGCTGGACAAACACACAATCGGCATGGTGGTGGATCCTCTTGAGAACGAGAAGCGGCTGAAGGAGAAGCACCACCGGAGCGAGCTGAGTCGTAAACGACGACGACAGGACAAGGACTACGACATTGAGGAGTTTTTCTAGGTTTTCGCTTGTTTGATGCCCATACCACGAGGCGGACCTCTCGTTTTGGTACTCACAAAACGGCATGAGCAGGTCTACTAGTGTTTCTTGTTGAGGGGAAACACACCAAACACCCAGAATCACTGCAGGAGTGAGCTGAAGAGGGTTAGGGTACCAAGCCATCATCATGGCTTTCGCTGTCCGAAGACTGTAGACGACTGAAACTGCCCGAGAGGGAGGTGGGGGAAGGATTCGCCGATGATTGATTATGGGTTTCTTCCCCAATTGGCAATGGTTTTTAAGGGGAAGACATGTTCGACACGCGCACACCACACCCCGAAACAATGGAGGACGGATAGAGCGAACGAATGCAATAGGAGGACATAATGACGGAAAGGTACCTATTCTGGAAGCGGGATTGATAACGGCGGACCACTGCACGCTTCGATCGCCTCCATTCTTGGCTGGTAGAGAAACAAAATCGCTGCTAGAGATCACACGAAATGGTAGGTTGCGCTGCTTTTCGAGGTCACAACAATTTGGAACCGGTCGCGAAGACGCGGAGGTTGTGGCTGTGGCGTTGTTGTTGATGCGTGTGCTTGGGGTCGACGGGGTGTTAATCGTTTATAGACCAAGGGTACTTCCTCGTTCGGTAAGAGACACGACAAGACTCACACCATCTGCAGAAGATGCGGTCGCCGTGCTTATCACATCCAGAAGAGCAGATGCGGTTCTTGCGGTTACCCTGATGCCAAGATGAGACACTGTAAGCGGGTGTTGTTGGGACGAAAACGGAATGGGCGTAACGCTGTGTAGACAACTGGGCGCTGAAGAGCTCTCGCCGCCGAGGTCAGGGCACGGGTCGCATGAGCTACCTCAAGACGATGACCCGTCGTTTCAAGAATGGCTTCCAGGAGGGTTCTGAAGCTCCTGCTCGCAAGCATTAAATGTGTATCGGGAATAGGCAGCTTTTTGTGCGTTGTTTGTTCGGAACGCGAGAAATGGATGGGTGCACCCATGAGGAAGGAAAAAGCGAATTGGGGACGAGGAAAGGACGGGAATGCGGGAGAAAGGAAATGTTGGAAGAAACGGCTGGTGGTGTGTGTTTTCAAATTTGGATTCATAAAACCAGGGATGAGCGAACCTACCGCGGCTGTTCAGTCCCAGGGAATGCAGCAGAGTGTAGCAGACATCTGTATCTGTCGCCATCAGGGCGATGGGCTGGTACTTACCTGCCAAGGCCCGAATTGCCCGTATCACAACAAAATTCACCCGAAGTGCTTTGGAATGACGGACGATGACATTCAAAAGGCGCTTTCGAGCCCATAGTAGGATGCACGCCGTATTATTTGTAACGCATTAGCTTCCTCTGTCCGGCGTGCAGGGACAAGGACAGACGACCTGAGTATGTTCCCGTAAGTCTTGTGTTTGGCCAATTACGCCACAGAGTGCGGCGAAGAGACAGAGAGTGCACAAGGAGGATAGCGACGAGGACTTCGACATCAAGGAGGACGACATGGAGGATATGCCCTCCGAGTGGGTCCTTTGCCCCTCAGTTATTCGTAGCGAGGACAACTACAACGAGGACTCGGACGACAACGCAGGCGAGGTGGATTCGACGAAGAGACGTCGCACACGTGCGTCGTACTCCTTCCGAGGCCATCCGTGGAGCGACGACTCGTCGGACGACGGCGACAAGTCCTCCAAGCACGCGAAGGCGCGCTCCGTTGTTGCCGTGAAGGAGGAGGGCGATCGCGAGACCACGCGGCGATCCACCCGCATGTACCGGCCGCTCTACCCCTTGACCGTAGTCGCCGCCACGCCTTCATGCCGCAGAGCTTCATTTCTCAGGAGAGCGACGATTCCGACGACAATGCCGATCGTGCCTCCTCCTACAGCGGCCACGCCTCCTCCGACTCGGGCAGCAAGATCGAGCGCATCCTGGGCCGCCGCGTGCTGGCGAACACGCCGGAGGCCGCGGAAGTATCACGTCGCTCGCGTCTTGCCATTGTTGTATTCTGTGATGTCTGTCATGCACAGGGAATCAGTGAGAGTGGTGAGACAGCGCCAGCAGCGCCGATGGAGGGCGACCTGGACAACAAGGCGTTCGAGTACCTGGTGAAGTGGAAGCACCAGTCGTACCTGCACCTGTCGTGGCTGAGCTACGACCAGATGGTGGTGGACAACCCGCCACACGGCAAGTCGCGCCTGTACCGCTTCGTGAAGATGCTGCCGCGCGACGACAACGGGTACATCGTGGAGAACGCACCGAACACGCCCGAGGAGGCCTTCTTCAACCCGAACTTCTGCGAGGTGGAGCGCGTGGTGGCGTGCAGTAAGGACATGGCGCTCAGCACGCACGGCGTGTGGCAGAGAGGGTGCCGCGAGATCCTGACGGCGCTGTGCGAGGTGGCGGTGGAGGGCTATGTGTACATCGACCCGTTCATGGAGAGGGTGGACGAGGTGCGAGACGGCGCGCCGGGGTACTACGAGGTGGTGAAGCACCCGATGTGGGTGGCGAAGATCATGGCGAAGCTGAGCGCGGCGGAGCGTGAGCTGATGCGTGAAGACGGGGTGTTGTTCGAGGGGTGGTGGAGGAGGCGGGGTGTAAGGCGTAGTGAAGGCGGAGGCGTGGAGGAGGCGTACAAGAGCGATCAGGAGTTCTTCGCGGATTTGGAGCTGCTGTTCTCGAACTGTCATCTGTGGGCGAGGAAATGAAAAGTGAGACGAAGGTACAACCAGAACCCGAACTGCGGCGTGGTGATCATGTGTAACGCGTTGGAGGAGGTGTACCACGAGAAGCGGAGCCTGTACGAGGCGAAGCTGAACGAGCTGAACGAGCTGGTGGCGCTGACGCAGAGCGAGGATGGCGAGCCGAAGTGAGCGAGAAGAGAGAGAGTGATGGGAAGATACCTGGTGAAGTGGGTGGACCTGAGTTACAAGGACTGCACGTGGGAGAAGAAGGAGGTGATCGCGGACAAGGAGATGATCGCCGCGTACGAGCGCCGGCAACACATCCCGGAGTGGAAGCTGGCGCCGCTGAAGTCGAAGGCGGAGCGCGTGGCACTGGGCGAGAAGTCGATGCTGAAGTTCAAGGAAGGGAAGGTGAGTGCGAGCGAGGGTGCTGAAGCGAAGACGCTGCGACCGTACCAGTGGGAGGGCTTCCGGTGGCTGAAGAACAACTACAACGAGGGCAAGAACAGCATTCTGGCGGACGAGATGGGCCTGGGCAAGACGATCCAGGTGATCAGTCTGATGGAGCACGTGGTGCACAAGTGGGCGTGGGCGCGGCGGGTGAGGCGTAGCATGCAGACGCAGCAGCCCATTCTGGTGATCGCGCCGCTGTCGACGCTGGGCTTCTGGCGGCGCGAGATCGAGAGCTGGACGTCGCTGAACGTGATCATGTACCACGACAACGAGGGCGGCAAGGAAGTGCGGCGGCTGATCGAGAAGTACGAGTGGTACTACGGCAACGGCCAGGTGCCGAAGAGCGTGGACCACGAGGTCTTCAAGTTCGACGTGCTTCTCACCACCTATGAGATCACGATCGCCGACGTCGACGCTCTGATGCCCGTAGCGCCGTCTCTGATGGGTGAGGCGTAGATTCGCTGGTCGCTGGTGGTGGTGGACGAGGCGCAGCGCATGAAGAACAAGTCGGGCAAGCTGCAGCAGACGCTCCACACCTTTCGCTGGCAGCAGTGCGTGCTGCTGACGGGCACGCCGCTCCAGAACAACATGACGGAGCTGTGGACGCTGCTGAACTTCGTGGCCCCCCAGACGTTCCCGTCGCTGCCGGAGTTTTTGCAGCAGTACGGCGACCTGCGCAACCAGCAGCAGGTGAAGACGCTGCAGCAGTCGCTGTCTCAGTTCGTGCTGCGGCGGCTGAAGGAGGACGTGGAGGACTCGATCCCGCCGAAGGAGGAGACGGTCATCGACGTGGAGCTGACCACCAAGCAGAAGACGTACTACCGCGCGATCTACGACCACAATCGGGACTTCTTCGTGCATGGGTACGTCAAGTCGGGGCTGGGCATCACGAAGGTGACGAGCGCGAACAAGGCCCCGCGTCTGATCAACATGGAGATCCAATTCCGCAAGTGCTGCAACCATCCGTACCTGCTGGAGGGCGTGGAGGAGATGGAGGAGGGCGCGGGCGTGGCGCCGGTGAAGGACGTGAGCGAGCACCCGCTGGTGACGAGCAGCGGGAAGATGGTATTGCTGCACAAGCTGCTGACAAAGCTGAAGGTGGAGGGCCACCGCGTGCTGATCTTCAGTCAGTTCACGATGATGCTGGACCTGCTGGAAAAGTACATGAAGCTCGCCGGGTTCGTGTACACGCGCATCGACGGGTCGATTCGCGGCAACCTGCGCGACGAGGCGATCGCGCGGTTCAACGACGAGAAGGGCGACGTGTTCTGCTTCCTGCTCAGCACGCGCGCGGGCGGCGTGGGCATCACGCTGACGAGCGCCGACACGGTGATCATCTTCGACTCCGACTGGAACCCGCAGGTGGGGCGTGGTGTGTGCGTGCGAGCGTAGAACGACGTACAGGCGCAGGCGCGCGCGCACCGCATCGGGCAGACGAAGGCGGTGCGTGTGTACCGACTCATCACGCGCGGGACGTACGAGGCGGCGATGTTCCAACGTGCGAGCATGAAGCTGGGTCTGGAGCAGGCGGTGATGAACAATGGCCGTAAGAACATGTCGGCGGACGTGGTGGAAGCGCTACTGAAGGAGGGGGCGTATTCGGCGCTGCTGGAGGACAAGGAGGGCGAGGAGGAATCGCGCGTGTTCTGCGAGGCGGACATCAACGACCTGCTGGAGAAGCGAAGCCGCGTGGTGACGTACGACCGCGGGAAGAACGTGTCTCTGTTCAACAAGACGAGCTTCATCTCTCAGCAGAGCGACTCGAAGCTGGACATCAACGACCCGTTGTTCTGGAAGAAGGTGTTCGGCGAGGACACGCGCGAGACGGTGCTGGAGCGGCTGGAGGACGGGCGCGCGCTGAAGGACGCGGAGACGAAAAAGGCGTACTTCGAGGAGGTAATGAACATGAGTAAGGAGGTGATCGAGCAAATGCTGGGCGGCGAGAGCCTGCCCGAGTGGTACGAGCTGCTGAAGACGGCGCTGAAGCAGGTGTCGCTGATGGAGACCCAGTTCGACGAGGCGCAGCGCAAGGAAGCGGCGCATATGCTGAGCGAGGTGGAGAAGCCGAGTCGGCGTCGCAAGCAGATCACGAACAACGTGGTGGAGGACGAGTACTCGCTGAACGACCCCGACTTCACGACCAGCACCAAGGGCGAGTTGGCGGACGAGGTGTGCTGCAAGTGCTATCGTGATTACTGCTTGATTCGCTGCACGGGCCCGTGTCGCCGGTGCTTCCACCCCGAGTGCGTGGAGAGTGAAAATGGGGGGTGTGGGTGATGCATAGACCCGCCGGTGCGGAAGCAGAAGGACACGTGGAAGTGTGCCGATTGCATCAACCACCGCTACGAATGCCTGATTTGCCATAAGATGGGCTACGACGCGGCCTTCTACGAGCAGATGATCGAGCAGGGGCTGATCGAGGGCAAGGAGGGCGACGAGACGCTGAAGAAGAAGCTCCGCTTCCGCCGCAAGCCGAAGCGCCGCCTGAACGACGATGACTACGAGGCGTCGAGCCATGTGCCGAAGAAGAAGGCGGGCGTGAAGCAGAACCCGCTGATCCACAACCCGGACGTGGTGTTCAAGTGCCTGGTGAAGAACTGCGGACGCTTCTACCACGTGGAGTGCATCCAGAACTGCGACTACGGGTCCAAGGAGCGGTTCAGCGACCTGTCGAAGTTCCGCTGCCCGTCGCACTTCTGCTGCACGTGTCACGAGACGGGCAACACGAAGCACCTGGTGCAGTGCATGCTGTGCAGCCACGCAACACACGTGGGCTGTCTCAACGAGAAGACGGGCCATCGCATCAGCAAGCTGTACTACATCTGCAGCGATCATCCCGTGCCGAAGGGCACGCCCACCTGGGACCCCAACAAGAAGAAGATGATCAGCGACGACGGCGCGTACGGCGCGTGGGACCGCAAGCGCGACGAGCGGAGAAGTCGGGCGCCGCGCACACCGGCGGAGAAGCCGACGTACGCGCCGGTGCACTACGACGTGCCGATCGAGAAGTACACGGGGAACTGGTGCCGGTACTGCGGCGCGCGGCGGAGCAGGTGGGGGTGAAATGGGATGATAAAGCGTAGCGGGTTTATGAAGGGTCCGTGGGGTCCGAAGACGCTGTGTGTGGTGCATTACGTGTCGTGGTTCCGGACGAAGAAGCTGGACCTGTCTGCCTATGTGGGAGAGAGGGGAAGAGGTGATGCGTAGCCGGAGATCCCCAAGACGCCGATCAACCCCGAAGCGAACTCCGAGCCGAAATACATGTACTATTTGCAGACAAAGAAGCAGCGAGAGACGCAGGAGTGAGGGGTTTGCCTGTACATACGGCGTGTTTGTTGCACAGGTGAGTAGTGTTGTTAGGGATTTATGCTGCTATGTGAAGGGAAATGGCTTTGATGGAGTTTATCATCCAGTTATGGGATATTGGAAAGGAAATGAGTGATATGCACATTTTCTAGTGCAACACCACTTCAATACTGGCAATCCAGATGATCATCACCCCATTCATCACTTGATCGTTTCATGGGCAGAGGTGGAAGGGCAATCAGTACTAAGTCTATTCACACATTCTAGGAAACAGTTTGATTGGAACCAAAAACCGTTCAACTTAAGGAGTTTGGAGAATCGGTGGGAATTTTGGCACCCCATCATCCTTAGAAAACCCATGGAATTTGCGCACGATGCTTTCCGAAGATGAAATTCATTCCATCCTGTCGCTAATCAAGGAAGGTAGCGAACGGAAGTGTGGTTGATGAAGCAGGTTTACGGGAGCAAGTCATTCGTTTTTCCAAGCTGGGGAGGAGCGAAAAGAGACAACGCATTGTGCTAAAGTCCGATTCCTTTGTAGGTATCTGTTTTCCTCCTCATTCCCAGGATTCCTCCATCGCGAAGCTGGAGGACCACGGAAACCATTTCGGATTCAATGAAAATCAAATCGAAGAAGTTCCGTTGTTCTTTCATCATCATCCGTAGATCGTTGAGATCATCACTCTTCCCTACATCGATCCCAGTATTGTAAAACGGTTACTGACATGTCTGAATCCGAATGCAGTGCGTTTTGTGGTCGAATCATGAGCAGTAGACCATCAGTGCAAACACCATCGTTTCTCTAATCAGCATGCTATCGATTGCAGTACTTGACGTTCGCAAGCTGATCCTGAAGTGGTTCTGCCTGGCCTACTCCTACACAAGCGATGAAGCCAAGGTTCCAGCACGATCACAGTATAATGAGTAGATGGTGTTTGTGAAGCTGTACGGCTGCGTCTTCTTCCTCCTCGATGACGAAGATTGCCTCCCCTACACCTGCCACCTTCTCTATATCACCACTGTGCGGAGAACAGTCAAACAGTACCGTTCACGCCACCTCCTGTCCCTTTTCCAACACAGTCTGAAAACCGGTCAAATGATCAAACCACTGTACGTGCTGTTACAACTGTACGCGCAGTACGACCCGTCCATTCTCCTGCCCCGACGGCCCAAGATGAACAGCGGCTACGGGCAGTTTCAGCGCATCGACGAAGAGTGGGCGGAGCGGATCCGCGCGATGCGTCAGAATCGGGACAGTCCGGACACAAACCTGACCCAACTCGAGGAGAGCACGTTGGTGGACTTTCGCATGCAGAAGCAAGTGGAGTTGGAGCAAAACGCCTTCTTGGAGAAAGAGGACCGATTTCTGGTACCCGTGTCCGACGACCGTGAAACGTAGTGGCCCCAACCCCATGCGCTGTACACAACACCTGCCAACAAGGAGGAGAAGAAGAAGAGAGAGGTGGTGACGCTGGACCAGGTGAACTCGATCCGCGAACTGGTGATGACGCTGCGCGACAAGCGAATCCGCCTGGCGCGGCCCGACCAGTACTTTTCCCTCCATCTCTCATCACCAGATCGCTCGCCTATCTCGCCGCCTCCTCGCGCTTCGTGCCCTTCGTGCTGCTCTGGGCGCCCTTCGCCGACACGGCGCAGGAACACCTGTGGAACACAATTCCATTCACCATCACACACATTTCCCTCCAACAGAAGCAGACGCTGCTGCACCGCATCCTGCGGCTCACACGGTTTGGTGGCGATTGGGGCGAGCGTTTCATTTCCTTTGAGAACACGGTTGTGCGGGATATTGGGTTTCCAGAAAGAGAGGTGTTTTTGTTTTTGTCGCTGCTGCCGGAGGAGTGCGTCCAGGACCGAGTCCTTCAGGTGAAGATGGAGTTCCGGAAATCGCCGCTTTCTCGGCAACTGCTCATCTTGGAGGGAATTGCGAATACATGTTTGTCTCTTCGTCCGCTGCTCAGTTCGCTGGACCACGAGCTGATTGAGAACAAAATGCACCTCTTCGAATCCTTGTTGGAGAGCTGCTTCCTCATTGCGTACGTGGACGGCTTTTCCGCGGGAATCAGCGTTCTCTTCGCGGAGTATCTGGGACTGCAGCTGCGCGTGGCAACGAACAACCGGCACTTTTATATTCCCGAGGACCCCGTGTTTTCGCTGCTGCTCCAGACGGAGAATGCAATCGTGCTGAACACGTGTGCCTGGTTCGTGAAGGAGTTGTTGAGCTGGGTGCTGGTAATGGTGTAGACTGCGGAGATTCGCGGATATCCTTCAGGACGAGAAGATGCTGTCCAGATGCTCGGAGATGGAGAGACAGCTGATGCTGCACGTGGAGCGAGTGACGATCCATCAGTCTGTCGTAGGAAACGAAGGATCTGTGTGAGCGATAGGCGTTCGGCTACTTCTACTTCCACATGAAGGAGAAGGAGAAGACGAGGAGCGAGAGCCTGGATGAAGACATGACTCGGTTCGTGAAGTGTCTCCATCGCTACCAACTCCGCTCTCTCGATCGCCTGTTACAATAGCCTTTTCCCGTTTCTTTGTTGCGATCAAACTCCCGTTTCCTCTCTCCGACCGTTGATGGGGAAAACCGTCGTTTGTTCATGCACATGACGTTGCCATTCTCTCCCTTATGCTCTGGAGGGATCTGTTTGAAGAACTATAGCTGCTGTCGGAATGATACCCTGGGCGAAGAGAAGCGCACAGCTTGGTTAAATTCCCGCGGTTCGGCAATCAACTCTCCCTTTCTTCATTATCCTATTCCTTGCGTTTTTCTAGTATCCTCTATTCTAGGTAGGCTGTGTTTCGCGCTTGGGGAGTGTGTCGTCTCACCGCGTGTAGGAATAGCAAATGACCGTGTCAGCCATATATATTCTGGGTCCCACTGGTAAGGTGATCATCTCTCGCGACTACCGAGGCGACGTCACCGAGGCAG
>QWCN01006105.1_pt1 | contig 17808 bp, 17 predicted proteins | sample 1972711 | NCBI WGS metagenome assembly QWCN01 (sample SAMN09866707, study PRJNA288562) | Human gut metagenome isolate term1_stool, whole genome shotgun sequencing... | isolation source: gut | host: Homo sapiens | place: USA: California
TTGGTAACACAACAGTTTATGCAAATGGCAGGAGGTTCCCTATGAAAGCATTTATCACGATCACCGGATTGAAGTTCCATTTTGGCAGCAAGCCTTTTGCGGTTGGGCAAAAGGTAAAGCTGGTCAAAGAGCCTGACAATGAATATGACAGCGAAGCAATCAAGGCAGAGCTGCCTGGTCTTGGCTGCGCGGGTTATGTGGCAAACAGCCCGCACACGGTTTTGGGCGACTGCATCAGCGCCGGGCGGTTGTATGACAAAATCGGAGACAGCGCCACGGCCAAAGTTGTCTATGTACTGGACAATGCGGTGGTCTGTAAGGTGAAGATTGCAGAGAAAGAAAAGATGTGCGGTCAATGCCTATGATGACGACCCAAAAAGCAGGTTGCTATCAAGAGCCCCCGCAAGCAATCTTGCTTACCCTGCCTGATATGCGCCCAGGGCAATGGGCTAGACCTGGATAATCTGTTCATAAGATAATGATTCCCCAGCCGCGGGCAACGGCGGCAGGAAAATTTTTATGCCCGAACGATGGAAATACCGCGCTCCGATAAAATCACGTTGCCTGCATCGTAAGCATCGGTATGGCCGTCGATCACAAAAATGTCTTTGCTGCCGCATTTGGGGCAAATGTGGGTATTTTCATGGGGGAGGCTCATTCCTTTTTACGGTATATTGTGACAGATAGCTGTGCGGCCGCTGACCAAATATTGGAAAAAGCAGGGAAATGTCTTAAATCATCACATCGCCCACCAGCATAGAGCCGGAAGGTTCGATGGCGTAAACGGTGTACTTGCGCGGTTCTGCGCGGGTACCCGGCGGCGGGGGAACGGCCAGCCGGATGCAGCCCTGTTCCGGGGTGACAGGTACCCGGCGGCGGGGGAACGGCCAGCCGGATGCAGCCCTGTTCCGGGGTGACATAGTGGAACTGGCGGTGCGCAGTGGTGGCATGGGGGTGCTCATCCAATGTGGACCACGCCAGAATGCCGCCATGTACCGGTGCTGCCTGGGAGGCAGTCTCCTGCGGAACGGGAATTTCGGCCGGGGAATCTGGAGTATCCGGTGCATCGGTGGGGGCGGCATCTTCTGCCGGAGCTTCTTCCGGCGCGGCGGGTGCAGCTGGGGCAGGCAGTGCAGCGCAGAAATCATCCGGCAGAACGTGCTGGGTGCTGCCGATGTACATGGCAAACAGATCCGGTGCAACCTTGGGCACCCGGCGCAGCCAGGCGGAGGTGCGGGCTGGGCAGCCGGGCAGGGCACCGTCCGGGTCACGCTTGCGCATGCACAGGGCGGTGTTGTTCCAGGCAACCAAAAAGTCATCCAGCAAAAGCTCGGTTTCGGTGTCAAAATCTTCCGCTGCGGCATAGGGATCCACCAACAGGGCGGCAGGCTGTGCCCCCTGGCGAAAGCCCCTTAGTGCCGCATAGCGCAGCGGCGGCATTCCAGCGGCCTGCTGTGCGGGGGTGGATTCCAGCCCCACGATCACGCCGTACCCAGCGCGTACCTCACTGCGCAGCAAGGCAAGGTTGCCCCAGCAGGCCCAGCAGGGGAACCCCCAGCACCCGGCGGCGGCGGCGGCAAAGCTTAAATTACGCTCAGCGTCAGTACTGCGGCAGTCTCGCATGGCAAGGGCAAATTCTTCGGGCAGGATATCTGCGCCCCAGCGGTTGGTCAGGCTGGCCAGGCAGATGGCAAGGTCCATAACGGGCTGCAGCGCCGGGGCGCGCCGCGCAACGGCATAGGGCATCAGGTGCAGGCGTGCGTTGATGGGCCGCCCGCCCGCGGGGATCACATCTACCGCTCGCACGCTGACCCCCACCAGGCTGACGGAAGGGGTGGTGTGTTCGTCTTTGGTATACAGGTAGATGCGCAGCTGGGCCTGGGTGGCGGTTTTGCTGTCCAGCACAAGGCTGTCCGGCAGCAGGTTTACAGCGCCTTTGGTCACGGGGGCTGCGCCTTCGCGCTCCAGATAGGGGCTCCAGCGGCCAAAGCTGGACCAGCTGGTCCAGTTGCCGTCCACCATCACGCGGGCCTGGGCTTCCACGGCAGTTCCCGGCGGGGTGCCGGCGTTCCAGCTCACGCGCAGGGCGTCAAAGGTGGGCAGCGGTACGGCGGGGCTGGTGTAGCACCCATAGGGCACATACCCGCCGGAGACAAGGTCCAATACAATGCGCCCGTGGGCAACGGTAACGTTATCCAGCTCGCCCCGCATAAACGCTTCGGTTTCATGCAGAATAAAAGTGTTCTTACTTTCCATAGGTTTGCCGCCTTATCTGGTTGGTATCAAACGGAAGTGTGCCCGTGCTGCTCCATCAGGTCGTTGATCTCATCCTCGCGCCGGGCGGTGATGGTCTTTTCCAGGTGGAACGCTTTATCCAGTGCCGGATAGATGATCTGCAAAGCGAGGGTGCAGGGCAGCCAGAAACCCAGAATCAACACCACCGGGATGGTGTAGGGCATCCAGGCAAGCATCACGCCCCAATAGATGCAGAGCACTGCCCCGGCTGCTAGGGTGCGCGGCAAAAATCCGATCATGAACAGCGCGGCGTTTTTCAGCCGCTCCGCCTGGGACACGCTGACCAGAACCACCTGCGCAAACAGATACAGGCAGAACACCAGCAAAAAGAAGATGCCAAGCACCATGCAGATCCATACCGAGATAGGCACGTTTTCCAGATCAGGCAGGGCGTACAGCAAAAAGGCCCACAGCCCAAGGCAAAACCCCGCCCCGGCACCGGGCAGCAGACTTTCGCGCCAGTTCTGCTTCCAGGCCATGCGGTAGGTGTGCCACCAGTAGCCGGGTTCATCGCGCAGAGCGCGCAGGATGGTATCCAGCATGCCGCAAAAAACAGGTGCGGCAATCAGCCCGCCTACAGCGCCGGACAGCAGGCACAGCGGCAGGCTGGCGGCCATAGTGCTGAACAAAACAGCGGCATAGCCGGGGGCGAAGCCCAGCACGCACAAAATACTGGCTTTATAAAACGGCCACAAATCGCGCCCCAGCAGCTCAAAAAAGCGGGCCGCGCCAACTTTGCGTCCGCGGGTTTCGGCCGCCTCCACAGCATCGGGCTGCACGGGGGTATTTTTGTCTTCCATTGCCATATTCAAAAATGACCTTTCTGTGTCTTTAAGGCAATACCGCATAATTCTAAGTGCCGATACGGCGAGCGAGGTGCGGCAGATGCCAAGCCAAAAGCGCAGATAATACTGGATGGGCATGGGTCACAAAAGACAGCGTTGAACAGTATGAAACGCCCGAATCGAAAAAAGAATATACCAAACAGGAAAAAGCTGCCAACTGGTGGTATTACCACAAGCTGTACGTTGGCATTGCGGTCATCGCCGTGGTGCTGGTGGTGTGGATGGTGCACGATGTTGTTACCCGGGTGCGGCCGGACTACCGCGTTGGCTATGTGGGCAGTAGCAACTTGCCGACTGATACGGTAACGGCCCTGGAAAACACGCTGGCCGCCTACTGTGATGACCGCAATGGCGACGGCAAGGTGGTAGTGGAGCTGGTGCAGTATAACCTGGATTTTGATTCCGAGAGCGAAAACACCGATGCATACACCCAGATGGCTGATGTGACCCGGCTTTCGGCGGATTTATCCAGTGAGGATGGGCCTTACATTTTTATCATGCAGGATACCGATTACGCGCAACAGTTTGCGGAAACCACCGGCGATTTGCAGTACCTGGACGGCACCATGCCCGACACGGAGAATGTGGATGAAGATGATAATGTGATCGTGGACTGGACCAAGATGGTTTACCGCTGGACGGACTGCCCGGCTCTGACCGGTCTGGATTTGGGCACCTACACCGGCCTGACGATGGTGGATGACCTCCAGGGCGAAAACCAGGACATCATGAAAAACACCTACATAGGCCGCCGCGCGTATTATACCGACAAAACCGCGCTGGAAAGCGAAACCTATGATGCCCTGTGGAACATCTTGACCGCGGGTGCCGTTTCCACCGTGGGGCAGCAGTGATGCGCTACCGCCCGGTAAAAAAGCCGGCCCCCATGCCGGAAAACCCCTACCACCGCATCTTTACCCCCATGCCAAGCTTTGAGGATCTGGTGCGGAAGGCGAGGGAAGAGGAAAAGAAATTAAAAAGTAATAAAGAATAAAGAAAAATGAAGGTGTGCCTGCGGCACGGATTGAGATATCAGGCTGCGGGCACGCATAAAAGAATGGCAGGAAGTTTATGTTTTCTGAGCGGCGCTGCGCGCCGCGGTCCACCAAAATTATTCATTATTCTTTATTCACTATTCTTTCAATCAAAAAGCAGGGCTTCGGCCCTGCTTTTTTGCTTTTTTTGATGGTGCCCTATTGCGATACAGACCGTTTTATAGTATAGTAAAATATGAATAACCATGGAATGTGAGGAACCTGTCTATGGATCAGTTGCAGCAGGCCCGTGCGCAGATTGACGAGATCGACGCAAAGATGGCCGCATTGTTTGAACAGCGTATGCAGGCAGTGGGCCAGGTGGCACAGTACAAGGCGCGCACCGGCAAACAGGTGTTTGACCCGGCACGCGAAGCCCTTGTGCTGGAAAAGAATACCGCCCGCGTGCAGAACCCGGAACTTCAGCCCTATTACCGCGAATTTTTGAAAAAAGCGCTGGCGGTTTCCCGCGCGTACCAGCATGTTCTGATTGGGCAGGATGTTGCCGCCTATCAGGGGGTGGAGGGCGCGTGGTCCCACATTGCGCTGCGTCAGCTGTTCCCCTTTGCCAAGGCACAGGCGTACTCCACCTGGAACGAGGTGGTGGAAGCCGTGGAGCGGGGCGATGCTTACTGCGGCGTTCTGCCGTTTGAAAATTCCAACGCGGGCGATGTTTCCGCTGTGCTGGACCTGCTGTATGCCCACCCCGGCCTGAAAGTAGCCCGCATGTGCGACCTGCCCATCCGGCAGGACCTGCTGGCGCTGCCGGGCGCGCAGCTGAGCGAGATCAAAACGGTCATCAGCCACCAGCAGGCGCTGGCGCAGAGTGGGCCATTCTTGAAGCTGCACCACTTTGCCACCAAAGCCTGGGGCAACACAGCGGATGCCGCCCGCTATGTGGCGGAACAGGGCGACCAAACCCTGGCAGCTATCGCTTCCGCCGAAACAGCCAAGCTGTACGGGCTGCAGATTTTGGCCGAGGGCGTGAACGAGGACGGCGACAACACCACCCGCTTTATCGTGATTGAAAAAGAGGGCGCCCAGCGGCAGCCGATCGCCGCCGCACCGGGGCAGCGGCTTTCGATGCTGTTTACGGTGGACCACAAGCCGGGGCGGCTGGCGCGGGTGATCCAGATCATCGGCGAGCGCGGCTTTAACATGGAAACCATCAAAAGCCGTCCGCTGCCCCATGTTCAGTTTGAATATTATTTTTATGTTCAGCTTGTCTGCCCGGCCAATGCCGCAACGGACGATTGCGCCAAGCTGGTGCATGAGCTGGAAAACGTGTGCCGCACGGTGCGGATACTGGGTGTATTTGACCTGTAAATGACGGAAAAACACGGGAGGAATTGTTATGAAATTGACCATGCAGCTTGGCAGCCGCAGCTATGATATCATCCTGAAAAGCGGGTGCCTGGCCAACCTGTACCAGTTTGCCAATGTTGCCAACCGCAAGGTGTTTATCCTGACGGATTCCGGCGTACCGGAGCAGTATGCCCAGACCGTGCTGGCCCAGTGCCCCAATGGAATGGTGTACACTGTGCCCCAGGGCGAAGCCAGCAAAAGCCTGAAAGTGTATGGCCAGGTGCTGCAGGCCATGCTGGAGTTCAACATGACCCGCAAGGACCTGCTGGTGGCCGTCGGCGGCGGCGTTGTGGGGGATTTGGGCGGGTTCTGCGCGGCATCTTATATGCGCGGCATTGATTTTGTCAACTGCCCCACCACCACCCTTTCCCAGATCGATTCCTCCATTGGCGGCAAAACCGCCATTGACCTGGGCGAAACCAAAAACATTGTTGGCGCTTTCTGGCAGCCCAAGGTGGTGCTGGTGGATTTTGATGCCCTGGCAACGCTGCCCCGCCGCCACTTTGTCAACGGCCTGGCGGAGGCCATCAAGGCAGGTCTGATTGCTGACCCGGAGCTGTTTGCCCTGTTTGAGTGTGAACACCCCGAAGAAAACATTGAGCGCATCATCTACCGTTCCCTGCGCGTGAAGAAGAACGTGGTGGAAAACGATGAGCACGAGCAGGGCCAGCGCGCCTGCCTGAACTTTGGCCATACCATCGGCCATGGCATTGAGGCTGTCAAGGGGGTGCGCGGCCGCCGCACCAACGGCCTGTTCCATGGCGAGTGCGTGGCGCTTGGCATGCTGCCTATGATCGAGGATAAATCCCTTGTGCGCCGCACCCGCGCCATCTACCGCACTTTGGGCCTGCCCACCCGCACGGGTGTGGACAAAAATAAGGTGCTGAGCTATATGCAGCACGACAAAAAGAGCGCGGGCAGCACCATTACCGTCATCAAGGTGCCCGGCCTGGGCTGCTGGCGCGCCGATAAGATCCCCATGACCGAACTGCCCGCCCTGCTTGGCATCAAGGGAAACGAGGACTGAGCCGATGAAAAATACCTTTGGCAATGCGTTGGGCCTGACCATCTTTGGCGAAAGCCACGGTGCCGCCGTCGGCGCTGTGCTGGACGGCCTGGCCGCGGGGTTGCCGGTGGATGAAGCGTACATCGCCGAGCGGATGGACCGCCGCCGCGCCCGCGGAGATGGCCTTTCCACCGCCCGCACCGAGCCGGATGTGGTGGAGTTTTTGAGCGGTGTGGTCAACGGCCATACCACCGGCACCCCCATCACCATGATGATCCGCAACACCAACACCCGCAGCGGAGATTATGCAAAAACGGCGGATCTGCTGCGCCCCGGCCACGCGGATTACACGGCATATGCCAAATATGAAGGCTGGCAGGATGCCCGCGGCGGCGGCCACTTTTCCGGCCGCATCACCGCAGCCAGCGTGGCTGCGGGTTCGATCTGTGAGCACATTCTGGCACAGCGCGGTATTAAGGTGTATACCCACATTGCCCGCTGTGCCGGGGTGGAGGATGCTCCGCTTTCCAGCTCTGCCGGTTTGATTATGGCGGAACCACAGCCGGGCCATTTTGCCCTGTTGGACCCCGAAAAAGAAGCCCCCATGCAGGCAGCCATCCGCGCAGCCGGGGCCGAGGGCGACAGCGTGGGCGGTATTCTGGAAACTGTCATCACCGGGGTGCCCGCGGGCATCGGCGAACCGTTCTTTGACAGTGTGGAAAGTGAGATCGCCCACCTGGCGTTTGCCATCCCCGCTGTCAAAGGCATTGAGTTTGGCGCGGGCTTTGCCTTTGCGGACCTGCGCGGCTCCCAGGCAAACGACCCGTTTACCATGCGGGACGGCAAAGTGGTAACGGCCACCAACAAAAACGGCGGCATCAACGGCGGCATTGCCAACGGCATGCCCATTGTGTTCCGCACGGCGGTAAAGCCCACCCCCAGCATTTATAAAGAACAGGATACCGTGGATTATATCGCCAAGGCAGATGCAAAACTGCAGATCAAGGGCCGGCACGACCCCTGCATTGTGCCCCGTGCTGCTGTGGTGCAGAACACCCTGGCAGCATTTGCCGTGCTGGACCTGCTGACCGTGCGTTACGGTACGCTGGGGCAAAAGTAATACAGCCGAAGCAAACAGAAAGGAAGCGCAACATGGAATACGGTCTGATCGGAGCCAAACTGGGCCACAGCTATTCCAAAATCATCCATGAGGCCGTGTGCGGCTATTCCTATGAGCTGCATCCGCTGCCCACGGAGGAAGAAGCCCATGCCTTTATGCAGGCAAAGGCGTTCAAAGCCATCAATGTTACCATCCCGTACAAAAAGCTGGTCATCCCATATTGCGATGAGGTGGAACCACGTGCGGCGGCCATCGGCGCAGTGAACACCGTGGTCAACTGGGATGGCAAGCTGTATGGCTATAATACGGATTATACCGGCTTTGCCTACCTGGCCCGCTGCCACGGCGTGAAGTTTGCCGGGGCTGTGGTGCTGGTGCTGGGCACCGGCGGCACCCACAACACCGTCACGGCTGTCTGCCAGGACGCCGGAGCCAAACAGGTGCTGACCGCCAGCCGCACCGGCAAGGACGGTGCCCTGACCTATGAGGAAGCCCAGCAGCACCCGGAAATCAATATCATTATCAACACCACCCCGGCGGGCATGTACCCCAACAACGGCAGCTGCCTGCTGGACCTGCATGCCTTCCCCAAGCTGGAAGCCGTGCTGGACTGCGTTTATAACCCGTTCCGCACCGAACTTTTGCTCCGTGCGGAGGAACTTGGCGTGCCCGCCTACTGTGGGTTCGAGATGCTGGTGGCGCAGGCAGTGTACGCGGCGGAGCACTTTACCGGCCAAAAGCTGCCGGAAGCTGTGATCGCTGACACCCACCGCAAGCTCAAGCGAGATCTTTCCAACGTGGCCATCATCGGAATGCCGGGCTGCGGCAAGTCCACCATCGGGCGTGCCCTGGCCAAAACACTGGGCAAAACCTATGTGGATCTGGATGAAGTGATCGAGAAAAACACCGGAATGCCCATCCCGGATATCTTTGCGCGTGAAGGCGAGGCATCGTTCCGCAAGTACGAATCTCAGGCTGTGGCGGAGATCAGCAAGCAGACACGGCAGGTCATCGCCTGCGGCGGCGGGGTGATCAAAACACCGGGCAACGCCCGCGCCCTGCGCCAGAACGGCCCTGTGCTGTGGGTGCAGCGCCCGGTCGAACGGCTGGCAACCGGCGGGCGGCCGCTTTCCACCGGGCTGGACGCCCTGCGCAAGATGGAAGCCGAGCGGATGCCGCTTTACCGCGCAGCATCCGATGCCGCGGTGGATAACACCGGCCGCCTGGAAAACACAGTAGAAACCGCCGTGCAGGCGTTTGAAACAACATTTGATGCCTGAACGGCACGAAAGAAGGGAACACCGTGGAAGCAACCGTTGCAGCCATTGAACCGGGCCGCCTGGCCGGAACCGCTGCCGTGCCGCCCAGCAAAAGCGCGGCACACCGCGCTGTGGTGTGCGCGGCCCTGGCCGCCGGTACCAGCCACATTGGCAATGTGGAATTTTCGCAGGATATTCTGGCCACGTTGGGGGCTGCCCAGCAGCTGGGGGCCAAGGTGGAGCGGGGCGAGCATGAGCTGACCATTACCGGCCGCGGCAATGCGGACGGTTTTGCCACCATTACCCGCCCGGTGTTCTGCAACGAAAGCGGCAGCACACTGCGGTTTATCCTGCCGCTGTTCAGCCTGACGGCCCAAAAAGTGCGCTTTACCGGCGCAGGCCGCCTGATGCAGCGCCCGCAGGAAATTTATGCCCAGCTGTTTGAGCGCCAGGGGCTGCGTTTTGAACAGAACGAACAGGGCATTACGATTTTTGGCCGCCTGTGCCCCGGTACCTTTACGCTGCCGGGCAATGTGTCCAGCCAGTTCATCAGCGGGCTGCTGTTTGCCACCCCGTTGATGGAAGCCCCTAGCACCATTGAGGTGCGCGCTCCCTTTGAAAGCCGCAGCTATGTGGACCTGACCACAGACGCGATGCAGAAATTTGGCGTTAAAGTTTCGGTCCGCGCCCGCAAGGATGGCTCCGCCACCTACAAAGTGGCAGCGCCGCAGCATTATGCGGCAGCAGACATGGATGTTGAAGGCGATTACAGCCAGGCGGCGTTTTTGGCCGTGCTGGGCAGCACTGTGGGCGGCATTACGATAACGGGTCTGCCCTCCGGTTCCCACCAGGGAGACCGGGTGATCCTGGATATCTTAAAGCAGTGCGGCGCAAAGTTTGAGCGCAGCGGCAGCCATGTGACCTTCCATCGCAGCCTGCTGAAGGCGGTGGAGATCGACCTGGCCGATTGCCCAGACCTTGGTCCGGTGCTCATCGCACTGGGGTGCTTCTGCAGCGGCACCACCATCATCCGCAACGCCGGGCGGCTGCGAATTAAAGAGTGTGACCGCATTGCCGCTATGCAGGAAGAGCTTGCCAAGATGGGCGGCACGGTAAAAGCGGACGGTGATACCCTGACAATTGAGGGCTGCGCCCTGCACAAGCCCACGGCGCCGCTGAACGGCCATAACGACCACCGCATTGTAATGGCAATGGCCGTTGCTGCCCTGGCCGCAGGCCAGCCGGCGGTCATCGAGGGGGCCAATGCGGTCAACAAAAGCTGGCCGGATTTCTTTGAGGTCATCAAGGGCCTGGGGGCCCATGTAACAAATCAGGGGTGAAAGCAAAATGGACGGGATGGATAAAAACAAAACGTTTTTAATTGTGGGCCTGGGCCTGCTGGGCGGCAAATATGCCCAGGTGCTCAGCCAGAAAGGCTACCGCGTGACCGGCATTACCCACAGCCAGAGCACGCTGGATTATGCGCTGGAACACGCCTATATCTGCGAGGGCCGCAACGAAAACTTTGACGACCTGGTGCAGAACGCGGATTACATCATCTTTGGCCTGTACCCCACTGTGCTGCTGGAATGGGTCAAGCAGTACGGCCACCTGGTCTGCCCCGGCACGCTGATAACCGATGTTTCCGGCGTAAAGCGCGGCGTGGTGGAGCCGGTGCAGCAGATGCTGCCGGAGGGCGTGGAGTTCATTGCCAGCCACCCCATGGCCGGCCGTGAGACCAGCGGCGTGGCCCACAGTGCCGAGGTAAACTTTGCCCCGGCAAACTTTATCATTACCCCCACCGAAAAAAATACCCCGGAAGCCATTGAATGGTGCCGTACCCTGGCCCGCACACTGGGGTTTGCCCGCATTAGCGTGCTCAGCCCGGCAGAGCATGACCACATGATCGGCTATGTCAGCCAGCTGTGCCATGCCATTGCCGTCAGCCTGATGTGCGCCAGCGATAACACCGAGCTTGCCAAGTATACCGGGGACTCTTTCCGCGACCTGACCCGCATTGCGCACATCAACGATAAAATGTGGGCGGAGCTGTTCTTGTGGAACAAGGATAACCTGATTAGTGAAATCGATATGTTCAGTGATGCACTTGCCACCATGCGCCAGAAACTGGTGGATGACGACCGCGAAGGGCTGGAAAAAATGTTCCGCCTTTCCACCGAGCGCCGCAAGGCATTTGATAAAAAATAACCGGGAAGCCGGTCTGTTTTGCCGGAAGGGAGGCGGCCTTTATGCCCCGCAAAGAAGGACAGAAATTAAAGCTGCTTACGTTGTTGGAAATTTTTGTGCGGGAAACCGACGAAAAGCACCCCATCAGTGTGCCGCGCATGGTAGAACTGCTGAAAGAGCGCGGCATTGTGGCAGAGCGCAAAAGCGTGTATGACGATATCCAGACCCTGAACGAAATGCCGGATACCCCCTTTGAGATCGTGCAGCAGCGCGGCCGCGGGGGCGGGTATTATATGGTGGATACCCCATTTGAACTGGCGGAGCTGAAACTGCTGGTGGACGCTGTGTATGCCAGCAAGTTCATCACCGCGCGCAAAAGCAAGGTGCTGATCGAAAAGCTGGGACGGTTCACCTCCCGCTACCGCCAGGAGGAGCTGGACCGCAAGGTGCTGGTTTCCGGCCGGGTGAAAAGCCAGGAGGAAAAGATCCTTTACAGCGTGGATACCCTGCACAGCGCCATCACCGCGGGCAACCAGGTGCGGTTCAAATACTGTGACTGGGACCTGCAAAAGCAGATGGTGCCCCGTCATGAAGGCCAGCTGTACACCGTCAGCCCCTGGGTGATGGTGTGGGAAAACGGAAACTATTATATGATCGCCTATACCGAAGGCCGTCTGAAGCACTACCGCGTGGATAAAATGCGCAAGGTGGAGCTGCTGCCGGATACCGAACGTGAAGGCGCTGAGGAATACGCCGAATTTGACGTAAACCAGTATATGCAGCAGATGTTTGATATGTTCAACGGCCCGGTGCGCAAAGTGACCATGCGGTGCGAAAACCGCCTGGCCGGGGCGATGATCGACCGGTTTGGCACGGGGGTTACCCTGGTGCGCAACCCGGATGGCGACCACTTTAATGTGGTGGTAAATGTGCAGGTCAGCCCCCGGTTTTACGGCTGGGTGGCCGGCTTTGGCACAGGGATCGAAATTCTGGACCCACCCAGCGTGCGTGCAGAAATGAAGAAAAAGCTGGATGAGCTGGAGGGCCTTTACCGCTGATGCAGACAGCAAAACAAAAGCTCAAACGCGCAGCACCGTGGCTGTTTTTGCTGCTGGTGCTGGCCGGGCTTGCCGCAGTGCGCGGTCTTGCCGCCAATTATGAGATCGGGTACGAGATCATGAACGGCGACTTCCAGAATTATAACCCGGTGCGCCACCTGCTGGCCGGGCAGGTACCTTATCGTGATTTTACCGTCTACCTTGGTGCGGGCGAGCTGTACAGCGTGGGCGGTTTGCTGCTGGTGCTGGGCAACAGCTTTGGCCGCAGCATGTTTGCCACAAACTTTTGCACCTGGTTCTATTTTGAGCTGCTGGTGCTGGCGGTCTGCCTGGTGGTCATCGGCACTGCCCGTGCGGCCCGCGCGGCAGCGCTGGCGCTGTGCAGCGTGTTTTTTGCCTATGTGCAGGGGGCAAACCTGCCGTTTGCCGGTCAGGTGAACACCCTGCTGAGCTATGCCGCCGCCAACGGCAACAGCGCCCGCATGATGCGCTCCGCCGCTTTAACACTGGCGGTACTGGTCATCCTGCTGGGACTGCATTTCTGGCAGCAGGATACAAGCAGGCGGCTGTTGGCCCCGGCGGTGCTGGTGCCCTTTGCCGCAGGCTTTTTTGTGCCTTGGAGCAATGATATGGGCGGCGCTGCCTATATTTCCATTGCGCTGGGGTATGGGCTGTATCTCATCCGGCTGTATCGCAGTTCCATCGGTAAAATTGTGGTGCAGACACTGCGCTACATCGTTACCAGTGTGGTGGGGCTTGGCGTTTCGGTGCTGCTTATCAGCTGGGGGCACCCGCTGGCCTGGCTGCGCCAGACCCGCGGAACCAGCGCTTACCAGACTTGGTATTACGGCAATACCCTCAGCGACCGGGTGTGCAGCGTGGCAGACCTGCACTGGCCGGGCGCGGCAGTGTTCTGCCTTGCGGCGGCACTGGCGTTTGCCATCGGTATTTTTGTCTGCCGCAGCAAACGCTCTGCTGTGTTGGCGGCCGGGGGCTTTGCCCTGACACTGGGCATGGTGCTGTGGAACCTGCTGTACGGCATGGTCAGTGCCTCCAACAATGGGCCCACGGGCGGCGCGGCGGCACTGGCTGCCGTACTGGCCCCGGCGTGTATCATCAAAGCGGTGCTGCTGGTTTGCCAAAAGGTAAGTTTTCCGCAGGTTGCAGCGCGCATTGTGCCCGCAGGCTGTGCGGTGCTGGGGGCCGCTGTGCTGGCCGTCGGCATGGCCGGGCAGGTGCAGACCCGCATTGGCGGGCACGAGGGCTATACCTTTGTGCCGGAGCTGGGCGGCTGGATCGGCGACCAGGCCGAAAAGCTGGCAACCGAAAAGGAACTGACGGCGGGCAAGCGGCTGTTTGGCACCTATTCCAGCGCGCTGGAAGCCATGACTGGCCAGCTGCAGCCTACCGGCACGGATTACATCATCCATGCCCTGGGGGATCGCCAACGCCTGGCGTACCTGCAAACCTTCCAGCAGGGGAATTTTGACATTGTCGTGACCCCCAGCCCCAAGGTGGCCCCGCCGGAGCGGTGGAGCCGCAACGCCAACTGGTGGTTCTACCGGGAGCTGTACCGTTACTGGCAGCCGGTGGCAAACACCTTCCAGTCCGGCGGCATGCACCTTTTCTGGGAGCGCACCGGAACCGATAACAATCTGAACGTGGAAACCACGACCGCTGCCACCCTGCAGGGAGATGGCACTGTGCTGGTGACCGTAACGGCGGCGGACGCGGATTTTTGCGGTGTGGCGGATGTAACGCTGCACTATGGGCTGGTCAGCGCTGACAGCATGGATCACCCGTTTGACCGGCAGTTCCTGCATGTGACCTGTGTGACGGAAAACGAACTCTGCGCCGCCGCGGAACGCGACACCAACCAGGGCGATTTCTACCTGCCCACCGACCGCGACAGTTACGAGGTGCCTATCACCATTTCCAACGGTGTAGGGCAAATTCTGCTGACGGCAAAATCCGGCAGCGGCACCGTGTACCCGCAGGTAAACGCAGTTGAAGTGAATGCGACGTATCAGGATTGGGAGTACTTCTTCGAGTAACGCGGAAAAAACTGCAGGTCCGGCAGCGGGAGTGGAAAGTTGTAAAGGCAACACCGCACAATTCCCGCCTTACGGCTTAAGCACCGCTCCGACGGCTGCGGCACGGCATCTGCGTTGCCAAAATGCTCGATAATACACAAAGTATTATCTGCGCTTTTGGCTTAGCAGCTGCCGCACCTCGCTCGCCGTATTTGATATTGTGCTGCTGATTGCCGCATACCTGCTGGCCAATTTCCTGCGCTTTAACTGGCTGCCTTTTTTTGAGGAGGGCGGCGCCGGCCCGGCACTGGATATTGCCCGCAGCCCTATGGTTGCCCTGGGGTGGGCGGGCTACGCCGTGGTGATGGTGCTGCTCTATTGGAGCCGCGGGCTGTATAACCCCTCCCGCCTGCGGGGGCTGTGGCAGCGCAGCACCACCATTGCGTTCGGCAACGCGCTGGGCGTGGTGGGCTTTATGGCGCTGCTCTTCGTTTTCCGCCTGCAAAACTTCTCCCGCGGGGTCATGCTGCTGCTGTACGGGTTCAGCACCGGCTTTTTGATCTTCAAGCGGATGATCAAGCGCTGGTATGACCGTGCCCGCAACCGGAAAGGGGAGGACCTGCGCCATATCTTGCTGGTCGGCGGCGGCGATATGGCTGCCGAGTACCTGCTGGCACTCGAACATAACCCGTATTATGGCTTCCATGTGGATGGCTACCTGGCGCCTTATGCCAACCCGGACCTGGATGTGCGCTACCTGGGCGGATATGACAAAATGGAAGTCACGCTGGATGAACCCGGCATTGACGAGGTGGTGGTGGCCCTGGATGCCGCCGAGATGCACATGCTGACCCGCGCCTTTGCCGCCTGCGATAAGCACGGCACCCGCATTACCATGGTGCCGTTTTATAACGATTACCTGCCCGCCCGCCCCACCATTGATGTGCTGGGCGATTGTAAGCTCATCAACATCCGGCAGACGCCGTTTGATAATATCCTGAACGCCTTTATCAAGCGCGCCATGGATGTGGTGGGCAGCCTGGTGCTGATCGTGCTCACCAGCCCCATCATGCTGGGGGTAGCCATCGGCGTCAAGCTGTCCAGCCCTGGGCCGATCATCTTTAAGCAGGAGCGCGTGGGGCTGAACAAACGCCCCTTTATGATGTATAAGTTCCGCTCCATGCGGGTGAACGCCGCCGAGGATTCGGCCTGGAGCACCAACAGCGACCCGCGCAAAACGCGGTTCGGCAGCATTATCCGCAAATTCAGCCTGGATGAACTGCCGCAGTTTTTCAATGTATTAAAAGGGGATATGAGCCTGGTTGGCCCGCGGCCAGAGATCCCGTTCCATGTAGAGCATTTTAAGGAAGAAATTCCCCGTTACCTGGTGCGCCAGCAGGTGCGCCCCGGCCTGACCGGCTGGGCACAGATCAACGGCCTGCGCGGTGACACTGATATTGCGGAGCGTATCCGTTATGATATCTGGTACATCGAAAACTGGACCGTTGCACTGGATATCAAAATTTTGTTCCGCACCGTGTTTGGCGGCAAAATGGTCAACGATGAAAAGATCCAGTAACCAACCAAAGGAGGGCTGAGGATGAAAAACGGCAAGCCGAAGGTAGCCATTGTGCATGACTGGCTGGTGGCATACGCCGGTGCAGACCGCGTGGTGGACTGTATGCACCATGTTTTCCCTGATGCACCCATCTATACCCTCGTCTATGACGAAAACAACATGCCTGCGTGGTTCAAGGATTATGATATCCGCACCACCTATCTCCAAAAGCTGCCTTTTGCCACCAAGCTGTACCGTGCCATGCTGCCGTGGATGCCCCGCGCGTTTGAAGCACTGGATCTTTCGGAATACGATATGGTCATTTCGTCCTGCTCTTCCTGCAGCAAGGGCGTGATCACCCGGCCGGATGCCGTGCATATCTGCTACTGCCATACGCCCACCCGCTATGTCTGGGATTTTTATTATACCTACCGCAACAATGCCAACGCGCTGGTGCGGGCGGTCATGCCAGGCCAGATGCTCAAGCTGCGCCAGTGGGATAAGTGCGCCGCGGACCGGGTGGACTATTTTATCGCCAACTCGCATTATATTGCCAAGCGCATCAAAAAATATTACCGGCGCGACAGTGATGTGATCTACCCCTGCGTGCATATCAACGAAGAACCCTTTGTGCCCAAAGAGGATTTTTACCTTGTGGTGGGCCGCTTTACCTGGTACAAGCGGATTGACCTGGCTGTGGCAGCCTGCACCAAGCTGAACAAGCCGCTGATCGTGATCGGCGGCGGCGGCGAGGGCGACAAGTTGCGCGCCATGGCTGGCCCGACCATCCGCTTTTTGGGCGGCGGCCTGAGCGACGAAGAGGTGCGCGGCTATTATCTGCGCGCCAAGGCGTTCCTGTTCCCCGGCGAGGAGGATTTTGGCATTACCCCTGTGGAAGCCCAGAGCGCAGGCACCCCGGTGCTGGCCTTTGGCCGCGGCGGCGCCTGTGAGACTGTGCTGGACGGCAAAACCGGCCTGCTGTTTGACGAGCAGACACCCGAAAGCCTGGAAGCCTGCATCCAGAAGTTTGAGACCGAAGGCGTGGCTTATCCCCCACAGCAGATCCGGGAACACAGCCGCAGCTTCAGCGAGCAGCGCTTTGAGGACGAGCTGCGGGATTACTGCACCCGCCGCTATGCGGACTGGCAGCGTGAGCTGGAAGCCTGCTCTCACCACGAAACCGCCAAGGAGGCCGAAGAGTGAACCCCATTGTGATCAATGGCACAGTGCTGTGTGACCCCATCACGGGCATTCCGCGCTTTGTGTATGAAGTTGTGACCCGGCTGGACCCCCTGCTGGAGGGCACCGGCCTGGATGTGCGGCTGTGCTACCGGGACGATGGCCGCCCGCTGCACCTGCCCGAACTGAAAAACATCAAAATTGTTCCGCTCAAGGCCATTAAGTATAGTTACAATCTGGTGGTGCTGCCGCGCTACCTGCGCAAACACTACGCCTTTTACGTTGGCCTTGCCAGTGATATGCTCATGACCCGCCGCAGCGTGGTGGTGCTGCATGATATCCGTCCCCTGGTAATGAAAACCGACCGTGCGTTTTTCCGCTTCAAGTTCTGGTTCCACTGCCTTTCCACCAAATGGTTTGCCCGGCGGGTGTTCACCGTCAGTGATAACCAGCGCCACCTGATCAGCGAGCGACTGGGCATCCCACTGGATAAGATCGGTGTGACCTATAACGGCTGGGAGCATCTGCAGAACGTCCAGCCGGATATGACGGTGTTTGACAAGCTGCCTGGCGTGAAGAAAAAAGAATACTATTACGCACTGGGAAGCCTGGCCGGGCACAAAAACTTTAAGTGGGTGCGCGAGGTTGCCGCCCGCAACCCGGATAAAACCTTTGTTGTGGCCGGCGGCAAGGATCTTGCTGCCTTTGGCAGCGCCGAAGCAGATGCTGCCCAAAACACCAGCAATATCTTTTACCCCGGCTATGTGACAGACGGCCAGAACAAAGCGCTGATGCAGAATTGCAAAGGCTTTTTGCACCCCGCTGTGTTTGAAGGGTTCGGCATTCCGCCGCTGGAAGCGCTCAGCCTG
>QWCN01004924.1_pt1 | contig 17786 bp, 26 predicted proteins | sample 1972711 | NCBI WGS metagenome assembly QWCN01 (sample SAMN09866707, study PRJNA288562) | Human gut metagenome isolate term1_stool, whole genome shotgun sequencing... | isolation source: gut | host: Homo sapiens | place: USA: California
TCTCTCCCCTTCAAACGTTTCAGGAGCCATGTACCAAGGAACACTCTTCTCTGACAGTAAACGATTCACGTGCTCTCCCAGCCCATAATCACTCAACTTAACCAACCCTTTATCAGAGAGGAACATGTTTTCAGGCTTGAGATTCTAATACTCAACTCCGCCATCATCATCCACCCCATGAATGAGATTGCGACTGTTTAGGTAATGCAATCCCAACAAGCAACAGCTCGCAATAGCGCGTAAGTAATTCTCATTCCATGTATATTCACCAGGGCAATAGGTGAGTACTGATCCGAGAGAGAAATACTCCATTCGAATCTAATTCATCAATCACACCCCACTTCCAAACGTGCAATGTGCGATCCATCACCTCTCTATCATAGTATTTTGCAACAAAGGGTGATACGCATTTCTTCAACTGCATAGGCTCGATTCCCAAGTATCCATTATTCACATCCACTGTTACCTCCTTTTTCACTACATACTCCTTCCTTTTCTCATCATACACTTTACTTACACTAACTCTTGCACTACACGTCATTCCATTAATCAATCCCAAACTCTTTCCTTAACCACTCCACAAGTTGTTCATTATTGGATTTGAACCAATTCATTGCATATCACAAAAGGGATAGAAATGACTGAGACAATGCTTCCATGTCGTATCTGTCTTCCAAACAATGATGCTCCCTTTTCTCTTTCCATATTCATTCCCAAACCATCATTCAGTGTCCCATGTCATGGATCGCCCTTCCTTCCCTTCCATCGAGTTCCTTACACTCTCTTCATGACAATATTACATAGCCAGAAACAATCACATCAATCACCCTCAACACTCTCCTTTGAATATTCCATCCCACTCACCCTAACCCCACATTCCATCTCCTCTCTATAATTCAACTCCCTAGCTATTCACATCGATTTCTCCCCAATCCCTTCTCCTACAACCTATCCCTTCAACACAATTCATACCCCCATCCTATCTCAACCACCTGCAATCCGAATACCGAATCCCCTTTAAAACAACAGAGAACAACCCAAATCCAAAAGCAGTCCCGATTTCAGTCCCCTCCTTCATTCTTCATTATCTCGCCGATTATGAAATCATTCCTTGGATTCATACTTGGAATCGCTTTGATCTGCGGATCTGCTGCCGCCAAGAGTGGAAGCGAGGTATTCTGTTCCTTTCTGCTCCTTTTGCTCTAGAGCAAGTACCAGCGATTGCAGAAGATGATGGTCAACAACCAAGTGACTCTGAACGACGATACCTACACCGAGTTCCTGTTGCGGGGAGATCGCGATTTTGACGCGTTCGTCCTCTACACGACAATTGGCAATCGTTATCAGTGCAGATTGTGTCCGTATTCCTTTTCATATGTCCTTCATTATGTAGTACGACGAATGCGGAGTTTGCTCGTGTGGCGAAGGCATACGCCGCACTGGAAGAGAAGCCGGATCGCAACGTCGTCTTCATTCGCGTTCCGATTGACATTGCTCCCAAGGTGTTCTCGTTCCACTCCATCGTGAGTGCTCCCAGCATCAGCTTCCTGTCCTCCACCGAGGTGTTGGGGAAGAAGGTTGTGGCATCCTTCTCTCTTGACAGAATAGCTCAATGCGGACAACGACTTCCAACTGGAATATCCCGTGCGTGCCGAGAACATCGCCTCCTTCCTGCGCTCCAAGATTCACGTGCAGGTTGCCATGACTCGATAGTTTCATCCGCAGATCGAGATTAAGCGCTTCCCGTGGCCGCAAGTGATCATCCTCTCTCTCTTCGTGTTCGGCCTCCCACTCTGCGCCTACGTGTACCTCTTCCTCAACGACAAGGTGTACGCGTGGCTGGGCCACACCAAGCTATTTGTGTTCCTTTCCCTCCTTGTGTATCCCCTCCAACCGGCCCTCAGACATAGCTACGGCGTGGCGGTCACGGGCATCGTCTACGACATCATCAACGACCCGCCGCTGTTTAACTGCGACCAGAGCGGGTGCAGCATCTTCGCCGCACAGAGCCAGAGCCAGACGCTGGTGGAGGGTCTGGTGACGGGCGCGATGCGTGAGTATGGATGAGGCGTGTGAGGCATAGTGGTGGGGTGTGCGTGGAGTGCGATTCGACTGCTGGAGGGCGTGGGCAAGAGCGTAGGGGCGTGGGAGGGGCGTGAGGCGAAGGAGTCGGGGGAGAAGGAGATCAACAAGTACATCATCGTCTTCGGAATCTGCTTCACGCTGTACTTTTTGTGTTTCTGCGTCCGCACGCCGTGGTATCCGACCGTGTTTTCGTATTGGGGTTTGCCTGTTTGTTGAGTGATTGTTGTGGCGTTATGGGAAGGAATTCTCGCCAGAAGGGGTAATCAGTAATCCTCACGAGCGTGTGCAAGCAACAGCGATCCAAAAAGCAATAAAGCAAAAACACTAAATGGCAATAACCTCCTCCTCTTCAGAACTCTCAGGAATGTGAACAGACGCCTCGTCCTTCTGGTTCCCCGTGCTCGATTCGCGACGCATCTGCGAGCCCTCAATCGAATGCAGTGAAGCGATCGATCCAGAATTCAACCGGTCCGCCAGCGTGATGATATTGACTCGCAGCTGCATCACGAGCCCGTTCTCATCCATTCCATCCTCCTCCATCGACATGAGGTACCGATCATCCGCATTATCCAGATGCTCCTTCTTCTTCGTGTCCACCACATCCAATGCAGAATCATTCTCGCCCTTCTTGTGCTCCACCTCCGTATGCTGCGTTCTCGCCAGCACCTCCATCTCGTGTTCATTGTCCACACCCTGCATCTTCTCCTCCTTCATCAGGCTCTCCAGAGCCAGGCGCAGCGGCACCTGTCCAGCCGTCTTGCCGCCGGGGATGAAGTGGAGAATCAGCATCGCGATGAACACGGCAATGCCTACGCCTCACATCCCACACGCACGCTCACAAGGAATCAGACTCACCAAGAAGGGGTAGCTCATGTCGTACGAGAAGAGCGCGCCAAGAATGTTCGGCGCCAGAATGTACGCGGACTGCCCGCCAATCAGCACCATGGACAGCGCCACGCCCTGCGTCGCCTCCGTGCTCTCCGTCTACGCCTCACCCCCGCGGGCCGCACCTACCGACATGATGGCGGGCGCGGTGGGCGCGGCGCACCCGTACGCCATGAGGAAGAAGAGTGAGCCGATGAGGGCCATGGTCAGGTTGGGTGAGGTCAGACACCACACGATGCCGATGGCTATGGGTGAGGTGGGGAGTGTGAAGACACCGCCGCAGACGCCGGTCAGGCTGGTGATGAGGGGGATCGACACGTTGTGGCTGATCAGCTTGTTGAACAGCCAGCCGGTTTGGGCGGTGTTGATCACGCTGCTCAGACCGGAGATCAGACTGTACTGGGCAGAGGTCATGCCGAACTTCGCCTCGCCGAATGCGGAGAAGGTCACGTCGAACACGTTGACCAACCAACGACTCGCGAACTCGCCGATCAGCGCGATGATCTAATCGTCAGGCGAGGAGAGAGGAAATACCATCACGTAGTTCAGCTTCAGCTTGCTGCTCGATCCCGACTTCTTGGAGTTCTGTTCCGCCTCCGTCTTCTCTAATCGTCAATGGCGTCTCTCATACCCACTCTGTACGTTCAGTTGGTACAGCATGTGGTTCTTCCTCTCCTCGTACTCCTTCTTCGACAGGTTCTGCTTCTTCAGATTCGACAGCATTTCTCTCCGGTCCAACACGCTCTTCAGCGTCTCGGGGAGGAAGAAGGAGACGAAAAACGCAATGACGTAGAAAGTGCATCCAGCAGCACTACACGTCACAATCCAGCACAAACGCCACAAGGCAGCTGTAAGAGAAGAGGCGGAGAGGGCGGCTCCGATCAAGGGTCCGATGGCCTGCGAGACATTGTTCACCGCCTCCAATTGAGACAGGTAGTAGGCGCGCTTCTCGGGAGTGGTGACATCGCCCATGCACCTAGCGATCATTTCAGAAACGAGTAGAAACGCTTGGAACAAGGGGGTTTGCGCATCAAACAGCCCGGCAAGCGCACGAAACACGACGAACAGCCAAACGTTCTTGATGAACAGTTGGCAGCACGTAACTAGGGGTAAACGGGAGGAAAACGCAATGACAGAAGGCAAGTCCGAAAAGAGACATTGTCACTGCTACCTTTCTGCCGTACATGTCGCTGATCTTTCCGAAGGTAAAAGAGCCTTCGACTCACTCCCAACAACCAAACTCACTGATCAGCTGGGCAACATAGTATACGGTAAACACCAAACCGTACTGGAACGCGTCCGCATTCAAGTTGTTGGAAAGATAGGGAACGAGAGGGAGGATTAGAGCATTCGCCAACTTTCCTCGGAGATCATCGCAATAACGCTCCTCTTTACAAGAGAATAATAGAAGACTCCCCGATGAAACGCCCATCAAGACTGTAGAACAAAGAGTTGCGGGAAAAGAAACAGCGGAGCTGACCATCCACGAGTGTACCCGTCCCGGCCAGCGAACATAAGGAACACCATCAGTAGCATCGAAACAAACAGACGTACATATAAAGAATGATTAAAACTGAGCCTTAAGGAGAGGAACCTCCGTTTCCTTCTTCGTAGCGAAGTGGAATCTCTTCTTGTTCTCTTCAAACACCGACTTCTCCACCGCAGGGTGCTTCTTCGCCTGCTGCCTACGACTTAGTCTCCATCGCAGCTCCGCCTACACATAGTGAATCCAGAAGCCTCCAGAAATCAGCGCAGTCACGGCGTAGGCAATGGCTAGGAATCTCAGACGCAATGAACGAATCCTACCCGTCTGGAAAACGCCCTTGCACGTTTTAGCCGGATTCGTCAGCTCGTCGTACATGCCGGGGTTCGTCGAGTAGATCGTGTACAGGAACAGCTAAAGCAATAACGTCCATAGCTCAATTTGCACCATGAAGAGAGTTGCCACGATCGAGAAGATGGTGTAAACTGCGGAAGCTAGAACGATCAGATTTCATAACTAACGCTCACAGAAAGCTGATTTGCACATGGTTTCTGCTCCAAAGTCCTTAGTGAAAAGCCAGCATCAGGCCAAATAACGGCGCGATTTTCGCCGATAGCGTTCCCTGTTTCTCTGTTTCGTAGCTCGCTGAATCCAACAAATACACGACAATGGTGCTAAACAACTACAGCTCCTCCGCGTCGGCAGCGTGGTGAGCACGGTTCTCCTCCACAAATGCCTTCAGCGCCTCTGTCTCGAACTCCCCCTTATACTCAGCCGTGTCCTTGCCGTGTTCGCCTGCCCTATACAAAATGACACGAGGGAAGTCGAAGGACGACACATCCTCCGCCTCATTCTTCGTCACATCCATCTCCGCAAAAGCGATGGTGCTGTCCTTCAAATAGGAAGCGGCCACCTCCTCGAACACCGGTTCCAGATCCTTGCTCTTCCCGTCGAAGGCGGCAAAGAAGCGCACCACCATGTCCCTTGTTGCGTCATTCACCATTCGCTCGAACGAGGAGCCCACAAGGGTCTACATGTCAATGCACTCTGTTATCCCTCTACAAGCACAGGCGTCGTTTGCTCCTCAGGTTCCTCCTCGGAGCGAAGGAACGGCGTCAGTTCTCCGTGGAAGTATCCCTCGATCAAGCGAATCACGCTGGACTCGCTCATCTCCTCTGTGAGACGGTACTTCTTGTTTCCGCCCTTCTCGTACGCCAACAGTCCGATCGTAGGGACCTGCCACTCCCGGATTCCGAAGTAGTCCAGCAATCGCGGATTCTCCGCGGGAATGTGGAGAACCACGATGCGTCCTCTGTACCGCAGCGCGATCTTTTCCAGAATGTGGCGCTGCTCCATGGAACGAGACGTCGGATTCTGCTCCGGCGCGAAAAACAAGATGTACACGGATACTCCCAGATCCTTGTTAAATGCCTTCTTGGAGAAGAACGGCGTGTAGGGCACGATCAGTGGGAGCTCCTCCGCCAGGAGCCAGTGACGAATCTCCGTCGATGTGTATCGGCCATCGTAGACGGTTTTGCTTTCCAGGCCCTTGTATAGAACCAGAGAGGGAATGGAAGCGCCCATGGCCTCTGCCGTTCTCTTGTCCGTGATGACTCTCCGAGTGAGATTGACCATCTCCGAAGTGGCCTCGTTCACAACGTTCATCATCGCATTCGCGTTCTCGGGAAGATAGGCCACCATCGTCAACGGGTGCGAAGAAATCATCGCCTTCAGATCCCTGACATGATCCGTCGTCATCATCTCCTCCACACTCTCACTCGAGTTGACGTAGCACTCCCTCACAAAAGCGACCAAATCTCTAGGAATCACACCAAGCAACACAAGCATACTCGGTTGTATAGTGTCCCGTGAATCGGATGGGCGTCTGCTTCTTGAAGTAGATAACAGTCGGCACGCCCTTCAGTTTCAGCAATCTCCCAATCCTCGGGTTATCGATCACATCGGCCTCGGCAAAAACAACATTCGGCAGCTCCGTTTTCAGTAGGGTAGCCGCTTCTACGAAGTGAGGAGCGAGTTCCTGGCAGAAGTGGCATCCCTTCGAGTTACAGATTGCAATCCACGCTCACGGGAGAGAAAAACTTCACGAGCACATTGTCATGGGATTCCACAAACGCATTGTACGAATCGGAGTCTAATGTGACAACAGTGTCCTTTCCCATTGCCAGCACGATCAGAAGGAGCACAACGGAGATTTGCGCAGCAACACTCTTCATTTGTGAATAACGACCACAAAACGGCACGATTATCGTGAAAGCGAAAACCGCGGTTCATCGACCCTTCGCGAAGGAGAGGATAAACACTCGATAGGAGAGTACGAAAAGACAGCTCGCCCTTTTCTCTATCCATTGAGATAAAAATAAGGAAGAATCGCTCTAATCGGCTTCTGAACGAATGCTGAAGATGCTGTGCGTGAAGTGGGTTTCGAGAAGTGTCCAATCCACATGAGTCAGATTCATCCTTGTTCAAACCAGCACGGCTCCGAAAGCGCTGTAATGCCGTTCCAAGAGAGAGATTGGATCCAACGACTCAATTCCGTGAACGGGACGGAGGACAGCATCAACAGTACTCTGTGGATAGATGAATTTGACATACCTAGGTACTGCAAAGTACATGATGACATACGGGAGTGAGTCGCAACCGATCATGCGAGTTTGGCAGAGCGTGTTCGAAGACGGTTTCTCTTTCTTCCATGAATAACTGCTAGCGTCCCCCATGACGCAGCTATATATGTTTTATGTCACAAACGTCGTACTCGTGAAAGAGAGAAGCAGCGGTATTTTTGTCGTACCGTTATCTTAGTGAGTTGAGTCGTAGTACACTCCGCTCTTTTCCGATACTCTTCAACACATGGTCCACGTCTCCCTGCGGTTTGTCTTTTGAATCCCTTTCATGTGTAGGCACTACTCTCAGCGTTCCATCGCCCAAAAGGTAATGAATGTCCTGCGGCTATGGAAGACGAACAACGTCCTGGGGCGCAGCATGATGCGTCTTGTGCTCTCCTCCATTCCTCCAGCTGTGTTGTAGTTCTGGTCATGGATCGTGTTAGGGTAGTAGCGATTTCCCGGAATACCAAGCGCTTCAAATCCAGGCGCCATCGTCTCCACCGGACATTCCAGAGACAGACTCCTACTCCTGTATTTGTGATTGGCGTGTATTCCTGCATAGATCCAACCGAAACTGCTGATTACCCGAAAGAAGAGAAGAAGTGGGGTGTAGCCCTTCCCAAGAGACAGCCCCTAACAGCGGAAAGGAGGATGGAGATGAGAAACGAGCGTACGAGAGAGGGAGCGGGATTCACAGCTAGTGCCGGATTATGTGGTGAACGTGATGGATTCATGGGACACGGAGTGTAACGTGATGGAGGACGTTGATATCAACAAGTCCCAGTTCCAACTGAAATGCGATGTGATTGCGCAACTGCAGAAGGCGACCAAGCCGAAGGGCGACTACGAACCCTACGAGATGACTCTGGGGAAGAAGGAGACCAAGAAGGTGATCGAGGACTACAAGCAGGCTTGCGAAGATGCGATTCATCAGTACGATGTGTTGTGCGAAATCCTTGATGCGGCGGTGGAGAAGGAGAGAGAAGAGGCGGAGAAGGAGGAGGACCTCGCAAACCGGTGCAAGGAGTACGAGGGGTTAATCTCGAGCAACAATGCCACATTGGACGAAGAGAACCACAAGCGATAGTAGGCGTGCAAATGGAGGGGTGAGACGTAGTGCTGCACCGGTCGACGACTATATGGACAAGCGTGGAGAATACGAGCCGTTTTTTGCTGTTTGTTTCAGAGGGTCATGTCGGCAAACAAACAATTCATTTGTATATGTTCATAGAGTCATTGCACATGTCAATAAAGCCGATGGCCTCGCAATGCAGCACATCGCGACTAATGCGGTTCACCTTCGTCTTCCAGCTGGAAAACAGCAGGCTCTCGCCCGCCGTATCCGACTCGTCATTCAGGCTCCAGATGAAGTTCACACTCCAGTTGGACACGAAACTCCGCTGTTCCGTTTCGACGTGCTGATAAAACGAGCTTAGCAACACGGCATTGTTCTGCTCTTCTTCAGCGAGAGTGTTGATGAAGGTGGAGATTGCGCTGTCCGTGATCGCGTCCGAGTTGAAGAACACCGTTCGGTGCAAGTACATCATGTTTGTCGGCAGCTTCTCTGATCATGACAGCAGGCATGGAAACGCACTCATTTGAATCATCGTCACGGGTTCGTAGTTCACCGTGGGCTGTGGCTCGGAGGAGGGCTGGTTGAGCGGAATGCTCCCCTCTGCCTGTGGCAGAGACACTCCCAGTGAATCGGGAGCCACGGGCTGACTATCCTGATACGAAGATGATTCTGTGACTTCATGGATCGTGTCGAGGCCGCTGCTCTCTCTTGTGGCACCAGGCGTCTCCTCAATCACTACGACAACAGAGCAAATGAAATCGCTTACTCGATTCAATGTTCAGGTGTTGTTTTGAGTCATTCAGATACTGACGAAGGGACTGTGTTTTGGAATTGAGGAAAGCCTGAATCACGCGCATGTCTATCCAATTAGAAACAACCATTGAGCACACCATCATCACCAATGTCGATTCCGTACTGTTTCATATGGGTTTGGATGAACTTGGGATTGGCCCTACAGAGGAATGCCTCAAATTCAAATGGAACGCTTTGTCGCTCGGCATCAACTTCAACTGCTCCTACTCATCAAATAGCAGAGGATGCCATTACCACAGTCGAAAACAGGGACTGCAAGTTATCTTCTCGTGATGCCCTAGCAATCATCTCCTCATTTCCATTCCAACCCGTTCATTGTTCTTGCTGGTTGTGCCGATTGGCTTGGTTGGCCAAAATCGGGAGAAAAAGTGGAGTCAGAGAGAAGAACACGGATTTAACGCGAATAGAGATGGAAAACGCACCCATTGAGGCCTTCGCAAATCAGGTGGGCGGCCACACCTTCGCCCTGCAAAACCAGGGGATGCTGCATCAGGGACACTGCATATTGAAGCAGCTGCAGGACTGTGGAAGAGGGTAGGGGTCGAATGGGATAATCACGCGTAGAGACCGGGAAGTCGCGTTTTACACAACCATTGCGGAAAAGTACCCCGAATTCACACAGTGGATCGCTGGATTCCACGGTGTGAAGGAGGTGGAGGAAAATGGGATCAAGGGACGCTTCATGGCCCTGGATGATCTGACCTTCGGATACAACAAGCCCTCCGTGATCGACCTGAAGATCGGGACAAAGACCTGGGAGGAGGACGCTCCCAAGGAGAAGATCGAGCGAGAATCGAAGAAGTACCCCCTGCAGCGGATCATCGGTTTCCGTCTGACCGGGATGCGCGTGTACAATGCGCAAACGGGCGACTTCGACGTGTACAACAAGAAGTTCGGGTACTCACAAACCGAAGCCACTCTGCCCTCCATGTTCGCCACCTTCTTCTCTCCCATCCCCGAGGCCCGCCGCACCGACGTGATCCGCTCGGTCATCAGCCAGCTGCAGCCCATCCTCGCGTGGTTCTCTGTGCCGGGCAGGCTGCAATTCATCTGTTCCAGTGTTCTCATCGTGTTCGACGGTGCTGGCGAGGACCCCAAGCCCATTGTACGGGTGGTGGACTTTGCGCACGTGCGCCAGCTGGAAGCGAGCAGCCGAGACGAGGGCTGCATCGTGGGCCTGCAGCGCATCATCAAGGAACTCCAAGCCCTCCTGTCCTGTGTTTGTTCCACACGCTGTGGTGATCAACCTGCATTGCTCTCCCTCACTACTCAATCAACAATACATAGGTGTTTTCATCCAACTGTGTTCAACAAACCCGCAAAACAGACTGGCTGCGCCGCATGCTCCCCAACACGTCCTTCATCACCGACTCCATCACGCCCCCCGCAATCGTCACGCCGTCGCCGCCCGTGCAGTCATGCACAGCCGGGTTGCACGCCGTCAGCCGCAGTCGCCGCGAGAACACGCGGAAGTACTTCAGGCCCAGCCGCCTCAGCATGCGCTCGCGCGCCTCGCCGCGCAGCTCGAAGGGAATCACCTCCACCACCGTGCGTCCCGGCGGCATGAACAGCGCGCCGTCCAACGCCGTGCCCGCGAGGCCAATCACGATGTCTGCGTCGAAGAAGAGGGAAAAGTACACCTCGGGCGACAACGAGTTCAGGTCCGCCACGGACGCTGCCATCTACCCGTCAACTCAAATCCGGGGGATCCAACCCGCGCGTCCTTTATATTGTGAATCGTGTTCACCAGCACGGCAGAATTCAAAACCTGGTGTGTGGTGTTGCTCCCCACGATCCACGTGACGAGGCGCGATTCGGAATCCTTGGGGCCACTCCAATGAAACTGCTTATAGGCGGCGGTACGCACGAGATTCAGCATGATCAGATTTCGGGTGTAAAAGGGAGGCAGTTTTGGGTCCACGTTCGGAAAGGCCTAGGGATGAAACGCCTCCGAAAGCGGGACAATGGCGGTAAAACTGTACGCGGCGGAGTTGGCGGGAATAAGGGCGATATGGAGGGAAGAGAGAAGCGAGGTCAGGACGGTCCAAAAGGCGGCGACGATCGGGTCTTCGGGGCCGCGGAAAGCGCCAGAGTCATTCAGAAGGAGGATGCCGTCCAGCTAATCATCAATCGGAGATGACGCTCGCACCGGGATAAACACTTCAGGATGCAGCAGCACATCAAACACGAAAGAAACGTCCTGCAGAAGGCCGCTGATGGTCGCCGTGTCCGTGATGCGCATCGCAATGACGAACTGTGTCTTTCTGGCATTCTGGACAGGGAAGGAACCGGCGGGCACGATCTGAAGCGCTAGTTGTGAAGGAGGAGAGAGGATGGGACAATCGAAAACGGGCGAATAGGAGTGCTGGTAAACGGACTTCTGGACGTCGTCTCCGTCTGACAGGGACAGCTGGGAAGCGTTTGCAAAGATACAGACATGGGATAGTACAAATCCAAGTCGACAGTAGTGAGCACTCGTGCTGTTGCTCCTACTCATCACTGACCATGCGAAAGGCAACGCAGAAAACTTCTCTCTCCCTTCCCTCCTCCACCTCTTTTGAATATTCTGGAGAACAACTAGAGCCGTAGCGTAGTCGCTTTTCCACGGTCCTTCATAGTCCAAGGGGAATGTGATGCGGAAGCTGGACGAGTTGACTTTTCCCTTCACGAAGTCTCTTCCCATTACCCTTTCACGCAGCCCTTACACATCGGTAAACTCCTTGCACTCTGATAGTGTCACAGGCCCGGCTTTGAGACTCTTCGTAGGGGGCACTGTGGGGGGAGAGATCTTCTTGACTGGGATATCTCTCTTCACAGAAATGACACCCTGGTAGTTCTTCTTCTCCCAGGGGCGGATCCAGATGCGGAACAAGCGCCTACAGATGATGCCACAGCGCAACACACCACATATGAACCCACACGTTCATCTTTGGCTTGGCCATTTTCTTTGACAGGTAGGATGTGGTGGTCAGCGAGATGATGACCACAAAGACGGCCAGCACGGCCGAAGAGCAGCATAGACATCTACTCTTTGCAGAGACCATGGTGCAACTCCAAACAAAGGATCTGCACCTGCCGTCGGATAAAAGATGTGTTTTTGCTCAGCGCGAAAACGCCGAACAATTTGTTGCGTCGAGGTACAAACAGTTCCATCGTTAAATATGATAATCCTTGAAATCGTCACGCACACAATCTAGATTCAGCGAGATAAGAGCCTCATCTACACATCACCGCTGTGCCACGCCTGCTACTCGTACGAGACAGCGATGACACGACCATCATCGACGTGAACTCCGTGAACGGCTTCATGCAGATAATCCGCTCTCCATCGCGAATCGTGAATCCCTCGTACGAACTGCGATACTTCCTTCCCGTGAGACATCCAATCCACCCGCACGTTGTCACCAACTTGAACTGCTTGATGCGATTGCTGATCTTCTCGAAGCGATACGGGTCCAGCGGCAGCGTGTTGTCCGAGCTGGCGAGCACTAAGAACGTGCTGTGCTCGAACAGCACGATTTCGTCACACTCCGTGAATTTAGCCAGCGAGTTGAGATGCTTCTGCAGGCGCTGCGAATCCGGAACGAGGCTCTGAATCACGTTGGACCACGCCTACTCCTCACCACAGACAGCGAAGATGACCAGATACAGGGTTTCATCCCAGATGGAAGTGCCGAACACGCGGATGGACTTCCCGTTGGAGAGCGACTTCGCCTTCTCCGTGTAGAAGTCCAGCTTCTACGCAGTCACTCCGGCGCCCATTTCCCACGCTCTTCTTCTGGTCCGAAGAGATCTTATCCATTTTGTGAACGAGGACGTAAATCAGCGCGTCGGGGCTGTATGTGGTGATGCGGTCGATGGCCTTCTGGTAGATGATCCAATCCGTCTACGCTTCACTCCCTTTCGCCGCTACCACCGCTGTCTGCTCCGACGCAACGTCGAAGACGAAGAGCATCATGCTCACATCCGAGAAGATGTCCTTGCTCTTTGTTGTGAATGTTTCGTTTAAAAAGCGCTCCTGTCTACGCTTGATGCATCGCAGTTGCACACACCCTCCACAGTCCAAGATATTCAGCACCAGATTGCCGAGGAACTGGACTTGCACCTGCGCTACATCATTTGACTGTAAAGGATACCAACAGCGCTACTTCATGATCAAAAGGATATAAGTGGCAGGCAACAACTTGGCATCCTTGGCTACGCATAACGACACATCCATTCGAACCACCTTCGTAATTTGCAAAAATGATCGATCGCATTGACGTCTTTCCCGCATCGCAGTTCCCGATCAGTAACACCTGGAGTATTATCCAAATCGCCTTTCCCAACTTTGCCACTGGAGCAGTCCTCCATGTTTGATTCGTGGGACAGATAGATTGCAACAGGATCTCTGAGAAAAGACAAAGAAAGCACAGAGTGAAACGCCCCTTTCATTCATAGTTCATGGAATGGGAGGCGGAATCGCAAAGCCACCGTCTGGAGGAGGCCATGTGAAGGCAGGAGACTTCATCTGTGTGTATCATGTTTGGCCTTTCTCGCGTTGCAGGCGGGCTGTTATCTGCAACACGGAGTCGCTTCTTTTCCGCTGTTTCGTTTGACGCATTGGCGAAGGAACACAAGATCCTCGCAAACAACCTTCAAAAGATTGCAGAAGCAGACCGCAAGTTTGTATCGTTCGAAGTAGAATGTGAAAGTGGGCGTAACATTGCAGCCTGAGATTTGGGACACACAGATTGGTATTGCTGATATCGATGAGATGTACGGTATGTGATTCCATTATGAAGTGTGATACATAGAATGCTGTGAGGGAGACGAGGATTCTCAACAATTGACACTGAAGGAGCTTGAAAAGTCCTACATGCTCACGAAGGAACTGGAGAGAAGCATGAGCCACTTGAGTACGCCTTCTCCTCGGGGTCAACAGTAGATGCTACGGCCACTCCCTATTCCACGGCCTTCATCGACCTCCACTCTGGCGCAGGAGGCGAGGACGCGTGTGACTGGACTCGGATGCTGTTGGAAATGTACGAGGGACTGTCCAGGAAGCTGAACTGGAAGTGGAAATGCATCGCCTCCCAGGAAGAGGGATCCGGCATCCGCAGTGCCACACTGCGCGTGGATGGCGATGATGTCGCTCCCTACCTCTCCTGCGAGAGTGGAATCCACCGTCTGGTTCGAATCTCCCCGTTTGACAAGAACAGCAGACGACACACCTCCTTCGCCTCCGTAATCGTGTCGCCCCTCACCGATCGCAGCAACTCCATCTCTATTCAGCCGAAAGACCTGATCGTCGACCGTTACCGCGCGTCCGGGCCTGGAGGGCAGCATGTGAACAAGACGGAGAGCGCGGTCCGATTGACGCACGTGCCGACTGGAATTGTTGCGGAGGTTGAGAAGAGTGGATGAATTGACGAGTAGTGCCAGGCAGAGCGCGATCAGCATAAGAACATGGAGATGGCGATGAAGCTGCTGAAGTCGAAGTTGGAAAAGCAACAGTCGGATTCAGAGGATGAGTTGAAGAAGAATCAGTACAAGAACCTCGATGCCAATTCTTGGAGTCATCAGGTGCTGCTTTGTTGCTATGTTGACGGTGTAGATCCGCTCCTATGTGCTGCATCCGTATACAATGGTGAAGGACCACATTTACGGAGTGACGGAGAATTCCGTGAGTCGCATTCTGGAGGGAGATATGGAGGCTTTCATCGACGAGATGCTGCGAAGGAAACTGTACACGGACTACAAGGTTCCTGTTTAGTGGATTGCACTTGTTTCATCAAAACAGAGAATGTAAACTGAATAGTCTATCACGTAGAATCCTCTATCTTCTTCATCTCGCCATCGATGCGCTCAATCTCCGCGAGGTAGGTCTTGTACAGCGCATCGAAATCCGACGCAAACTGCTCTCTCAATTCCTCGCCACGACGTCGCAATTTCATCCACTCCTGACTGTCAAAAATCGGAACGATTCTTACCGTCTTGTGACTCCCGTGTACCGGCTGCTTGGAAGACAGCGTAGGCATCATCTCTAGCACCACCTTCTGCGAATCCGTGTGGTTCTTCGTCCCGCCCAACGACATCTGGAGATGCGCCATCGGCACTAGGAATGAACCCTTCCACACACCAAAACGGTGATTTCCCGCATTGGGAGCGCAGTTCCCGTGCGGCGAGAAGAACTGACTCCGCGGCTGGGAATTCAGTGACGGCTCCTTCGGCGGCGGCGTGTGCAGTTCCTTCTTGGCAGCGGGAGCCTTTGCTGGCGGAATCATCATCACCGAGCGAGGCGCTGGTGCATTCATCCGATAGGCATTCACGACCGGTTTCTGCGGCAGCTCTCTGATCGTCCCGTCTTCCACGGGCTCCTCCGCAGCGGCGTTCCCCAACGACTCTCGCTTCTTTCTTCGTGTGAGCCATCATCACCAATCTCACAAGACGATTGTATTTGAATCGTGGTCCGATACGCGCACTCGGATCGTATCCTGGTGTTTAGGCTCCTCCTTCTGCGTCACGATCGTATTCCCGAAATCGGCCTAATTGTGACTCCACACCCTCTCGCCCACTCCGCCCTCAATATGCACCGATTTGTGCAATTTCGCGAGTTCCTCACGCCGAATCATCAATCGATCGACCATCTTCTTCATCACCTCGGCACTGCCCTTATTCGCCTCCAGCTCCACTGCCACATCCTTCACAAACGGGTGCTACGCGTAACGCAACGACCACGCGAAGAACTTGGAGCAATTCCTGGGCAGTCGGACGGCGATCCGGATCCTTCTCCAAACAGGTCGCGACGAAGTTGGCGAACATGGGCGACCACTTTGAGTTGGCTCGGAGACGAGGAGGCGGACGATTGGGAATCATGAAGATGGCCTACGTGAAACTGGAAAAGAGACAATACTCGCATGGGGTGGATGTTGGAGTACGGCGGCTGTCCCTCTGCCAGCTCAATGGCGGTAATGCCCAATGACCAGATGTCAGCCTAGGAAATGAGGAGACGAACGCGCTTCACACCTTCCCGTTGTAGGATATTTCCTGGATGATTTCGGGAGCCATCCAGAAGGGAGTGCCGATCACGGTGTTCCGTTTTGATAGAGTAGTATCGAGCTTCGCGGACACGCCAAAATCAGCGAGCTTCGCTTTGCCCTCCTTTGTGAGAAGAACGTTGCCAGCTTTGATGTCCTACGCGTCAGGCACCTGTATCACTGTGACTCGATGGATCTTCTTGTGTGCATGCAGATAGGCGATTCCAAGCAGGATGGAGGCCAGCAGGTACTGGATTTCTCTCTCGCTGAAGACTCCGCTCTCTTTGTTCAGGGAATCGGCTAGCGATCCGCAGTCGCCGAATTCCATCACGATCTAGAGTTAAACGGACGTGGAGGAGGAGTACCCAGAGATCGCCCTCCTTGTAGTAGCTTCCATAGTAGCGAATGATGAAATCGCTCTTGCACTCCTTTAATATGGAAATCTCCTTCATTAGGTCATTCAAATCAGAATCGGCCGGAATGATCTTAATCGCAACTATTCGATTCGACTTCTTGTGGCGCGCTTTGTAGACGGACCCATAGGAGCTACGCTTCAACTCTCTGCCAAAACGGGAACCCCTCTCCCATCCGTTCTAGGACTTCAAACACTTGCTCGGGATCCGTTTCTTGGGCCATCCTTCCTATGCACTATTCCAGAACTGAGAAGAATCGCGCTCCTTGGATTGGTGCAAAAAATAGGCCCGATTTGTCTCTTTTGCAACAAACAGGAAAGACGGTACTTTTCAAGCATATTGATCACTTAGTTGCGGGAATTATACTTCCCGTTTCGGTTTCCATACTTCTTCCTACGCATCATCGCATCCCCCTTCCACGACCCTCCCTGGCGGTTGTTCCCCTTGTTCTTCCCCATGTCGCGACCGTACGCAGGCTGCACCACCTCCCTCTCTGCCTTTCCGTACCCTCTTCCCTCCGCCATCGGCATCTCTCTCGCCGGAGGCGTACTTCTACTCCTCACCCCCTCCACCTCCCCCCACGGCAGAATCTCGTTCTCCGGCACCGGATACGTGTCCTTCACCGAGAACACCTGCTCCAAATCGCTCGCCTTCGCCGTCCACCCAATCGCATTCAAGAACTCCAACTACGCCTCACTCTCCGCTCCCGCCCAAACATCGCTCATCCCCGCGGTGGCGCCCTCCTGCAGCAGGTCGTCCAGCTCCTCCTTTGACAGCTTCGCCTTCTCCACCATGTTCATCACGTTCGCGATCTCCTCGCTGTTCAGCGCCAAACCCTCCTTCAAATCCCCGCGGTTCTTGTGCGGCAGCGAGTAGATCTCCTTCAGCGTGCGCGGCGGGTAGTGTGGCTTGTACTCCTCCGACGCCAGATCCATGCTGGCTTTGAACTGCGGCGGCAGCTCCTCCTCCTCGTCGCTGCTGAGATCCAGTTTGTCGTCGTCCAGCACCGACCCCAGCATCATCAGGTTCTCCGTTACCTTCTTCAGCTGCAGCTTCTCCTTGATCAGCCGCATCTCCTCCACGTCTTGCGGCGTGCGCGTGGCGTTGAGGTGCTCGATGTACCGGCGGATCTTCGGGTTGACGTACTGCTGCGGGACGATGTTGCTGACGTGCACGCCCGCGTCGGAGATCTCGAGCGGGATGAGTGGGATGGTGTTGCGCAGCGGCGCGGTGGGGTTGTAGGGGAGAGAGCTAGGCGTGTAGTAGAGGTAGCCGTCGTCCTTGTCGTCCGCTGGGTGGGTGAGTGTGTGATGTGATGTGATGTGATGAGTGATGTGATGAGTGATGTGATGAGTGATGAGTGATGAGTGATGTGATGAGTGATGTGAT
>QWCN01007953.1_pt1 | contig 17768 bp, 14 predicted proteins | sample 1972711 | NCBI WGS metagenome assembly QWCN01 (sample SAMN09866707, study PRJNA288562) | Human gut metagenome isolate term1_stool, whole genome shotgun sequencing... | isolation source: gut | host: Homo sapiens | place: USA: California
TAAAGAGAATTTCTTTGATAACCTTGAGAAGCTTAAGGAAGAAGCTTATTCAGAAACTGGTAATATAAGAGAATCACTGAAGAAGGTGGTTGATACTTATCATCCGAATGAACATTAATAGAGAAGACCTACTAATTATGTTGTTTTCAAGAGTTGAGTAGGCATATTTCTGGTGAGATTTGAATTAGATATTGGAGAAGACCTACTAACATGCTTTTTATAAGGATGTTGGTAGGTCTTTTTTATAGAAAATTGTTGGAATTTATTAGCTGGGAGATGAGATGGTGGGAAAAAGACCTACTATATAGCATATATTACTAAGATTAGTGTGCTTTTCAAGTTGCTAGTTGATTTTTTGGGGAGCGAAAAACATCTACTCAATTAACAACTTTGGTTAATTGAGTAGGTGTTGTGTGAAAGAATTGCACCATTAAAGCTTCATTGACTATAAAAGATATTCATTAATATTAATATCAACGGTATTGGAATTGAGAGGAATAGAAGAAGATTCGAAGGTGGCAATAAAGTTCCTGCCTAATACATAACCGGATTTAGCGTAATCGTTAATCTTCTTTAATGTTTTGTTCATATATTCAGAATCTCCCATAATGCCGAAGTGTTCCCATATGAATTCCTGACGGGTATTAATATTGAGGCAGGTAAAATCAGGATGGACGGTTACCCCGGTAGAAAGCACAAGCGGATATTCATACTTATATGGAATATTGTGCTGTTTTAGTTTGTTGGCGATTATTAATTCGGATTTAGAACGCACCTGTTCTCCGTTATCAGAGTAGAAGTCAGGAGTATCATCAGGAATGTCAAGAGAATTATATTGAACATTATTCCAGAGATTCAATGTATCTTCGGCAGGTGTATAGACTGGTGTAATAAGTTCCTGTCTTATCTCATTAAGAGAATTGTATAAATGCTCAATCTGTTCAGGAGAATAGTTCTTAAGAAAAGTTTCAATAGCATGAAGTTCATGTTGGATTTCATGCTTGACTTTCAGATCATATTCCTTCTGAGCCAGACTCTTCGCAAGATTAAGATTAGATTTCTTTTTTATGTATGTTCCTGTTCTGTCAGTAGAATCTGTTCTGTGATAATATTGATGGGCGTTGCCACGCTTAGCAATGCGGAGTGTTCCGTCAGGGGCATTACTTAGTCTTGAATTGATAGTGTTGAGAAGCAAAATAAGTTCGGATTGACGATTGGAAACAGCACTGATAGTTAAATCAGGTGATAAAAGCATTGCATTTAATATTCTGTTATTTGCTATATGGTTCATATATCAACCTCCTTATGTAATTATATTAATACTATACAATATAACTATGATAAACACAATATCAAAAATATATATAAATGGTGAAATGATAAGAAAAAATTTTGCTAGGATAGGGGATGCCTACGAAACAAGGTAAAGTCTGACGAATAGTGGGTGAAATAAAACAGGAAGAAAGTTGTTGGAAGAGAGAAAGCCTACGAAATTATGCCAAGCTGTGTTATCAGTAGGTTTTTCGACAGCAGATTCTTAACCAGGACAGGAAAATAAAGAAGAAAAGACCTACAAAAAAGTAAAAAATATGTAGATTAGTAGGTGAATGCTATGTGAAGAGTCAGAAAAAGAGATGAAAAAGCGCACTAATTAAATAAAAAAGAGGAGATTAGTAGGTCTTTCGGCATAGTAGTGCGAAAAACCGGCTAATCTCCCCTGAAAACCGGATAAAAGTATTCATAACCGGGTAAAAATATCCAGAATCAGATAAATACCTTGAAAGTAAGACAAATACACTAAAAGCAAGATAAAATCTAGAAATATAATATCTCGAAATTAGTCAAACTTAAATGTGTTCTCAAGTGTATCCCAAAGCTGGTCCTTATCACTTAAGTTAAGCTTTGTTCCATCGCTTAAAGCATAGCCTTCACCTGAAGCTGAGCCGTTGTAAGTACCTGTAAGCTCTGGCCATTCAATACCGATTGCCGGGTCATTCCATGCGAGACCACCCTCGTCGTTAGGATGATAGAAGTCATCGCACTTGTAGCAGAATTCTGCTGTATCAGTAAGAACGAGGAATCCATGTGCAAATCCTTTAGGGATAAGGAACTGCTTCTTATTCTCTTCTGTGAGAAGGATTCCGTACCACTTTCCATAAGTTTCAGAGTCTGTACGAAGGTCAACAGCTACATCAAAAACGGCTCCCTTGATAGCTCTTACAAGCTTTGTCTGTGGGAAATGCTTCTGGAAGTGAAGACCACGAAGAACACCCTTAGTACTCATAGACTGGTTGTCCTGAACAAAGTTAATATTGATACCAGCTTCTTCCATATCACGCTGGCTGTATGTTTCCATAAAATATCCACGGTTATCGCCGTGAACAGCAGGAGTGATGACACAAAGTCCTTCGATACCTGCGACATTCTTTTCAATTGTAATCTGTCCCATGATAAAATCTCCTTTGAAATATTAAATCTCACCGATTTCCTTTAAGAATCTGTGAAGAGCATCCTGCCATGTTGGAAGCGGAGCGAATCCGTTAGCAGTAAGTTTGCTCTTATCTAAACGGCTGTTAAAAGGTCTTGCAGCTTTAGAAATGCCGTATTCAGCAGTAGTTACAGGTGTAACCTTAGTAGAAAGACCTGCCTGTGCATAGATTTCCTTAGTAAAGTCATACCATGAAATGTATCCACCTTCATTAGTTGCATGGTAATAACCGTATTTGTCAGTTTCAACCATATCAACAAGAAGTCTTGCAAGATCTAATGTGTAAGTTGGTGTACCAATCTGGTCGTTGACAACACGAACCTCGTCATGAGTCTTTCCAACATTAAGCATAGTCTTAATAAAGTTCTTTCCATTAACACCAAATACCCATGCAATACGCACGATAAAGTATTTGTCAAGAGTGTTAGAAACAGCAAGTTCTCCGGCAAGCTTAGTCTCTCCATATACATTAAGAGGCTTGTAGTCCTTGCAGTCTGGTTCCCAAGGTGTTTCACCCTGACCATCAAATACATAATCAGTACTGATGTATACCATCTTGCAGTCAAGCTGTTTGCAGACATTGGCAATATTCTGAGTACCATCTGCATTGATAGCCTTAACCTTGGCTTTCTTATCATCATCTTCAGCAGCGTCAACGGCTGTCCATGCTGCGCAGTGAATTACAACATCAGGTGAAACCTTAGTGATAACTTCAGAAACCTGGGCAGCATCAGTTATATCCATAGGTACATATTCGGCTGTTGTGACAGCGCTTCCATCAGCAACTCCTGAATATTCAGGTGCGATGTCGCTGCCAACGCCTGTATGACCTCTGCCTATCAGTTCATTCATAACGTCGTGGCCAAGCTGACCGCCAACGCCGGTAACTAATATCTTCATGTCAAATCTCCTTACAGAATAAATGTGTTAATTAGCGGTTGCTATACATTTTCTCATAGTAGTTCTGATATTCGCCAGAAATGATTGTCTCCCACCATTCCTTATTATCAAGATACCACTGAATTGTCTTCTTGATACCATCTTCAAACTTAGTTTCTGGAAGCCATCCTAATTCATTGTGAATCTTAGTTGGGTCGATAGCGTAACGCATATCATGTCCCTTTCTGTCACCTACATGAACGATAAGTGATTCAGGCTTGCCAAGCTCCTTGCAGATAAGCTTAACGATATCAATATTTCTCTTCTCGTTGTGTCCACCAACGTTGTATACTTCACCAACACGTCCCTTGTGGATGATAAGGTCGATAGCCTTGCAGTGATCCTCAACATAGAGCCAGTCACGAACGTTAAGACCTTCGCCATAAACTGGAAGTGGCTTATCGTTAAGAGCATTAGCAATCATAAGAGGGATAAGCTTCTCTGGGAAGTGGTATGGTCCATAGTTATTAGAGCATCTTGAAATAGTAACAGGAAGTCCATAAGTTCTGTGGTAAGCAAGAACAAGTAAGTCTGCGCCAGCCTTTGATGAGCTGTATGGGCTTGATGTATGGATTGGTGTCTCTTCTGTGAAGAAAAGGTCAGGTCTGTCAAGTGGAAGATCGCCGTATACTTCATCAGTAGATACCTGATGGTATCTCTGAATACCGTACTTTCTGCAGGCATCCATAAGAACCTGTGTACCAAGAATATTAGTTGTAAGGAAAACTTCCGGGTTCTCGATAGAACGGTCAACGTGTGACTCAGCAGCGAAGTTTACAACCATATCCGGATGCTCTTCTTCGAAAAGCTTGTAAACAGCTTCACGGTCTGTGATGCTTTCCTTAACGAATCTGAAGTTAGGGTTAGACATAACAGGCTCAAGAGTTGAAAGATTACCTGCATATGTGAGGCAGTCAAGACAGATGATTCTGTAGTCTGGGTATTTGTTTAACATGTGAAATATAAAGTTACTTCCGATAAATCCGGCTCCACCGGTAACAATAATTGTCATAATTAATCTCCTTAATATTTAAAATGTGTTCTTATATGAAAAATGTTTTAACTAAATGTACTTAATTATTCATGAAGCTTGTCGACATATTTGCCGTCTAAGACATCCTTTAAGTACTGACCATACTGGTTCTTCTTTAATACTTCATATACCTTGAGGACGTCATCTTTGTTAATCCAGCCGTTTAAGTAAGCGATTTCTTCAAGACATGCAATCTTTCTGTGCTGATGAGTCTCAACAGTCTTAACAAAGTTAGTAGCTTCTACAAGACTTTCATGTGTTCCTGTATCAAGCCATGTAAATCCCTGACCGAGAAGCTCTACATTTAAAGTACCCTTCTCTAAGTAGATACGGTTAAGATCAGTAATCTCAAGCTCGCCTCTTGCAGATGGCTTTAAGTTCTTAGCATATTCAACAACCTTGTTGTCGTAGAAGTAAAGACCTGTTACACAGTAGTTGCTCTTAGGATGTGCTGGCTTTTCTTCAATAGATACGGCCTTTCCTTCATTATTAAATTCAACAATACCAAATCTTTCAGGATCATCAACATAGTAGCCAAATACTGTTGCACCCTTTCCTGATTCAGCATTCTCAACAGCTGCCTTAAGTCTCTTCTTAAGACCGTGTCCTGCAAATATATTATCACCAAGAACCATGGCAACAGTGTCATCTCCGATGAATTCCTCACCGATAATAAATGCTTGTGCAAGTCCGTCCGGGCTTGGCTGTACAGCGTAAGTAAGGTTGACACCGAACTGGCTTCCGTCCTTTAAAAGCTCTTTGAATCTAGGAGTATCCTGTGGTGTAGAGATGATAAGAATATCTCTGATACCAGCACTCATAAGAACTGAGAGTGGATAATAAATCATTGGCTTATCATAGATTGGAAGAAGCTGTTTACTAGTTACCATTGTGAGTGGGTAAAGGCGTGTGCCAGAACCACCAGCTAAAATAATACCCTTCATAATTGAAGTTCCTCCTTGTTTGTTAAAATGTTATGTTAATTTTCAAGTAGACATTTTTTAAGTCAGGTATATAATAAAAGATGACGTAACGTCACCTTCAAGTGTTTTTTGAAAAATTTTTACAAGGAGTAATATATGCATAAAGATGGGTATTATTCTTCAGGCGAATTTGCGAAGAAATCAAATGTTTCAGTAAGGACTATAAGATATTATGACCAGCAGAACATATTAAAGCCTTCACTTCTTACTGATGAGGGAGTGAGATTTTATACTGATTCAGATTTTACAAGGTTACAGCAGATATTATTGCTTAAATATCTTGGATTTACACTGGACGATATAAGAAATATGACAATTGGTGATTCAGATTATCATGTGCTTAAGAATTCACTTGAACTTCAAAAGCGAATGATACAGGACAAGATTGCACAGATGCAGCTTGTATGTAAAGCTATTGAAGAAACAGAAGACTCTATTAAAGAGGGAAAAGGAGTTGACTGGAGTAATATGCTGGAGATTATCCATCTTACTAATATGGAAGACAGCATGAAGAATCAGTACATTAATGCTGGAAATATATCTGCAAGAATTAATCTTCATAACAGGTTTTCAGTTAATAAACAGGGATGGTTTCCGTGGGTATATGAGCAGTGTCGTATTGTTAAGGGGATGAGAATTCTTGAGATTGGGTGTGGTGATGGAACATTGTGGGTTGACAATATAGGTCAGCTTGCCATGACAGGAAAGAGAAATGAATTTTCAGGGAAGAAAAAAAACATATATATAGAGCTTACAGATATATCAGAAGGCATGATAAGTGATGCGAGAAGAAATATAAAAAAAGCAACAGAGAGCTGGAAGGAAAGAGATATTGATGTGTCATTCAGGTTCAGAGTGGTTTCATGCGAAAAGACAGGGGCAAAAGATGAATCGTATGATCTGGTGATTGCTAATCATGTGCTGTTTTATTGTAAAAATGTCAATAAGGCACTTGATGAAATTGTGAGGGTGTTAAAGCCTGGAGGAGTGCTTGTGTGCAGTACATATGGCAGCAGGCATATGCAGGAGATAAGCCGCCTTGTGTCGGGATACGATAAGAGAATTGCACTTGAAGCAGATAAGCTTTTTGAAAAATTCGGACTTGATAATGGAGATAAGATATTAAAAAAACATTTTTCAGATGTTGAGAGAAGAGATTATAAAGATGCGCTTGTTGTTGATGAAGCAGAACCGCTGGTAGATTATATACTATCATGTCATGGCAATCAGAAAGAGTACCTTGTGGATAAGTATACAGATTTTAAAAAATATGTAGAGAAAAAGCTTGTGAAACCTATGACAATAACCAAAGAGGCTGGTGTATTTGTGTGTAGAAAATAATGTATAGCAATTATATCTATAATATGGTAAAATCAAAAGAAACATGTTTTGTTACAGGGGTAGTTTGAACATGCATATTATGGAAATACTCTGATAGAATGAAAGATTATTTATTGGGGGCAGAGAATACAGTTATGAAGAAATTAAAGATTGCTGTTGATGCAAGAACTTTAGGCAGCAGACCAAGCGGTGTGGGCATGTATCTTAATGACTTCTTAGAACAGCTCATAACATATGATGAATTTGAATGGATTCTTTTTACAGATGTTAAAGAGAGTGAATATATTAAGAGATTTGAGGCTAGAGGAATCAGGGTTATTGAATGGGGAAAGCCTGTATATAGAAGTGCGGGTGTGTATGCATATTTTGCATTTATTAAGAAAGAATTAAAGCAGGTGAGGCCGGATATATTCTGGGAGGTTAATTCGATTATTCCTATTAATCTCGGTGGAAGCTTTAAGACACTTATCACAATACACGATATGTTTCCTATTCAGTATGTAAGATACTTTGGAAAAATATACAGCTATTATTTTAAGTTTAATCTTGGCGTGACTTTAAGACATACAGATATGATTCTGTATAATTCGGAGCAGACTAAGGACGACACAGAGATGTATTTTCCAAAGGCTAAGAAGATTCCAAGCTGCAATGCCTACATTATATCTAATCCGCTTACAAGATATGTACCGCCTAAGGATGAGAATTATTTCTTGTATGTAGGTAATATGGAGAAGCGTAAGGGCGTTGATATCCTTATTAAAGCGTACAGAAGATACAGGGAAGAAGGCGGAACAAGACCTCTTATTCTTGCCGGTAAGATGCAGGAGGATGATATTGAGCAGCTTCTTGAGACTGCACTTACAGAGGTTGAAGGTCTTACTTATCTTGGTTATGTATCACACACTACAAGATATGACCTGTATAACAACTGCTCATGCTTTGTGTTTCCTTCTATGGCAGAAGGCTTCGGAATGCCTATATTAGAGGTAATGAAGCATAACAAGCCAATACTTGCAAGTAATCTTAAAATATTTGACGAGGTAGTAGGTGACTGTGTGGAAAGATTCAGTCTTGCAGGTGATGATGATGATAAGGTTATAAGTCTTGTGAATGGAATGAAGAATATAGATAAGAAGATTAATTCTGGACTTGTTGATGAGAATGCATACAGACATGCGTTGGACAAGTATACACCGGAAAGACTTGGTGGTATGGTGAGAGACTTTATTAACAGCCAGATGAATAACAGATAGAATGTTGAGGTTTATATGGGTTTATCAAAATTTTTTCTTAATACGGGAGAAGCATTGAGACCGGTGCTGACAAAGATTATTCCTATGAAGCTTTTAAGTAAGATGAAAGCAGGGATAATTAATAATGCCACAGACAAGCTGTCGGCTGATTCTATTGAAAAATATGAGGCAGGAAGATACAAATGTGGTGCCAATATAATAGGTAATATTAAGGGAGATAATGGACTTGGACAAAGCGCAAGAATTATGTGCAGGCTGCTTGATGAGAATAAAGAACCTCATGTTATAAGGGATTTCTTTGTTCCACCAGGAGGTTCAAGAAGCAATGATATGTATGACGACAGACTCACAGAGGAGCTTCCTTTTGATGTGAATATTATTCATGTTAATGCAAGTGAATTCATGGTAGCATATTTAAGCCTTGGAAAAGAAGTGTGGGATTACAGATTCCAGAAGAGTGGCTTCCGGCATTCAAGCTTGTTGATGAAGTCTGGACACCGTCTGATTTTGTTACGAATACTTTGAAGAAATATACAGACAAGCCTGTGATAACAGTCCCACACTGTGTTGCACCGCAGACGGATATTGTGAAGTTTGATAGAAAGCATTTTAATCTGCCGGAAGATAAGTTCTTATTCCTTGTAATGTATAACAGTGGAAGCGTTATGGAAAGAAAGAATCCGCTTGCCGCTATTAAAGCATTTAAAGAAGCATTCTGCAAAGATGAACAGATGAAAGAAAAATACAAGGATGTCGGACTTGTTATTAAGATAAGTGAGGCAGAATTATCTGCAGAAGATGAAAAGATTATTGGTTCTGTAATAGAGGACTGCAATAACATTTATTATATGTGCGGTCATATGGGAAGATGTGAGGTTAATACACTTCTTGCTGATGCTGATGTGTATGTTTCGCTCCACCGTTCAGAAGGCTTCGGACTTGTTATGGCTGAGTCAATGTATGTTGGTACACCTGTTATTGCAACTGACTGGTCAGGCAATACAGAGTTTATGAACGATAAGGATTTCTACGAAAGAATTGCTGGGAATGGTCAGAAATATGCAAGGGAACATCTGGCGTATAAGCGTTCTGCGGATATTGTCAGTGAGAGGTTAAGAAAGATACATGGAAAAAGTTGATTGACAAGGTGATTAATTAGTAATATTATCATCAGTTGATATTCTTTATAAGAAACAATATAGAAGGTAGTTATGAAAAAGTTTAAACCAATATTAAGATGTGTGATATTCCTGGCAGGACTTATTGCTATAATGGGAGTCATTGATTTTGCCTGTGTACAGACAGGTTATGTTAATTATATTTTAAGAAATGTATGTGTGAAAAATAATAAAACTGATTATGATACTGTCATAATTGGAGCTTCACATGCAAGGGCATCATCAGATCCGGATATTATTGATAAATATTCCGGAACATATTCAATAAATATGGCGATTCCAGGAGAAACGGTAAAAGATTCATATTATGTGCTTGAAGATACGTGCAGAACTAATGATATTAAGACAGTAATTCTAGATATTGATTATCAGTATTATTTCAATCCGCCTAAAGAAGGGTTTTATACTGAACAGTTTATTCAATGTCAGATGGATTGGCGTTCATATGTAAAGTGGCAATATATATACGATAACATGGAACGTATGGAGATAAGGAATGTTTTCACAAGAAGACAGGCATGTACGTTTACTCCGTCTAATATGAAAGATAATATTGAACAGAAATTGTCAAAAGGTTACAAAGAAGCGGATATTTATTCACTTGATGTAGATGGTGGAACATATGCCGGAAGAGGATATTTCTACATTAGTCCTGTTAATGGAGAACTCGCTGGTGAAGAACTTTTAAAAAGCTGGAGTGTAAGAAGTAAAGAGCAAATTACAGGTTATCCTTTGAAGTATATTAAGAAAATAATAAAGTATTGCAGAGATAATGATATTGATCTTATTGCGGTAACATCTCCAATAACTCCAAGTAGTGTAGGTATTCTTCATATGGAGAATGTCCATGATACAATTAACAAACTGCTTGCTGACAATGGAGTGTTCTATTATGATTTCAATATGGCGAGACAGGACATATTGCCAAGAGAGGATTCGGACTTTGTTGATAAAGAAGGACATATGAATGGAGAATTTGCAAAAGAATATTCAGAATTTCTTGGCAAAGTTATTAAAGAACATAAACAGGGAACTAAAGATATTAATAGATATTTCTACAGTTCATTTCAGGAAATGTACAATACTGAAGCGGAATTGTATGGAGTAGTGGAGAAATAAAATGTCATTTACAACAGCGTTATTTTGTTTTTTTATATTAATCGGAGTAGTTATATATTATGTACTTCCATCTAAAGTAAGATGGATGTGGTTACTTGTGTTAAGTTATCTGTATTATTTTTCATTCAATGTGAAGAATAGTCTTTTCATGGTTGCAGCATCGCTTGTTATATATCTTGCGGCGTTAGCAATGGAATACATACAGGATAAGTCAGATGTATATCTGAAGGAACACAAAGCAGAGATTGACAGGGAACAAAAGAAGAAACTTAAGAATTCTGTTAAGCATAAAAAGAGAATAATTCTTGTGATAGCAATGCTTATTAATTTTGGAGTTCTTGCAGTTTTAAAATATGGTGGGTTTATCACAGGCAATATCACAGCAGTTCTTAATAAGATAGGTATTGACAAAACCGTGTATGCATTAAGCAATTATGTAATGCCACTTGGTTTATCATTCTTTACATTTCAGTCAATATCTTATGTTATTGATATATATCAGGGGAAATACAGAGCAGAAAAGAATCCTTTCAGAATATGTCTTTTTGTATCATTTTTCCCACAGATTATGCAGGGACCAATTGGAAGATTTGATAAGCTGCAGAAAACGCTTTTTGCAGGAAGTGCATTTAATCTTCAGAATGTACAGTTTGGAATTCAGAGAATATTCTGGGGTTTGTTCAAGAAGATGGTTCTTGCAGACAGAGCTGGAGTATTCGTTAATATAATATTTAATAAGCCTGATGAATATGGTGGTGCAATGGCAATAATAGCGGTGCTTATGTATTCAATTCAGTTATATGCGGATTTCTCAGGCGGTATTGATATAGTAATAGGTGTTGCACAGCTTTTTGGTGTAACTATGGATGAGAACTTCAGACAGCCATATTTTAGTAAATCAATTGGAGAGTTCTGGAGAAGGTGGCATATTACACTGGGTACATGGATGAAGGATTATGTCTTCTATCCATTCTGTTTATCAAAGGCTATGAACAAGTTCGGAAAGTGGGGCAAGAAGCATCTTGGAGATCATCTTGGAAAGACTCTCCCAATATGTCTTTCTAATCTTCTGATATTCTTTATAGTAGGTATATGGCACGGAGCAGAATGGCGTTACATCATGTATGGTATGTATAATGGTGTAATAATAGCATTCAGTAACCTTGTAGAGCCACTTTATAAAAAATGCTTACATGCATGTCATATTAACCCACATAAGAAGTGGTGGCAGTGTGTGCAGATATTAAGAACATTTATACTTGTCAATATCGGATGGGTATTTGATTGCAGTGTAGCAGGTATGGGTTCTGCAATCAGAATGATAAAGCGAATGATAACAGATTTACGGTTTGACCAGCTTAATGCAGCAATGTTTAAGAACATTGGATTAACATCAGTGGATTATATATTTTTATTAGCAGGATGTGTTGTTGTATTAATAATAAGCGTCCTCAAAGAAAGAGGCGTACAGATTAGAGTTGCAGTTGCAGCAAAGCCAATAGTAGTAAGGTGGCTAATATATTACGGCATTATATTAGCAATATTTGTTATGGGATATGCAAGTAATGCTGGAAGCGGATTCTTATATGCGAATTTCTGACAGCCATAATTAAATGGAGGATTTATGAAACATTTAAAGGAAATGTATGAATACAGAGAAATGATATTTTCTCTGGTAAAGAAAGATTTACGTGGAAGATACAAGGGCTCTGTGCTCGGATTTATGTGGACATTTATTAACCCATTGTTACAGCTTTTAGTGTTTACGTTGGTTTTCTCAATAATTATGAGAGCCAATTATGAACAGTATTATCTGTTCCTTTTTGTAGCACTTGTACCATGGATGTTTTTCGGCTCAAGTGTCCAGGATGGCTCAACATGTATAATGCGTGAATCTAACATGGTTAAGAAAATATATTTTCCAAGAGAGGTTATTCCAATATCTACAGTAACAAGTGCATTTATTAATATGATTCTTACATTTGTTGTTGTGTTTATCGTTCTTCTTATCTCAGGAAGAGGAATTAATCTGGTTGCATTATTATATCTTCCTGTTGTAATGATTGTTGAATATATATTATGTCTTGGAATTGGACTTATAGTTTCTGCACTTACTGTTTATTTAAGAGATTTACAGTACATTCTTGGAATTGTAGTTATGGCATTACAGTATATGACACCAGTTATGTATGGCGCTGATATGGTAGAGAATGCTAATGTTCCACAGATATTAAAGACAATATTTAACTTAAATCCAATGACACCAATAATCAATATATACAGACAGATTCTTTACTATAAGGAAATTCCAGATTTGTCTACATTATTGGTTGCTATTATAACAGGCGTTGTTTTTGTTATTCTGGGAGCAATTATATTCAGAAGACTTCAGCGCGGATTCGCAGAAGAGTTTTAATGTTTAAGAAAGAGAGATAAGTATGCTTAACAACGAGAATTCAATCGAAGTAAGGAATGTATCCAAAAGCTTTAAAGTGTATTTTGATAAAGGTAATGAACTTAAAGAGAAAATGCTGTTCTGGAAGAGAAACAGATATGAAAACAGAGTTGTTCTTAATAATATAAGCTTTACAGTAAAGAAGGGCGAGGCAGTAGGTCTTATTGGAAGAAACGGCTGTGGTAAGAGTACAACACTTAAGCTGTTGACTAAGATTATATATCCAGACAGCGGTTCTATTGAAATGTGCGGAAGAGTTTCAAGTCTTCTTGAACTTGGAGCAGGATTCCACCCTGACATGAGTGGAAGAGAAAACATATACACTAATGCTGCGATATTTGGTCTTACTAAGAAAGAGATAGATGAAAGACTTGAGGATATTATCGAGTTTTCAGAATTACAGCAGTTTATTGATAATCCTGTAAGAACATATTCATCAGGTATGTACATGAGACTTGCATTCTCAGTAGCAATTAATGTTAATGCAGATATCCTTCTTATTGATGAGATTCTTGCTGTAGGTGATGCGAATTTTCAGGCAAAATGTTTCAACAAGTTAAGAGAGATTAAGGCTAATGGAACAACTATTATTATCGTATCACATGCCCTTGGACAGATTGAAGAGATATGTGACAAGTCAATCTGGATTAAAGATGGACAGATTGAGCAGGAAGGTGATCCAAGAGAAGTTGACATTGCTTATCTTGATTATATGAATCAGGAAAGATTAAGCAAGGATGAGCAGGAAAGGGCCAGAATCTTAAGAATTGAAGCAGAGCAGAGAAGACTTAAGAAGGCTGAGGAAGAGAATAAAGAAGGTGGTAACGATAAACGTTACGGAAGTTTCGAGGCAAGAATTAATGACGTTATCTTGTCTTGTGATGACGGCAAGAGGACAGAAACTCTTGAAACAGGAAGAAAAGCCGTGATAGAGATAGATTATTCTGTTGAGACTCCAGTAAAAGATGTTCATGCAAGATATATGATTTATAGAATTGATGGTCAGTTATGCAGCGGAAGCAGTACTAAGATAGACAGACTTGATGCATTTGACCTTGACAAAGATGGAAAGATTGTTATTGAGTTTGACAGTATGACACTTACAAGAAGCCAGTACTGGGTAGATATTGTGCTTGAAAAAGCAGATGGAACACCAATTGATTACTATAAAGAAGCAGTAAGATTTAATGTTGTATCAGGAATTGAAGATATGGGTGTTGCAAGAATTGAACATACATGGAAGAACTGTTAATTGAAAGGTAGTGGCTATGAAAAAGAGTAATAATGTAATTAATGTACAGCTTTCAGATAATCAGGGAAAACTTCATATCAGAATTGCAGGCTGGTATATTCCTAAGGATTTTAATGATTATTCATTTGAATTACTTATTAATGGCAAGAAGACAGAGTGTAGTATCGAGCATATAACAAGAGAAGACAAGCTGGATGAATTGCTAGAGAGAGGTCTTAACAGAGATTGTGAAATAGGATTTATAGTTAAGGCTGATACAGATAAAACTGATATTAATGAAATAAAATTTGTTGTTGTTGATTCGGGAGAAACAAAAGAACTTGCATCACTTGACAATAAAGATATAGGATATACTATTGAAGATCAGCTTTTACAGTACAATATAGATTGCATATGGGCTGAGAATACGCCAGATGGAGATACTGTGTATAGAATAACTGGTTGGGTATTGTCAAAAGGAGATATAAGCATAGAGGTTGTAAATCGCGATAATAAAAAAGTTGATTATACCTATGTCAAATGTGACAGACATGATCTTATTGATAACGGATATACAGAAGATAAAGAAAAAGCATATGGATTTACAATATCTGTAGAAGAAAAAGATGGTTATATATTAAAATTCATGTCAGATTCTGCTCAGAAGGATATCGATATAGACAAAGAACTTAAATGGCAAAGAAGAGTTCATAACATAGATAAGACAAAGAGACTCATAAGAGCAATAACACCTCATAATGTAGCAAGTCTCTGTAAATATATTGGCAAATATGGATTTTCTGATTTAAGGGAATATGTATATAGTGGATTATATGGAGGCAATAATCAGGAGCTTATATATAAGAGATGGTTTACAGATCATAAGGTAACTCAGGAAGAGCTGGAAAGAGAGAAGAATGAAAACTTTGAATACCAGCCACTTATTAGCATTATAGTTCCAACTTATAATACACCGATTATATTCTTAAAGGAAATGATTGATTCTGTTATAGCGCAGAGTTATGGAAAATGGCAGTTATGTATCGCAGATGGAAGTCAGGGAAATAAGGAACTTGAGGCAACATTAGATGCGTACAGTAAAGCAGATTCAAGGATAATTTACAAAGTTCTTGATAGAAATCTAGGTATAGCAGGAAATACTAATGCTGCACTTGATATGGCTGAAGGTGAAATAGTCGGATTATTAGATCATGATGATACACTTGAACCAAATGCATTATATGAAGTGGTGAAGGCATTACAGGATAAAGATGTTGATGTTGTGTATACTGATGAAGATAAAATATTAGGACCAGACTGGAAAAATGTTAATCCTAATTTTAAGCCTGATTTTAATATAGACTTACTTCGTTCATACAATTACATTACTCATTTTTATTGCGTTAAAACTGAACTTATTAAGGAAGTTGGTGGTTTTAGCGATAAGTATGACGGGGCACAGGATTACGATATTATTCTTAGAACAACGGAAAAAGCTCATAAAATAGCACATGTTTCAAAGATATTATATCATTGGAGAATGCATAGTAATTCAACAGCAGCTAATCCAGAAAGCAAGAAGTATTGCCATGAAGCTGGAAGAAGAGCGGTCGAAGATCATCTTAACAGGATGGGAATAGAAGCACAGGTTCAGCTTAGTAAACTTTTTGGAGGATACAGAATCAGATATGCAACACCAGGAAATCCAATGATTTCAATTGTTATTCCAAACAAAGATCATTATAAAGATCTTGATTTATGTGTTACCTCAGTATTAAAGAAGAGTACTTACAGAAATTTTGAAATTATTATAGTAGAGAATAACAGCACAGAAAAAGAAACATTTGATTATTATAATAAAATACAGAAAGAATATGATAATGTAAGAGTTCTTACATGGGAGAGAGAATTTAATTATTCTGCAATTAATAATTTCGGAGTAAAAGAGGCAAAAGGTGATTATATTCTGCTCCTTAATAACGACACTAAGATATTGGACAAAGATTCTCTTGGAGATATGCTTGGATACTGTATGAGACCTGAGGTTGGAATTGTTGGCTCTAAATTAATATATGGAGATGGAACAATACAGCATGCTGGTGTTATTCTGGGATTAGGTGGAATTGCAGGACATGCGTTTATAGGTCTCGATGCTAAAGAATATGGTTATATGTCAAGAGCATATTTGTCATGTGATTATACTGCAGTTACAGCAGCGTGTCTTATGGTGCCTAAAGCAGTGTTTGATGAAGTTGGTGGATTATGTGAAGAATATGCCGTTGCATTTAATGATGTTGACTTGTGCATGAAAGTCAGAAGCAAGGGATACCTTGTGGTATATGATGCATTTTCACAGTGGTATCATTATGAATCCAAGTCAAGAGGATATGAAGATACGCCAGAAAAGCAGTTAAGATTCAAGGGAGAGATAGAAACTTTCCAAAGCAAATGGCAGAAAGAATTGGATGAGGGAGATCCATATTACAACAGGAATTTCCCAATGACAACAGAGGCGTATGTATTGGCTTCAGAGTAAATATCAGAGGTAAAAATGTTTTTAACGAGAGCAGCGCAGATTATTGGAAAAGAAGGCTTTAAGACATTCGGGTATGCATTACAACAGAAGATGCATCAGAATATGACAGATGCTAAAGTCTATGGCATTTATCAGAAAAAAATCGCACCAAAACAGCGTATTACTGATAATAAGGCTGACTGCACAGCAATATGCAGACATAGTGGAAGCTATGAAAGCATGCTGGCAGCAGTGTCTGGAATGGATGCTGAATATATAGCCGTGTGTGATGAAAGCTGTGAATTCGATAAAGATTATACAGCAATTGTTTCACATTATATAAGGATTCAGAAAAGGGCAGGACGCAGTCTTATATATATATATACTGATTCGGAAAAGTATAATCAGGAAGCTGGATGCGGACTTCCTGACTGCAAGCCTGATTATTCATGGGATACACTGTTATCTTACAATTATATTGGCGATGCATTTGTTGCAAAGAAGAATGCTCTTATAGATGCTATTAATGAATGTAAGAATCATGGCGCGGTTGATAATATTAATTATTATGAATTGTCTTTAATAATTCTTTCAAAGTGTAAGACGTCAGATGTTGGGCATATCCATCAAGTGCTTGTTAAGGACATAAGAACTGACAGTAAATCATACAGGACTGCTGATGACGGAATGGCAGCTTTTAAGAAAATGATTCTGGAAAGTTCAGAAATTAATGTGAACATCGTAGCAGATAAGCATGATTCAGCAGTTGAGCATGTGCATTACATTACGAATGAATATGATCTGGTGAGTATAATTATTCCATCAAAGGATAATCCAGACATATTAAAATGCTGTTTACAGAGTATCCGCAAGTTCACAAAATATATTAATTACGAAATTGTTGTTGTTGATAACGGAAGTAATGACAGTAACAGAAAAGAGTATGAGAAGCTTGTAGGTACATTTGAAGGACAGGCATCATATGTGTATGAAAAGGCAGATTTTAATTTCTCACATATGTGTAATGTTGGAGCAGCTAAAGCAAAAGGTAATCTGTTGCTGTTCCTTAATGATGATATTGAAATAATTGGACAGGATTATGAAGACACAGACTGGCTTTCAGTACTTGTTGGACAGGCAAAGCAGGAAAGTACCGGCGCGGTTGGTGCAAAGCTTTTGTATCCGGACTCATCATATATCCAGCATGTGGGTGTAATTAATTATGAATCA
>QWCN01003576.1_pt1 | contig 17764 bp, 12 predicted proteins | sample 1972711 | NCBI WGS metagenome assembly QWCN01 (sample SAMN09866707, study PRJNA288562) | Human gut metagenome isolate term1_stool, whole genome shotgun sequencing... | isolation source: gut | host: Homo sapiens | place: USA: California
CTTCTGATGAGGAAACTTCTACAGACGCTTCTACAAATCCGACGCTTGCAGATGAGAATACTTCATCCACGCTTTCTCGTTCTGTGCGGTTTCCATCCGAATATCTTCTGAATTCAACCATCCGGTTATTTCACCAGATGGGACAGATCTTCCGCGACAATGCCGCGCCGCCCAGCAACCCAATGGGCATCCGCATCGACTCCAAGCGCCGCAAAAAGCTCATGCAGAAGCGGCTGGCAATGGGGCATAAGCAGGATGACCACGAACAGGAACAGGGATACAGTCAGACGCTGCATTAAAAAACAGGCCCCGAATATCGGAGCCTGTGAAGGTCAATTTTGCTGTTCCTCCAACAGCCTTTGCAGGTCTTCTTTGCTGGGAAGTACGGTTTCATATTTGCTTGCGAAGATCTGAGAGTTGTCTTCCGGCAAGGTCATTTCGACAACGGCATTGTTCTTATCCTTGCAGAGAATGATGCCAATCGTCGGATTTTCTTCCGGCAGCTTCATTTTGCGGTCGTAGTAGTGAACATACATCTGCATCTGTCCGATGTCCTGATGCTTCAGCTCTCCGATTTTCAGATCGAACAGCACAAAGCAGCGGAGCAGGCGGTTATAGAACACCAGATCGACCATGAAATGCTCTTCGTCAAAGGTAAAACGAACCTGCCGCCCGACGAATGCGAAGCCGGTACCAAGCTCCAGCAGGAACTGCTGCAGGTGGTCGATGATCCGGCTTTCCAGTTCGCTTTCCGAATATTCCGGCAGCTCCGGAAGCCCTAAGAATTCCAACACATACGGATCTTTCACAGCGTCCTGCGGCGTTTCAATCGTCTGCCCTTCCAAGGCCAGACGGTAAATTTTATCCTTATCTGTGCTGAGGGCGAGCCGTTCATAGAGCGAACTGTCATATTGGCGTTTCAATTCGCTGAGACTCCAATCATTTTTGACAGACTCGATCTCATAAAAATGACGCTCGTCTACGTTGCTGATGCGCATGAGCTTCAGGTAGTGTGACCAGCTCAGAAAGAATTTTCGCCCGGTGCTGACGGCGGGAAGATTCTCAAATTGGGTAAACACTGTTTCCCCAATCTGATCGTGCGAATATACCGTGTAGAAGCGCCGCATGAGCTTTAGGTTTTCAGGCGAGAACCCTTTGCCATGTATTTTGGTCAGATAGTCGGAAAGCGCCTTTAGAATCTGTTTGCCATACGCAGCGCGATCCTGCCCGTGTTGTTCTTCCTCAATGATCATCCGGCCGATCTCAAAATAGGCGTAAACCATCGAGAGGTTCACAGCAGTTTTTGCAGCTTTCCGCGCCTGCGTCAAGACAGTGGAGACACTTTCTAAGAACTGATTACTGACCGGCGCATTCAATTCCTTTTCGTCCATTATGAAACCTCCCCGACAAATAGTTTTGTGTTACTTACAGTATATCCGAAACAAAAAACTTTTTCAATCATGGAAAGCGTGGTGACTAAAATCAGCAAATTCATTGAATTTACCCCAGGACAAAAAGAACGCGCCGCGTCCGTTGACCTCGAAGAATTTCTCCTCCGACAAGGCGAAAAGCTCATCAAGTCCGGACGGGAAAAACGGCTAGCCAGCGACCACAGCATCACGGTGCGCGGCTGCGAGTGGTTCGACCATGCGTCAAATGAGGGCGGCCGCGCAGTCAGCTTCATACAAAAATATTACGGCAAAAGCTACGTCGAGGCCATGTCCATGCTGTTGGGCGAGAGCATGGAGCCGGTTTATCCGCAGGCAAAAAAGCAGGAGCCGACTGAGCAAAAACCCTTTGCGCCGCCCGTTCCGAACGCGAATATGCACCGCGTGTTTGCGTATCTTCTCAAAACGCGCGGGCTGGACGCCGACGTGGTCTCATTTTTTGCGCGCCAGAAACTGCTCTATGAGGATGCGGCACATCACAACGCGGTCTTCATCGGGACAGACGAGGGCGGCTGCCCGCGACACGCCCATCTGCGCAGCACGAACAGCTTTGGCAAAGCCTTTCGCCTGAACGTCGAGTCCAGCGATCCGCGCTACAGCTTTCATCATACCGGCACGGACGGGAGCCTTTATGTGTTTGAAGCCCCTATTGATATGCTCTCATATATTTCCATGAACCCGCACCAGTGGCAGGAGCATAGCTACGTCGCCTGCTGCGGCACGTCTCCAATTCCGGTGGTGCAAATGCTGAAGCCCGACACGCAAATCGTCTATCTGTGTTTGGACAACGACGACGCTGGGCACAAAGCCACTGAGCGGATGGCAGAGCAGTTACGCGAACGCGGCGTTATGACGGAACGGCTTGTGCCGGAACTGAAAGACTGGAACGACGATCTTCTCCACGGTCAGAAGGAGGAGCTTGCACCTTGTATGAGCTTATAGACCGATTTGGTGAAAGCCGGGAGATTCCGGTTGACTTTGTGGAAAGTTCGGGTATGATGAAAACAGAGGGGCTGGAAAGGAGGGCTTACAGATGATTCAAAAGACGCATATGTCACAGGAAGAAGCTGTGAAATTTGCGGCTACACAATGGTGGGTCGGAAAAAACGCGGCAGAGATTCTCGACGTGCAGCTCTTTGAAGACCGGCTGGTGATGCCATTCGAGCTGTATCATGAAGCAGTGGAGGAAGTGCTGGGCAGACCAGTCCAGACGATTGAACTTGCCGATCCATTCTTGACAGTTTTACAGCATGAGTATATTACAAAAATGCTGAATACACCGCACGATGACATGCGTATGGGATAACGGACATGGGAAAGAGCAACAGGATTTGCCCGACATGCGGGCGAAAAATGAAACAGCAGTTCATTGGCCTGCAGCATTGCCGGTGCGGGGTAAGCTGGAAAAAGGACATTGGATTCTTTGAACGAACGCCGGATATGGTCTTTTGTCTCCGGCATGATCGCCCCGGACAAAAGCCAAGTAGGATCATTGAAATACGAAAACGTCAAACGTGATCGGCTGCGCATCAAAAAATGCGCGGCCGATTTTTCGTTAAAAATCAAAAGAAAGGATGATGCGATCATGAGCAATTCTATGATCTCATATGAGCTATGCCGGAATCTGTAGTGCCGCTGATCGCGGTCGGCGTGGTGATCGTTCTGTTCATCGTCCTGCTTTCGGTTCTCACTAGTAATTACTCGCTCAACGGCATCAAATCCAAAACCGTTGGAGACGGGCAGCACGGAACAGCAAGATGGGCTACCACGCAGGAGATCAAAAAATCGTATGCCAGCGTGCCGTTTGATGTGGCTTCATGGCGGGAAGGAAAGAATTTGCCAGAGGTGCAGGGGCTGATCCTCGGCAGCACGCAGCGCGGCAAGCAGCTCGTCGCGCTGGTCGACCGCGACGATGTGCATTGCCTTATGATCGGTGCATCCGGTGTCGGGAAAACCGCCTTTTTTCTGTATCCAAATCTCGAATTTGCCTGCGCCAGCGGCATGAGCTATTTGGCGCTCGACACTAAGGGCGACCTCGCACGAAATTACGGCACGATTGCGCAAAAATACTACGGCTACCACGTTTCCGTGATCGATCTTCGCAACCCGACGCGCTCGGATGGGAGTAATCTGCTGACGCTCATCAACCGCTACATGGACATTGCGCGGGAACACCCGGACAACCTTGCGGCGCGGGCAAAGGCGGAGAAATACGCAAAAATTCTCGCCAAAACTATCGTCAATCCGGGCGGCGACGATCAGGATCGCGGACAGAATGCGTTTTTCTACGATGCCGCCGAAGGTCTTCTTACGTCGGTCATTCTGCTCCTTGCCGAGTACGTTCCACTGGATAGTGCCGGTCGCGAAAAGCGGCACATCGTGTCCGTGTTCAAGCTGGTGCAGGAGCTTCTCGCGCCCAGCGGTCAGGGCAAGAAAACTGGCTTTCAGGTGTTGATGGACAACCTTCCCTCGACGCACAAAGCCAGATGGTTCGCGGGCGCGGCCCTGAATACATCGGAACAGGGCATGGCATCGGTCATGTCCACGGTGCTGTCCCGGCTGAATGCTTTCCTCGATTCCGAGCTGGAGCAGGTGCTTTGCTTTGACAGCGCCATTGATGCCGAACACTTCGCCGCCGAGAAATCCGCAATCTTTCTTGTACTTCCGGAGGAAGATTCAACCAAAAACTTTATGGCAGGTCTGATGATTCAGAACCTGTCGCGTGAACTCTTTTCCGTTGCTGATGAGCACGGCGGCAAGCTGCAAAACCGCGTCGTGTTCTACTGTGACGAGCTTGGCACGATGCCGCCTTTTGATATTCTGCCGCTGTTCTCTGCAGGCCGGTCACGCAAGCTGACGCTTGTTCCGATCATTCAAAGTCTCGCGCAGCTTGAAAAGAATTACGGCAAAGAAGGTGCGGAGATTATAGGCGACAACTGCCAGGACACGATCTTTGGCGGCTTCGCGCCGAACAGCCAGACGGCGGAAACGCTGTCCAAAGCCCTCGGCAGTCGGACAGTCCTAACCGGTTCGGTCAGTAAGGGCAAGGACAATACGAGCCAGAGCTTGCAGATGGCGGAGCGCGCGCTTTTATCGCCGGACGAGCTGAAAAATCTCCCGAAGGGCAACTTCATCGTCATGAAAACCGGCACGCACCCCATGCGCACGAAGCTGCAATTATATTTCAAGTGGGGTATTTCGTTTGAAGAACCATATCAGGTGCCGGAGCGCGCCCAGCGCGAGGTCTACTACGCCGGAAAGGAGGAATTGCTGATGAATATCAAGAAAAGTCTGTATTCCCAGCCGCAGCCGATCACGGCATCAACGCCGGACGGCTATATGAGCAGCTACGGTGAGAAATGAGCTTCTTCGGTGAAATTTATGCCGATCCAGACCTGCCGCACCGGGCACGGACAGTCTATATGTACCTTCGTGACCGTGCAGGCGGCGGAAGCTGCTGGCCGGGCGTCAAGACGATAGCCCGTGACCTGCACCTCTCGCCGCGCACAGTGCAGCGTGCGCTGAATGATCTGGAACGTGGCGGATACATCCAGCGCCAGCGCCGTCACCGTGAAAACGGAAGCTGTACGTCAAACTTATACATTATAAATATATGTGGCAAATAGCAACGCGGACGATCCCCGCCAAGGGGAACGTCCGCGCTTTTGCTGTCACCAGCGCCGTGACACCACGGCGCAGCTTGAAGGGCCAACTCTAGCTGAGAACCAATACAGAAAGAAGAAATCTGAAATTTAGAAGGGAAAAAATTCTATGAGAAAAATCAAATTCATAGCTATTTTGCTGGTGCTGTCGATGCTGCTGACGGTACCGGCTTTTGCTTTTTCCACAAGCTTCACGGACGTATCCGAGAAAGCCACCTATGCGGAATCTGTTTCTTATCTTGCCGATGCCGGTATCCTGAGAGGAACGGCATCCGGCGGATTTGCACCGAACGAGAAGATCACGGTCAGCCAATGGGCAACGATGCTCTGCCGCGCGCTTGACACTGAACTGGAAGGCGCTTCGTGGCAGGAAGCGGGCACGAATGCCGTTCAGACCGCCATCCGCAGCGGTTGGCTGGAGCCGACTGCACTCAGTGACAAAAACGGATTTATCTGCCGCGGCGAACTCTATCGGACTGCATTCGCGGCAGCCGGAATCCCACTCTATGACGCAACGCTTTACGGTCTTGACTGGCTTTCTATCAGTGAAAACGCCCTGCGTGTCGGCAAAGAGCTTGGGCTTTGTGCTGAGAACAAGACCGCAGCGGATCTCGTCACACGCGCCGAAGCCGCGCAGCTTCTTCATGCGGTCCTGACGCAGCCGCTGACCGTTGTACCGCCCGATACGCCGATCACGGTCGAAAACCTGACGCAGTGGAATGTGAACACATTCCTGCTGGAACTCCGCAAAGTTCCACAGCCGATCCTCGGTGCCTTCAACGAAAACGGCTGGACGTTCGTGGTAGGCACGGAGTACCTCACGGAGCTCAGCCGCAAGCTCGGCGTGAACTGTATCGGTGCGGCGGTGTACACAGAAAAGCGGATCTACGTTTCCGAGGCCAGCGCAGTCCTGCATGAGTTCGGACACTTCCTCGACTGCACAATGGGATTCCCGCAGGAGCATAAGGACTTGTATGCGCTCGAAGCCGCATCCGCACCGATGAAGCAGCACGCGAAAAGCAACAGCTTGGAATACTTCGCAGAGTTCTTCGCGTACTGGTGTTCTGGCAATACAAGGACACTGGAGCAGCTCAAGGAACTGACACCGGAAACGTATGCATATTTTGATGGGCTGTCATCTGCATGGACTGAGGCCGTGTGCGATTGAAGACTTAGTTATATGCTCAGAAATAGCTCGTGCATTTTCCGGGAAAATGCAGTAAAATAAAAGAAAAAAGAATAGACTGTTCAGGTGTCCATTTCTAAAGGGAATTGACTTAATGCGGAACGGGGTGAAAGTCCCCACGAACCGGTCACTGTGAAGCTCCGACTGCGGGAGATAAGCCAGATACGCGCCTGCGCATGGAATTGGAAGCGCTGCCTTGTCAACGGTTTGCTTTTACCGACAGAGTCTATCTGTCAATAGAAGGCGTCCGCAGGCATTGCACCTGATGGATGCCGTTTTTGTTCCAGGATAAAAAATTCTCGTAAAGTGTTCCACTTTACGAAAAAAGCGGCGGGATGCCTGCAATTACAGACATCCCGCCGCAGCGTGACCATATTTTTGACGGTAAAAAAGCATACAAAAGCTCGTCGATGCCGTGCAGCATCGACGGGCAGAGCAATCCTGTATTATGCACCAAGCTCCAGAAAACTGATTTTCTGAATACAGCGGCGCTTGCTTTCCAGAGACGGATGCGTGTACAGCTTCAGCGTGGTTTTGATATCCGCGTGGCCGAGCATGGTGCTGACACTCTTGATATCCGCGCCGACTTCAACACATCGTGTGGCAAACGTGTGCCGTAAGGCATGGAAACCCCTGTGCCGCAGACCGCAGCGCTTCAAAATAACGGTAAACTGATACTGGCAGGTGCGTGGATCCATCGGGCGGTCTGTGCGGCCGGTCATAATATAAGCATCAGGCGACATATTTTCGGTGAGTTCTTGCAGTAAATGCAGCAATTCAGGGTGCAGCGGAATGACCCGTTCCGAGCTTTCGCTTTTCGGACGATCCACCAGAAGCTGCGATTTTCCGTTCAACGTGATCCGCTGAACGGCACGGTTGACAGAAAGCGTACCGGAGAGCGCATCGATGTCCCCGGCGCGAAGCGCGCAGACCTCGCCCACGCGCAGACCTGCATACAGCGCCAGCATGACTGCAACACTGATTTTCTTTGACGGTAAAAGGGCTTTTCCCAGCACGGCCAGCTCAGCATCGGAAAACACTTCGATCTGCTTTTGCGTACAGGTCGGCAGGTGCGCTGTCAACGCATCGCAGGCACAGTGATATTCCCGCTGGGCAAAACGCAGCATGGTTTTGATCAGGACGGCAATATCCCGTACCGTTTTTGCAGACAAACCGCCTTTCCCATCCAATCGGCCATCCTTTTTGATACGCAGCAGGAACGCGGAAAGCTCTTTCGCCGTCAGGCGAGAAACAGCGACATGGCCGAGATGCGGAAGGATGTGCCGCTCAAGCAGAAAGTGATAGCGGGTGCGCGTGGAGACTTTAATATCGGCCTGCGCCAGATACTGCGCGAAAAGCTCTTTTACCGTCAGGCTGCAGGAACTGACAGACTCCTTTGGCAGCGCCTGTATCGCAGCGACCAGCTTCTTTTTTACAATGGTTCTGTTCCGCCCATAGACAGACCTATACTTTGCCTTTCCATCCGGCAGACGCATGGCGATATAGCGCCCCTCCCAGCGGCCGTCTTTTCTGCGATAGATATTATCTCCCCATCGTCCCAAGCGCTCTCCACCTTTCAGCTTTACCACATTTTTGACGGCAAATGCGAGGCATCTCGCGCAGCAACCACCCGTTCTTGGTTTACATATTTTCGTTTTCTTTCATTTACGGAACTCTAATGTTAGAATTTGCGTTAGAAAATGACGAAATATCAGGAGAATCAAATTGACATTTTCATTTCTGCCTGTATAATAGTAAATGGAAACAAAAAATATCGGGCTTCTGGCTGTCTCGTAAAGTGGAACACTTCACGAAAAATCTTATTGCCGTGCATGTGGTTTAGGATACCACAGATTTTGAAGTCCATTCAGAAACATACAACTAAATATCATCATCCGAGGATTTGTAATCGTAAGTCACGGCCACTGGGACCGGGTTTACGGTGAAAGAGTAAAGGTAATGCGTACATGGTGCGCCAAGCTATTCGCCCGGAGCTGTGCGTGAGAGGACGCTTCTGAAGCGGCTGAAAGGCCGCCTGCCCGAAAGGGCGCCATTGTGGGGATTTCCCCATGAGAAGGTAAGAAGCGGACGCGGCGAGCAGGAAACTGCCCGCCAGATCACAAGTCAGAAGAATCGCTGTCCTCAAGCTGGGAAACCGGCAGGATGATCTGAGGTTTTAGGACGAACCACCTTCTATCAAACTCAGAAGAAGCAGGGACGTCAATTTTATGTGATAAAATTGACGCCTCTTTGCATCCAAGGGGGTCGTATGCTTTCACGCCGCGCATGGCGCGAGAGAGGACGGCCCTTTATTTCGGAATTGAGATGGAGGAACGCCATGGATCAGAATTACGCAGAACAGCAGTCCCGGCAGGATCAGATCATCTACAGCCGTATCGAGCGCGTGATCGCCTATAAAAACGTGCAGTTCATCCTTGAGCATCAAAATGACACGTTGGAGCAGCTCTCGGCGTATTTGCAGAGCTGCATGGAGGACATCGGGCATCCTCCGGCCATGGTAGAGGTGATCGGCGGGGAGTATATCCAGTACCGCTTCGGCACGTGGACAAAGGCGCTCCGCTCCTTTTACAGCGGCAAGATGACCAACACGAAGAATCCGCCCCCATTCAAAGAACGCAAGATCGTCCGTGACCTGTACGAAGTAGCACAAAGACGGATGGCCGAGAAAGACACGGCTGGAACCTCCGGCGAGGAGGTGCAGCGATGAACCCGTACAGAAGCACGGAAGAGAACATGAGCGCACTGAAAAAAGTTTTGACCCAGCGCACGCTTGTTGCGATTGCTAACAAAAATGTTGAATTTGTCTTGAAGAACCAGAATGCGTCGCTGGACGAGCTGGCCGAGTACCTGTGCAAGTGCCGCAGGTGGTGCGGGCATATCCCCGGCCGGACGGAAGTGATCGGCGGCGATTATATCGAGCTGCGGTTCCGCGGCTGGGCCAACGCCCTGTGTGCCAGCGGCGTTTCAAAGGAGCTTGCCGTCAAGCGGTTCCATCCCGCGCTGGAGAAGACCATGCTCTTCCAGCAGGAGTACGACCGCCAGCGGGAGCAGGACAAGCTGGAAAAGCGGCAGAAGAAGGTCGCCAATAAAGAAAAAATGCGGCAGGAAAAGGCTGAACGGAAAGGCAAATAAGCGCAAAGCCCTCTCAGTCACCTGCGGCGACAGCTCTCCCGGAGGGAGAGCCAGGAATTATTGTATGCTGATCTGGAACGGACAGATTTGCAGATAGATGTGCGTCTCATCCCCCTGAGACATGCACTTTGTGCGTCGGCATGACGCAAGGCCCCGGCTCTGCGCGGGAACACAGAGCCGGGGAACCCCCTTTCACGAAACCAGCGGGCCTTCGCCCGTCCCAATAAGATGAATCGCATCGACAACTGAATAGCCACAGCGAGAATGCATACTGTCCTGGGGAAGCGACGCGGCGAAACGAGCGCGCCAAGGGACGGATAACGCGGTCCACGTTTAGGCGGAGCGGGAGCGCAGGAAGCCGTATCGTATCTGTGGTGCAGAAAAACTGGTGTTTACAGCAGAACCTCTTTCCTGCTGTGACATATCCCGGTGCAGCACTGTTTCTCGGCTGTATCGGGAGAACGTGAGAAACGAATCTTTGCGAAAAACGAAAGGAGTTTCAGATTATGAAACGGACAAGCAGAGTTTTAGCAATCCTTCTGGCACTCGCAATGCTGCTCAGTGTAACGGCATTTGCGGCATGGGATGTCTACGGCGGCAATGATAACCACAATTCTGTGGTCACCAACGCGCCGACGACGGCAACAACCACAGCATTGAACAGCTACATCGACCTCTCCAACGGCGGCAGAGGCTGGGATGGCATCGACAACGTTCCCGTTATGGAAACGGTTGACGGCGTTACCTATGCCTATGTCCTGTACGACGGCTACAGCAGCTACGGTGGCCAGCTGGCCAAGATCAACTGCAGCGCAGCGACGCCCTACGTTGTCTGGCACAAGCAGATCTCCGCGGCGGCAGGCTTCCAGCTGTCTACTCCGTATCTGGACACGGCGGCTCGTGCGATCTACATCGGCGCTTCGAACGCATCCGTCTATAATGACGTTGCGATTTCCAGCCCAGTCTCGCTGACAGCCAATACGGCTGGCACTGTGACCATCGACGGCCTGACTCTTCTGACGGCTGCCAACCGCGTCTCCGTTCCGGTTTATGTCGGCCATACCAGCGTCGCTGACCGCGGCACCCTTACCACCGAAGGCACTGCAACCATCCAGCTGGGCGGCGGCACGGCGGTCAACCTGACCCTGAGCACCACGCAGGCCAGCAGCGGTACGACCTATAAGATCTACGAGCAGGCAACCTATGATGCCGACGGCAACGTCAACGGCTACGACTACTATTACTACATCAACCACAGCGTCACGGCGTCCAGCCTGACCGACGCGACCCTCTCCATCAGCGTCACGCTGAACGGTACCGGCTCGATCACTTCCGTCAGCATGTTCGCCAACAAGGGCGCTGTCACCAAGGTTACCGGCATTGACAGCACGGATGCCAGTGGCGTGACTCTGACCTCGGTCGTTAGCTCGGTCAACGGCCAGATCAACACCCCGATTACCCGCTATGGTGACTATATCTACTTCGGTACTTGGAGTGGCAACTCTGCAATGCCGTATTATCAGGTGAAAATCAGCGATTCCAGCTTTACGGTAAAAACTGCAAATGGTGGTGAAGGTGAGCGCGGCTTCTATTGGGCTGGCGCAGTGTCTGATGGTGACTATGTGTTCTATGGTTCGGATAACGGAGTGCTGTACTGGCAGTCTGTTTCCAATTTCGGTGAAGAAGACTATAGCGGCAAGCTCGACTTGAAAACGATTAATAGTGGGGTTGGTAATATCAGATCCACAATCATGATGGATGAAGATGGTTATCTGTACTTCACCAGCCAGGGTGGCTATTTGTGGTGCTGCGAGTTTGATACACGCAGCGAAGAACTCGACGTGCTGTGGAGCGCCGAACTTGGAGCAACTTCTACTTCTACGCCGACTAAGGTTGGCAATCGTATCTATGTAGGTGTCTACTCCGGCTTTAACAAGGGCGGCGTGCTGTGCGTCGATGCTTCCACGCATGCTGTGAAGAGCGTTATTGCTATCGCTGATAAGAACAATTTCCCTGTCCAGTGCTCCATCGTGGTAATGGGTGACGGCACCGGTACGGACTATCTATTCTTCAACACGAACAGCGGCAGCAGTACGACCGAAAATGCCAACTATGGCTGCGGCTACTGCTACAGCTATAATGGCACGACCGCCACGCAGCAGTGGGCGTCCAGATCGGATACCTACGCACTGGGCGGTATGGCCTGCGACAATGGTATCATTGTATTTGGCAATGATTACGACCATCTGTACATTGTGAAGTGATAGGAGTCAAGGGGGGGCGCTGTGTGAACAGCGCCCCCCTGCTTTTTGAAAATGAAGAATTTTGGTAGACGTATATTCATTGCCGCATTAGCAATTGTAATGGCGCTATTCTGTATGGTGAATGCATGTGCAGAAGATGTGTCGGGTGATAACCTTAAAATAATTGTTGATTTGCGGAACTATAACGGAACGGTTTCTGGTGAGTGGAAAGATAGCAATGGGAATATTTTTTCGATTCAGTCTGGAATGCGGAACGAAATACTCCTCACGACTGACACCAGATTTTCTAAAAAGTACAAGGCAGTCATAACATTGGAAGATGTGACAAGCCTTTACGACTGGAGCGTAATTGGCGCAATTGATGGCCGACTGAAGAAGAGTGCAACGCAAACTGAGGTTGTAAGTAATACTGTAAATGGTGGAAAGAAAGACTGGTCATTCGTCGTTCTAAAGGGCAATCAAATTACGTTTGACCTTCAGCAAAGTGATGTAAAGACGCTAATCACAAGAGACAATTGGGGCGGCAGAACATTAACAATTATTCCAGTCTTTGAAGCCAGTACATATATAGCAGAGGCGAGTTCAAACAATGCCGAAATGGGAAGCGCCTACGCTTATGCGGCAGGAACAGTTAATACATATTTGCTATATGCAGAACCAAAAGAGGAGTGCACTTTTGAGTATTGGCTAAAAGATGGTGAGCCGATAGATAATAAAATTACAGAGCAGACACATGAAATAACTATAACAGAAAATTCCCATTATACAGCGTATTTCCGCAAGGCTTATCGCCCTGAGGTTTCGTTATCCCCGGAAAATGTTGCAAGTGTTTCAGCAGAATGGGTCGTAAATGACACATGGCGGCTGACAGCGGCAGCAAGTCAACAAGATTATTCGTTCTCCAATTGGAGTTGTGACGAAGACAGTTCATTTAGATCTAATGCACAACAGACGTATGTGACATTAAGACAAGATGAGCAGCATTATGTTGCACACTACTTGCCGTATCAGATTACTGGCATCAGCGGCATGAGTGCGGGTGGCGGTTCCTGGCAGGCAAAAAACGAGATTGGCAGCCGACCGTTGATTGTGGGCACCGGCGTGCAGGTAGATGTCGATTATGATGAAAACACCACAGATCCGTGGCTTCCGCACAGTACTATCGAACTCTACAGCGGCGACGAAGCTGCGGTAAAGGCCGGAACGGCCACGCTGCTGGCAAAGCGCGAGGGTCAGGGCGACCGGGATCGCAATACCGCCTTTGACGGCGGTCACGCAACGATCACCGTTGACCCGTGGCCTGCTGATGTCACGCAGATCACAGCAGTTGCCTATACAGACGACTGCGACAAGCACTATTGCACACTGAATGTTCAGACCGGATACGGCGCGGACGGTATGGATCTGTCCTACCTGACCTCGCCGCGCAACTGCCGGACTTCCTCGGCCGATCCCGGCCCGTACAACCCCGATATCTATGACGCGACAGCCGTTCAGAACGCTGAGACCGGCGCAATGGAGCTGTATGTGGCCGGTATCGGCGGCGTGTATCAGTATGTCGGCAGCAATGGCACAACCGACTTCGTGCGCATGCCCGGCATGGAAGATCTGAATGTCTCCGGTGATACGCTCTCCCTTGTCAGCGTTGCACTTGGCGTGGGCGGCACATCGGACGATCTGACCTCGCTGGTCAAGGTCTACCATTCACTCGGCGGCGATCAGGGCGGCACGACCACCTACGAAGTCCGCTGGTATGACGCGGCGGAAGGCAAGTGGGTCACCAAGAACACTATCCCGAAGGACAAAGCCCCCAGCACCAACGGCGAAGCCAATAAAGTCCTCATCCTGTCCTCGGACGAGATCTGGACGCAGAACGCCTATTATGACGGCGTGGAATGGACGCTGCACGGTCTCGGCTTTGATACTTTCGAGAAGGTCAACGAGGCCACGGCCTATGCCACCGCGACCAACGGCACGGTCTACAAGCTGAACGCCGTGCGAAGCGGCGTATCGGATGCGTGGACACAGGTCGATCTCGGCGGCAAGCTGCTCGGCTCCCGCTATGACGGCGCACTGGCAGTCAAGCTGACGAGCGGCGGCTACGCTATCCTGAACGCGGACAGCTCGACGGCGGCCACCTATCCCGAGATCACCAAGGATATCTTTGGTGATACATGGACAAAGGACGGCGTGTTCAAGCCTGCAACCTATGGCGAATCCTTCGTTCATACGGTTGGCTTCGGCGGCGACGGTAATGTCTATGCACTGATTCAGGGCAGTGGACGCAACTATGTTGTCCGCGCGGACGAAAGCGGCTGGACGCTGATGGACACGGTCGAGGCATTCGATGTCGGCGGCACCAATGAAATGGAAAAGCGCCCGGCTACCCCGACCTACATTGCAAACCTGGGTGAAGGCGTGTCCCTGTTCTTTGGCGATAAGGGTTCCCTGTATCTCCATGCACAGGACTTCACCGTGACTTTCAACTCCAACGGCGGCAGCGCTGTTGCTTCGATCACCGGGCAGGCGTGGAGCAGTTTTGTCATGCCCATTCCGGCGAAGAGCGGCATGAGCTTTGCAGGCTGGTACACCGACGCGGGTCTGACCAAGCTTTATGCCAACCCCGTCATTCCCGCCGCAGACCTGGTGCTCTACGCCAAGTGGACGGAGACAAGCGCCGACCGCTGGGCAGAGGATCGAGAAAAGGCACTGAAGCAGCTCGATGACGCGCTTTCGCGTATGGAGCAGACGGACTACAGCGAAGCCAACTGGCAGCGCGTGCTGGTCGAATATGAAAACGGCAAGTACGCCATCGCCATCGCTGACCCGCAGCCCGCAAGCGAAGATGTCAGCGACATCAACAAGGCTGTGCAGGATACGATCTATGCCGCTCTGAACACGGCCATCGACCGTATGAATGCCATTCCGGTTCTGAATCTGCCCCCGATTGATGTTGTTGTGTCTATGGACGCACAGACAATCGGCCTCGGCTACATGATAAAGCCGACCATCGTGCATACCACCAAATACACAAAGGCCAGCGAAGTCATTACCGATGCCATTGTAGAGAACATCAAGACAAAGTATGGTCTTGACCTCAAGGGCTACGTCACCAAGCATGAGAGCGAACCGGCCGGAACCTACGCTTACATGAACACCGGTTCCGTCCTCAGTGACTTCTATCTGGCACAGGTCTACTGGCCGAACCAGACGAATGCGAAGATCGCACAGTACATCCTCGATGTCTGCGGTGACAAGATCTCCGAGACACAGGTCGAAAACGACAAGCAGGGCAAGTATCTGGGTGAGTTTGACTACTACAATATGTCTGGCTGGATGTACTCCATCAGCAACATTGGCGACAGCAAGCTGCCCTCCTTCCCCGGCGTCGGTGCTGCGGGCTGGAGACTGCGCGACGGTGAAGTCATGCGCTGGCAATTCACGGTCTACGGCTATGGTGCCGATCTCAATGCGGATAACTCCGCATGGGGTCAGGAAAGCATCACCGGCGATTCCGGCGACAAGACTGCGCTGACCTACAAAATCGCGCAGATGCGTGAGGAGTACAAGGATGCGTCCACCGACAAGACCTATAAGGCCGGCGACGACGTTCTGGAAACGAGCCGCATCTACATGAACGTCTTTGATGACGTTCTCTGCGATCCGCTTGCCAATCAGGCAAAGCTGGACGCGGCGGTCGCAGACCTCGATCTGGTCGCTGCCGAGCTTGAAAATGCGGATGCGCTCACGGCTGTCACGGATAAGATCCTTGCTATGGGTACGGTCAAGCTCGAAAACGGCAAGCTCGTGAAGGACGGCGAGGTCACCGCGGAAAGCGGCCCGAAGATCGAAGAAGCCCGCAAGGCTTACGCCGCTCTGAACGAGGAACAGAAGAAGCTCTTCAGCAAGGCGTATCCGGAGTACCTCGAAGCACTCGAAGCTGCCGAAAAGGCATACGAGCAGGTCAAGGACACCGAAGCAGCCAAGGCTGCTGCCGCAGAGGTCGATGCGATGATCGATGCACTGCCCGATCCCGAAGATATCACCCTTGACGACAAGGATGCCATCGACGCGGCGATGAAGGCATACGATGATCTGTCCGATGCAGCGAAGGGTTATGTCGAGAATCACGACAAGCTCGTTGCCTGCAAGGAAGCGTATGACAAGCTGAACGACAAGCCGAATCCGCCTACGCCGCCTACACCTCCCACTCCGTCGAAGCCCACCACGCCGAGCAAGCCGAAGGACGACAAGCCCACCACGGGTTCCTCGTTCATGGATGTTCCGAGCGGCAGCTGGTATGCGGACGCTGTGAATTATGTCTCTGAAAAGGGCCTCATGAACGGCACCTCCAAGAACGGCTTCAGCCCGAACGCCACCACCACGCGCGGCATGATCGTCACGATCCTTGCCCGTGTCGAGGGTGTCAACACGAACGGCACGCCGTGGTATGCGGCAGGCCAGAAGTGGGCGATGGACAACGGCATTTCCGACGGCACGAACATGGTCGGCGAGGTCACGCGTGAGCAGCTGGCGGCCATCCTGTATCGCTACGCGAAGCTCAAGGGCTACGATACCTCCAAGTCCAACAAGCTTGACAGCTTCAAGGACGCGGACAAGGTCTCGTCCTGGGCCGTAGAGGCAATGCAGTGGGCCAACGCAGAGGGCCTGATCAACGGCAAGAGCAATAACCTGCTCGACCCGCAGGGTAAGGCCACCCGCGCAGAAACCGCCGCGATCCTCATGCGGTTCATGGAAAACATCGCAAAATAAGCATTTCTCTCCCCGAAAGGGGTTCCCCGCTGCGCCATTTGGCGCAGCGGGGAAAGCGGCATCTATATCCCGGCGCGTTGCCGGATCAAATTTCCCAAAGAATTATAGTCAGGGGGAACTTATATGACGCACACACCAACCAGGCGTCTGCTCGCACTCCTGCTGGCAGTCGCCACCGTGTTCAGCCTGCTGTCTGTGTCCGTTTCGGCAGCAGATGAACAGACTGAAACACAGACCTTAACGCTGACGGCTGACAAGGATGTGTTGAAAGTTGGCGATACTGTAACCATTACGGTAAAAGTATCTAACAATGCCACGATTGGCTTTTCAAATTTTGAACTAGCAATTGATTATGATACGACGCTTCTGAAGCTTGAACACATCAATAAGAGTTATAAAAGTGTTGATGCTGACGGTAATGAGACGGATATTCCGTATCTCACTGGTTTCTACACAGTAAACACGGGAAAATGGGTAGATCCGGAAACCGGAAAGGAATATATCGGTTATATCAACTTTGCAAACACTGAGGCATTGACCAATAAAAGTCCAAAAACAATTTTTACACTGGATTTTACAGTGCTGAAATGTGAATCAGAAAACACGTCTGTGACGCTGGATAAGATTGCGTTTAACAGTATTGAGGACGGGGAAACCGTTTCAGTAAACCCAACAATTGTTCCTGTAGAACTGTCTGTTACCCACACACTGACTGCTGTTCCTGCAAAGGACGCAACCTGCACGGCAGCTGGCAATGAGGAATACTGGGTCTGCTCCGCCTGCGGTACATGGTTCTCGGATGAAAGCGGCGAGCATGAGATCACCGACCACAACAGCGTCGTGATTCCGGCTACCGGCCACACAGCCAATGAAACCGGCTGGAACGACGACGATACGGATCACTGGCATGTTTGTGCGACCTGCGGCGAGACGTTTGATAAGGAAGCCCATCGTGGCGGACATGCTACCTGCTCCAAGCAGGCTACTTGTGAAGTCTGCGGTCAGAAATACGGTTCGACCACTGCACATGACTATCAGTGGAATCACAGCGATACGCAGCATTGGAAGGCTTGCAAGGACTGCAACACGATTGATGAAGCCACCAGAGCAGATCACACCTTTGGTGGTTGGGTCACCGAAAAGAATCCTACCTGCACGGAGACCGGTACAGAGAAGCGTACCTGCGCAGACTGCGGCTATTCTGAGACAAAAGAGCTTGCGAAGACCGCGCATACCCTGACGCATCATGAAGCTGTCCCCTCCACCTGCATCGTTGCT
>QWCN01003583.1_pt1 | contig 17721 bp, 9 predicted proteins | sample 1972711 | NCBI WGS metagenome assembly QWCN01 (sample SAMN09866707, study PRJNA288562) | Human gut metagenome isolate term1_stool, whole genome shotgun sequencing... | isolation source: gut | host: Homo sapiens | place: USA: California
CAACAGGAGAAATAGGAGGAGCAACAGGAGGACTAGTAGAAGGAAACATAATAGCAAGTAATCCAACATGGAGTAATGGAACAGCAAGTATAACATTAAGTAAAGGGGCAAATGTAGCAAATAATTTAACAATACAATATCAAGTAAATGGAATAAATGATAATAGTTGGATAACAGGAACAAATGTAACAGGATTACATCATAATGATACAGTATATGCAAGATTAACAGATGGAATAAATAATGGAGATTATGCAAGTGTAAGTATAATAGATAAAAAGGAACCAAATGCTCCAACAATAAGCTTATCAGGAACAGCAGGAGCTAATGGATGGTATAAATCAAATGTAACAGTAACAATAATAGCGGGAAGTGATGAAGAAAGCGGAGCAAATAAATTAAGATATAATATAACAGGAGCACAGGCAGTAGAACAAACAGATACAGCAACAGGAACAACGAGTGTAACAATAAGTACAAATGGGATAAGTACAATAACAGCATATACAGTAGATAAAGCAGGAAATGTATCTACAGCAAAAACACAAACAATAAATAGGGATAATGTAGAACCAATAGCAAATATAACAGTGGGAACAAAAACAGAAACAAGTATAGGAATATCAGTAATTGCATCAGATACAATAAGTGGACTAGCGTCAAATGGAACATATAAATATTACTTAAATAGTGAAATTAGTCCAAGAGAAACAAGTACAAGTAATACTTATATTTTTAGCGGACTAACTGAAAATACAAGTTATACATTAAAAGTGGTAGTGACAGACAATGCAGGGAATACAGTGGTAAAAACTATAACAGTAAGTACAAATTCGTTATGGGCAATGTCATATTCAAATGAATCATGTACCGGAAAAATAATAAAACCTTCATCAACTACTAATCCAACTACTTTAATAATAAATAATACGGATAAAAAACATATAAATACAACATTAAGATATAATAAACCTATAAAAGTAGGAGATAATATAGAAGTTAAATATAAATACATTAGAAGTAATAATAAATATTATTTTGACTTTGTTGTAGATGGAACCCCTACTTATGGAACATTAGGACCAAATTCGGGATTAGATCCTGGAAATTCTAATAAAACACTAACATTTTCAAAAACAGTATCTGCTGCAAATAATTATTGTGATTTTACTTTAGTCAAATCAGATGCACCTTCCGATGGTTATACATGTACTTTATATATTTATGATATTAGTATTAATGGTAATAAAATATTATAGTAAATTAAAAAAAATTAGATAATAATTGGCAAAATATAAAATATGTTATTATTATCTTATATGCTCATAAATGAAGTTATACAAAATAAAAGTACATCTATTATTTTAATAATTAGATGTACTTTTTCTTTATACAAATTATTCCATAAATTTATGCACTATAATCGTCTTGTATTTTTTTTATTTCATCATATTTATTATTTAATATATTAAGGAAAGCTTCTGCCATAACTGGATCAAATTGAGTTCCAGAGCAACGTTCAATTTCGGATTTAACGGTTTCCAATGGTATTGCATCCCTATATGCTCTTTTAGATGTCATAGCATCAAATGCATCTACTACAGCTGCAACTCTAGCTAGATAAGGTATTTGGTCTCCTGCAAGTTTTGATGGATAGCCTTTACCATCATATCTTTCATGGTGATGTTTAACAATAGGTATAATTTCTTGAAATACAGCTGCATTGCATAAAATATGTGCACCAATAGATGGATGATTTTTAATTTGTGAGTATTCGTCATCTGTTAGTTTGGCTTCTTTTAATAAAATACTGTCAGGAATACCTATTTTTCCAATGTCGTGGAATAAACCTCCTACTCTAAGAGTTTTTAATTGGTCGTCAGATAAACCAAGTTCTTGACCAAGTAAAATTGAATATTCAGATACTCTGTCTGAGTGACCACGTGTATATGGGTCTTTTGCTTCAATAGTGTATCTTAATGTTTGTACAGTATCTAAATAAGCTTTTTCTAGCTTTTCATTTGCATCAAGTAACTCATTATTAATTCTTTGTATTTCGTTCATCTGTTTAACAGATTTTATACCAGACTCTACTAATAAAAGTAATTGGTCAAACTTGTCACTTTTTTCACAATAGCCTTGAATGTCAAGTCTTCTAATGGTTTCTAGTGGTGGAGCTAGGTCTTTATGTCCTGTAAGTAATAGGATATAAAGTTCTTTATCAAACTTTCTTATTTCTTCTACTACTTTGTCTCCATGTACTGGTTCCATTAAATAGTCTAAAATCATTAAATCAAAATGCTCATTTTTTACTAATTCAATTGCTTCCAAAGGGTTGGTTATTCCTTTAAAAGTGTAACCAGACCTATGCATAAATATAGAAAGTGAATCTAAAATTCCTTGTTCATCATCTACAGCAATTATTTTATATCCAGATGATATATTTGATTGCATATGTGTTCTCATATGTACACCTCAATTCTAAATAGATTATATAGATATATCCTAAAAAAATCAACAAAAGCGCGAGAAATTTGCGAAAAATTTGAAAAATGGTTAAATTTCATTTAGTTGTAAAGTATCGACCAAACGAAGATTGATAAAATTAACATATTTTTTAATTTGTTTTAGGTAATATAATATGGAAGGCTGTACCTTCATCTTCTTTTGTGTCAAATGTAATATTTCCATTAAAGTGTGCACGTATAGTAGAATAAGACATAAATAGTCCTAAACCTGTACCGTTTTTTCCTTTTGTAGTAACCATTTCTTTAAATAATTTTTCTTGTACTTCTTTAGGAAGACCTGTTCCATAGTCCTTAACAGAAATTATAACTTTTTTATCTTTCTCTTCTACAATTAAATCAATATTTTTATTAGGTGCACCATGATATGCTTGTATAGAGTTAGAAATCATATTGTTTATTACTTGTACTAAGCTATTAATATTTCCACTTAATGAAGTTAAAGGGTCAAGTTTTATAGATAAATTTAAGTTAACCAAAGCACTTTTTAACTCATGTTTCATTAAAATATCTATACGTTTTACTAGTTCATCTATTGTAAATGAGTAGTTTTGCTCATCTGACATATTTACTGCTTGTCCTTTAACTGCTGTTATTACGTCAGACATATATTCTGTATATGAACGTATTTTAGAAATCCATGTGCGCATATCTTTTGCAATGTCATGATGATCATTAGGAGTAACACGAGAATCTTCTATAGATTCATCATATTCATTTATTAAATCACTTAATCCTTCTGCTGCACCAGATATAGACATAATAGGAGTTTTTAAGTTGTGTGCAATTCCACCTATTAATTGTCCAAGAGAAGCCAAACGTTCTTTTTCCATTAACATTTCTTGGTTGCTCTTAATTGTTTGAAGGTCAAGCATGTGTTGTGTAACATCTTTAAATAATATAAGTGTACCTAAATAAGTATTGTTATTTTTTATACTATTTATTTCTATATTAAAATATCTAGAAGTGGAATCTAGTTTTTTAGAAAAAGAAAATGTTTTTCCATCTTTTATAGATTTTTCTATGCAACTTTTTAGATTTTTTACATCAATATTTAAAAAGTTATTATCTTTAATTACGTTATATAAGCTTTTGTTACGTAAATAATTTGGATTTAAGTCAAACATATTTAATAAAGTAGTATTAAAGTCTGAAATTATATTTTGCTCATCTATAACCATATATCCGTCAGACATGCTGTCTACAATTCTTTGAAGCGCTATTGGTGTAAGTTTCATTAAATCAAATTTAAATATTGCTAGAGCTATAACCAAAATCATTAATGTAAATGAAATTGGAGTAGAATATGTAGTCATAGCAAATATTTGTAATGTTGCAAGTAAATTAGTAACAATAGGTACTAGTGTACTTAGTATTATTAAGGCAGACTGTTTTGAGAAAAAGCCTGAATTTTTAATAGAATAACGTAAAAAGTAAATAATACCAATTCCAAATAGTGCATATGTGTATAGAGAGTGAACATAGAAATAAGGACCATAAACCATACCTTCAACATGTGCAGAATATTCTACAAAGAATAAATGATGTAGGTCATTTGTTACAAGTAATATTTCAGAAATTATAGGTATAATAAGTAATAAATAGTGGTACCATTTAATAGTAATTTTAGTTTTGGCAAAAATTACACCAATTGCTAAAAACGCAACAGGGGCAAAGAATACACCCATTCCAGATACCATTTCAAATACAATAGGTTCTATTGAAGAAGACTGGAATGCAACTTGTAAAATAGAGCCTAAAGTCCAAATAAACATGAAAAATAGCAACCACTCAAAAGCATATTTTAGTTGACTTTTACCATTGGACCTAACTATCATTATAAACATGAATATAATTAATACTTCTGATATTAGCATTAATATTAGTGAAATTAAATTATCCATATATTTTTTCCTTTCTCAGCTTTTGTAAATATATATTTTATAAAAGCTAAATAATTTATATTATATAGGTTTATGAGGTTTTTAGGATAACTTTCATAAACCTATAATATTCTGTTAAATATTTAATTTTTATCTTGTGTTATATATAATTTTGCATGCACTATATGATTTTTTTATGTTATATAATTTTGTATATATTATATAACTTTTTTTATGCTTTATAATTTTTGCATGTATCATATAACTTTTTTTATGCTTTATAATTTTTGCATGTATCATATAACTTTTTTTATGCTTTATAAATTTTGCATGTATCATATAACTTTTTTTGTATTTTATAAATTATACATGTATTATATAATTTTTTGTTCTTTTATATAATTTATATATTTTTCTATATAATTTTCATCTATTTCTGGCCAAGTAAATCCAAACTTGTATAGAAAATATTTTGAAAACTCAGAGATAGTTGGTATTTCAAAAGAATATTGAATTTTATAATTTGCATCAATATCATTTATAATACCAGATAATATATCTTTTTTGTTATCAGTTTTCAACAGTTTCTTAATATTTTGTGAAAATAAATCACTATTTATTAGGTTAATGTGGATAAGTCTGTCTTTAAAATAGTTTATTAATGTATTCATAGTGATATAATTACTATTATATACATGGAAAACAGTAAAATCTGGTACATAATTTTGAAGTACTGTTATTATAGCTTTTGCACATATATCTACAGGGGTAAACTCTAACAAGGTGTTACTTAATTCTTCTGGAATATAGCCAAGTTTTATAAATGTTACGATTCTATTTAAAAATGCATTTTCTGTAGCATTTATTTGAAACTTTCCGTCATTATATCTATTTGTTATATTACCAAGTCTTAAAATTTGAGCTTTTAATCCATTTTGTATTTGACTTAAAATGTTTTTTTCTGCATCAAATTTACTTTTTATATATAAATTGTCTAATTGTTGACCAACATATAAATTATTTTCGGCAAAGCTAAATTGGTTGTCATTGCTTGTTCTATAGGCATATGAACGGTCTATAGAGCTAGTTCCAGAAACACTAATAGATGAAGTGTGTAATAACCTTTTATTATATTTTTTACAAAACTCTATTAAGTTTTTGGTTAAATCAACATTTATAGCTTTAAACTTTTCGTTACTTCCATAATGCTTAACCATTGCGGCAGCATTAATTACAACTTCAATATTACTAATAATATTATTATAAACTTTATCAGATAAACCAAAATGATGCTCTGTTAAGCTACCAGTTATTATTTTTATTCTATTACCAATAAATTTATCTAAGCTATTACCAAAATAAAAATGAAGAATATTGGCAAATCTATTTTTAGCATCTTCACCATTTTTATTCCTAATAATACAATAAGCTGTACCACTGTCATTTTTTATAAATTCGTTTAATATATGAGCTCCAACAAATCCATTTCCGCCAAGAAGTAAAATATTATTGTTTTTACTTTGAACTAAATTTGGCATGAATTTATTGATGTTAGTTATAGTATTTTTACTTAAGAGATTGTTAATCTCTGAGTAATCTTCTGTATCAATAGAATTTGCATCATCAAAATTATTTTCTGCAAGTTTAATTTTCTTTAAATAATAATCCGCAAGTTGTCTTACAGTTGTATATTTAAAAATTGTAGCATATGGTAAGTCTATATTATGAGATAAAAGCTCTGTTTTAAATTTTATAGCAAACAAAGAGTCAGCACCAAGTTCAAATACATCATTATCTATTCCAACCTTAGTATTTAATAGGCTTTCCCATATTTTACAAAATAATTTTTCAGTATCATTTGATGGTTTGACATAAGTTTTTTCGTCTTTATTATCTATTTTATATTGCTGTAAAGCTTTTTTATCCACTTTACCATTGTTATTCATAGGCAATTCGTCTAATTGTACAATGTATTTAGGCACCATATAAAGTGGTAATGATTTAGAAAGTGATAACCTTATTTGTGAAATATCCAATGTTGTATTTGCAGTAAAAAATGCAGCAATATATGGGTCTTGAACATCCTTAATATAAACAACACTACAATTTTTTATATCTGGGTATGTTTGAAGCTTTTTCTCTATTTCAGAAAGTTCAACTCTTAAGCCCCTTATTTTAATTTGAAAATCTCTTCTTCCAATATATTCTATTTCACCATTAGGTAGCCATTTACCAATATCTCCAGTCTTATACATTTTTCCATTATCAAATGGACTTGGAACAAAAACTTTATTAGTTAAATCAGGTCTATTTAAGTACCCTTTAGCAATACCATCTCCAACAACACAAATTTCGCCAGGTACATCTATTGGACATAAACAATGGTTGTCATCTAAAATGTATATTTTAGTATTACAGAAAGGAGTTCCTATGCTAACATTTGAGCCATCTATAATTTCTTTATTACAACAGCAAGCAGTAAACTCGCTAGGACCATAACCATTATAAATATGAGCATTAGAATATTGTCTTAGGTGATTATAAAGCTCGCTAGTAAATACTTCTCCACCAACTTGTACTACTTTTACACTTTTCCAGTTACTTATGTCAGAAATTGAAGAAAGTAATAAGTTAATACGTGTAGGAGTTGTTAAAATAAAATTTACATCATACTTTTTAATTAAATTATTAGTATAAACAGGAATTTTTTGTTCTTCATCATTACAAAGAACTACGGTTTTTCCTGTAAATAAACTAACAAAATTTTCTACAATAAACATGTCAAATGAAACTGCACTCATACTTAAAAATACATTACAGTCGTCAGTATGAAGAATATTCTTATAGCTAAGTATCATATTTATAATTCCAAGACGTCGTAAAGCAACACCTTTTGGATTACCTGTAGAGCCAGAAGTATAAATAATATTAAACATATCTTCATTATTGCCACGGCATGAAGGATTTTTATCAGATATATTGTTTAATTTACTTAAATAAGCTGTGTTTTCCAAGTCATTAATTATTAATTTATTTGTAACATCAAACTTGTCTAATTGTGTATTTGTAATTAACAATACCGTTTTACTGTCATTTAACATATACTCAATTCTGTCATGTGGTAAACTTTTATCTATTAAAAGATAGGCAGCTCCAGCTTTTAATACACCAATCATAGAAGCTATTAGCATTTCGTTTCTATCTAGTAAGATAGAAACTACATCATTTTCTTTTACATTGCATGAAATTAAATAGTTTGCTATTTTGTTTGATAGTTTATTTAAGTTATCATAACTAATTTCTTTATCATTAAATATAATTGCTGTTTTATTTGGATTTTGTTTAACTTGGTCTTCAAAATATGTAATTAGCAATTTATTTTTATCATATTTTACAGATGTGTCATTAAAGCTTTTTAATAATTTGTTTTCTTCTGTTTTTGTAATAATATTAATATCTCTAATATTTATATTTACATTACTTAAAATTTCTTCAATTAGTTTTTGATAATGTGTTTCAAATCTACTTATATAATCTTCATCAAATAGGTCTGTTGAATATTCAAAATGCAAGTATAAGTAATCATCTAATGGAGTTATTTCTAATGTTATGTCAAATTTTGACGAATGAAAGTCAGGGTAGTATAGCTGTGAGTTTATATCTTCAGATAATTTAAAAGAAGATTGAGTTTTATTTTGGTAAACAAACATTACGTCAAATAATGGATTTCTGCTAGAATCTCTTTTTATATCTAGGTTTTTAACAATTAGGTCAAATGGGTAGGTTTGGTGCGAAAAAGCTTCCATGCAGTTATTTTTTACATTGTCACATAAATCTATAAATGACATAGAACCATCTATATGTGCATCTAATGGCAATGTGTTTACAAACATACCAACTATATTTTTTAATTCTTTTTGGTCTCTTCCTAAAACAGGAGATCCAACTACAATATCTTCTTGACCAGAATATTTATAAATTGTTGCATAATATGCAGATAACAATAACATAAATGGTGTTATATGATATTTTTTACATATTTTAAATATATTTGCTGTTAATTCTGGACTGAATTTATAATAGCTATTTTTGCCTTTATGAGATAAGACCGTAGGTCTTTGATGTACTGTAGGCATATTTAATAAAGGAATTTCTTTATCTTTCCATTTAGAAATCCAATAATTTTCATCTTCTTTTAATTTATCTGAGTTAATTTGCTCATTTTCCCAAATAGAATAATCTTTATAATCATATTCATTAAATTCTAAAGTTTTACCACTGTATAATTTACAAAGGTCATTTAATAAAATATCTAGTGAAGCACCATCGTTTATAATATGATGAATATCTAAAAGCAACATTACTTTATTATTTTCTATACAAGCGAGTTTTACTCTAAAAATAGGAGCCTCATTTAAATTAAATGGTTTAACAAATTCATTAAATAATTTATCACAAGTAGTATTTTCAGATTTTTCTAAATCTATAGAAATGTGAAGTTTATCTACTATTTTTTGAACTAATTCACCATTTTCTATTCCAAAATATGTACGCAAAGCAGAATGTTTTTCAATTAATTTATTAAAAGCATTTTCTAACTTTTTTAAATCTGGACATTTGTCAAAAACAATTCCACCAGGTACATTATAACTTGTACTTAAATTTCCAGCCATTTCACAAGCATAGTAAATTCTTTTCTGTGCAGAAGAAGTAGGGTAGTAATCCTGCTTTTCTACATGTTTAATATGATTTATGTTATTTTCTACATGTTTTTCATTACTAATAGTATCTGATAAATTAGCTATAATAGGGGTGTTCAGTATTGTTTTTACAGATACATTAGTTTTAAGCTTGTTTGAAAGCGCAATAGATAAATTAATAGCAACTAAAGAGTCTCCTCCTAAGTCAAAGAAAGAATCTTCTATACTTATATCTGTACAATTTAATATATTTTTTAATTCTTCTATAATAATTTTATCTATGTCATTTCTAGGAGGTACTATTTTATTTAAATGATTTGTGGTTGGTTCAGGCAATGCCTTTTTATCTACTTTGCCATTAATATTAAGTGGAAATTTATCTAAAATAGTAATGTGTGCGGGTATCATATAATTTGGTAAAGAAGATTTTAAAAACATATATAAATCTTTTATATCTACTTTGTTACTAACTGTTATGTAACTGCAAATTGTACTTGTAATATCTGTTTTTTTAAATATAGTATATGCTTGTTTTATACCACTATATTGCATAATTTTATCATTAATTTCAGAAAGCTCTACACGGAAACCACGTATTTTAATTTGGTTATCAATTCTTCCTAAAAATTCTATTTTGCCATCATCAAGAAAACGAGCTAAGTCGCCAGTTTTATACATTCTACCATCTGCGAATGGATTTTTAATAAAATTCTTTTTTGTTAAATCATCACGGTGTAAATAACCCAAACTTACACCATCTCCACCAACCCACAATTCTCCAGGAATTCCAACTGGTTGCAAGTTTCCTGTACTAGACACTATGTAACAGGTAGAGTTTGAAATAGGATAACCAATAGGAATAGAGGCATCTGTTAAATTTTTATCTATTTTATAACAAGCAGAAAAAGTAGTATTTTCTGTAGGACCATAACCATTTATTATAGTTAAATTTGGGTTAGCTTCTTGCATTTTTTTAATATGTTTTACAGAAAGTACATCTCCACCTGTTAATAAATAATGTACATTTTTAAAAATATTTGGGGATTGGTCACAAATATAATTACCAAGAGAGGCAGTAAGCCATAAAATAGTAATTTTATTCTCAACTAAATATTTTTCTAAGTATTTTACATCAAGCAATTTTTCTTTTGGTATTAAATACAAAGAAAATCCATTAAGTAAAGCACTCCATATTTCAAATGTGCAAGCATCAAAAACTATAGAGCCTGTTTGTAAAATGTGCTCATCATTTTCAAATTTTATAAATTTGTTATTTTTAACAAGTCTTACAATATTTCTATTGCAAACAATTACACCTTTTGGGTTACCTGTAGAGCCAGAAGTATACATTATATAAGCCATATCTTCAGGTAAACCTATGATATTTAAATTAGCTTTTGAAACAGAATTATTATAAATTTTTTTATTAGATAAATCTACACAAAGTTTAGGTATATTTGTAATAATACCGTTTTCAAAATTTTTAGTAGTAAGTATTAATTTTGTTTCAGAATTAGATAAAATATAGTCTATTCTTTCTTTAGGGTATTCTACATCTAATGGCAAAAAAGCAGCTCCTATTTTTAATGTGGCTAAAATTGCTATAATACTTTCAATAGATTTTTCCATAAACAAACTAACTACATTACCAGATTTTACATTATTTTTTAATAAAGTATTTGCTAATTGATTTGCTTTTTCATTTAGTTCCTTATAAGTCATATAATTTCCTTCAAAAAATACTGCATTTTTAGAAGGTGATAATCTTACTTGTTCTTCAAACAATTCTGCAACAGTTTTATCTTTAGGGTACTGTGTTTTAGTATTGTTAAAATCGAATAATATTTGCTTTTTTTCATATGGAGTTACAATATCTATTTGACTTATTAACATGTTTGGTGTGCTTGTAACCTGACTAATAATATGTAAAATACGTTTATGCATAGAGTTAATATAATTTTCGTCATACATATTTGTTTTATAATCATAAGAAATATTAAGTGAATTTGTATCATTAAAGTCAAAAATGTGTATATCTAAGTCATCAGACATAGTATCATTAAAAGTCCAGTCACTATTATGTGGAATTTCTTCCATTTTTTCATTCATTTTTGTTATTTGGTAAGACATTAAAACATTGTATAAAGTTGGTTGGCTAGAGTTTCTTTTTCTTAAATCTTCTATAATATATTGATATGAATATTTTTGGTGTCTTAATAATGCCATACTATCTTTAGAAATTTTAGCTAAAAAGTCACTAAAAGAAACCTCAGAATTTACACTAATTCTAAAAGGTAATGTGTCTATAAACATACCAGTTGTTTGCTTTTCTATGTAATTTGAACGGTTTAAAATAGGTGTCCCAATTACAAAATCATTAGAGTTACAAACTCTACTAATATATATAGAATATATTGCTATTAAAAAATTATATATTGAAATTTTTTGCGATTTGCAGTATGACTGAATTTGTGTGAATAAACTTCCATTAATAGTATGAGTAATTCTATTTGCAGAAATAGAATTTGAATCCAAATTTTTGAGAGTAGGAATACTAACTGTATCTGGAACAGTTTCATATACAGTAGACCAATATTCTTTATCTTTTTCAAAACGAGAACTTAATAGATATTCTTGCTCGGATTTACAAAAATCCATGTAAGAATATTTTTTTTGCTCATATTTTGTATTTTTTAATAAAGATGAATAGTAATTTATAATTTCATTTACTGTTATGCCAAGTGACCAAGAGTCAGAAATAATGTGGTGAGTATTAATAATAAAACCACCATAACCGTTTGGCAAACGAAATATTACAAATTTAAATAAAAGCTTATCAAAGTCAAATAAAGGTAAAGAAGCAAGATAGTGCTCATATTCTTTAACAGATTTTTCATCTTTTAAATCAATAATGTCAATGTCAAAATATGAAAAATCTTTTACATATTGCTTAATTTCATTATTATCCATTTTTAAGCAAATTCTAAAACTACTATTATTTTCTACAAATAATTGAATAGCTTGTTTAAATTTTTCAAAGTCAAGTGGCTGTTTAATGGTTAAAGAACCACATATATTGTTTATGTTTGAGCCTTTATAATATTGCTCAGTTAGCCAAATAGACTTTTGAGGATTTGTTAAGTTATACAAATTTTCCATAATAATTCCCCTTTTCTCAAAATGACCATAACTATGTATGATTATACAAAAACAAATAAAAAAAATCAACCATTAATAAAAATATAAAAGCAAAAAAATGTAAATTTATAAATTTAATTTTGGCTTTTTGTATAAATAAAGATTTAAGTAAAAAAATTAAACAATTAATTAAATAATTGTTTAAAATTAATATATTTGTAAAAAATATAAATAAGCAAATTAAAAGTAAATAAGTTTATATTATTGTAAAAATACAAAAGCATTTTGCTTTAGTAAATATGATTTAATTTATTAAATATAAGTTTGATTTAATTAAACAAATTTGGTTAATTATTATAAATTGAGAGAAATATATATGAATTAACCAAAATGTAATTTGTAAAAAATGGAAATATAGAAAAATAATTTATAAAAATTAAGATTGGAGATATAATGGAAAGATACATAAAAAGACAAAAAAGTAGAAGAATAAAGAAATATTTTTTAGTAACTTTTATTAGTATATTAATTTTTATAATAATTTTATTATTATACCAAAATTATATGAACATAGATATTAATAAAAGTGTTAGATTGGAAGAAAATAATGTGGAGAGAACATCACAGACATTTAATTATGCACATAAAGAGGATGAAGAGTTACAAAATATGATAGAAAAAACAACTAGTTGCGTAGTAGGAATATCTAAAATTAAAAATACAGGGAGCACAATATTTTTAAATGATGGCGTAGGAGAGTTAGGGCTAGGAAGCGGAGTTATAGTAACAGAAAACGGATATATTCTTTCAAATGAACATGTAACAGGAAAAAAATTTAGTAATTGCTATGTTACTTTAGAAGATGGAAGGTCATACAAAGCTAATGTGGTTTGGTCTAATTCTAGTCTAGATTTATCAATTTGCAAAATAAATATGACTGGGCTAACATATGCAACACTTGGAAGTTCTGAAAATATAAAAGTAGGCCAAGCTGTATATGCCATAGGAAATCCAATAGGATTTGAATTTCAAAGGACAGTAACAGCAGGAATTATAAGTGCTGTAAATAGAACAATAAAATTAGAAGAAAAGCAAGAAAATGAAATAAAAGTATCTTATATGGATGATTTAATACAAACAGATGCAACAATAAACCAGGGAAACAGTGGGGGACCACTTATTAATGCAAATGGTGAAATAATAGGAATAAATACAGTAAAAATAACGTCAGCAGAGGGAATTGGTTTTGCTGTTCCAATAGATGTTGTAAAACCTATTATAAATAGATTTTCTAAAGAAGGAAAATTTGAGGAAGCAACACTTGGAATATTTGCATATGATAAAAATATGATTTCTTATATAGACACATCAATAGAAATAGAAAATGGAATATATGTTGCAGAAATAACAAGATATTCACCAGCTAGTCAGGTTAATTTAACAATAGGAGATATTATTACTAAAATAGATAATACAGAGCTTAATAAAATGAGTGATTTAAGAAGATATATATATTCAAAAAAGCCAGGAGACAAAGTAACACTTACAATATATAGAAAGAATAGAGAATATCAATTAGATATAATTCTGGGAAAATAGGAGAGAAGAAATATTTTGAATATTTATGATATATATTAATGATTATCAGCATAATCTAAAAAATGGATGGAACTATTTTGATTCCATCCATTAAATTAATATTAAGTCTTGTAAGTATAATATAAATCTAAGCAACTTTTATTCCTGTATCAATAACTTCTTTTATAAAATAATCAGACACTTCATCAAAATCCTTTTTCTTAATGGGATGTGGCTCTATTCTAGCATCAATTTCCCAAGTCATTCCCATTAAATGAGCCATACTATCATATATATCATCAAAGTCATCTGAAATAACTGCGATATCAATATCACTATCCTCATTCTCAGTACCTTTTGCATAAGAACCAAATAATATAATTGCTGTAATTTTATAATGTTTTTTAATTTCTTCTATAAATTTATTGATATTATCTAAAATATCTTTTTTTATTGCTCTTTCAACCATTTCTGAACCTCCTCAATGTTCTTAAATTGTAAAGTAGTATATTCATTAGTACATTTTTCTTCAAAAGTCTTTTTATAATCATCATATCTAGCACTTATGTTAAAAGTATTAATAACTTGTATTTTTTCTTTTATTTCATTTGGAACTTCTAGATTTGCTTTTTGTGAAAGTAATATTAGGTTATGAATTTTTGGGGATATTGGATTTTCAGGATTATTTTTGGCATATAAACCTTTTAATAATTTTTCTATTACAAGATGTCCTATAAATAAACACCATGTATTTTTGTGATTTTCAAATAAGACTTTCATTGTATCAAAATCGCTATCGCTACTTTCAAACCAATATTTCATTAAATCTATATTATTCATACATTATTGTTCCCTTCTTGAAAAATTATACAACAAAAAATGTTATTAGTCTTATACTAATAACATTTCTGTTGTACTTATACAAGGTTCGTATAAGACTTTTTTGGTGAGCCAGGAGGGATTCGAACCCCCGACCCTCGGCTTAGAAGGCCGATGCTCTATCCAACTGAGCTACTGACCCAACTAAATACTTATTATTAGAAATAAGTACATTTATTAATATAACATGTTTTTTTGTAAAAGTCAATGAAAAAGTATTAAAAATATTAGAAAAGTCTGTAAAATAGATGTCGTCATATGTCAAACAAAAAAGGTTGATATTCTGTTAATTATGTGGTATAATATAGGATGTTACAAATTTTATAGAGAAAGGTGTGCTGAGCTATGAGCAAAGCGGAAGTTGTAACTAACAAGGTCCAAAACACTGAAAATGCCGCAAATGGGCGGCATCTGAAACCTGGAGAAATCCCCTGTGTTTTAAAGGGTACGGATGTATGTCCGAGACCTGGTGAGTGCAGCGGATATGCGCCTCGTTTGTGTGACAGATGGGAGCACCACAGCGGAAGGTGATTTAGACCAACAAAGATTTCTAGTAAGGGTCCCTCAAATGAGGGACCCTTTTCATATCAATTTTTATCTAACATTTGTTGTATATTTCAGTATTAGAGTTAATTATATTAAATATATTTAATTTTTCCAAAATGCAATATATCCTTGGTAAGCAGAATATAAGTCAAATTTACTTGAAACTTCATAAGGAGAATGCATTGATAAAATAGGAACTCCACAATCTATTACATCTACACCTTTATTAGCAAGGATATATGCAATAGTTCCTCCACCTCCAACATCTACTTTTCCAAGTTCGCTTACTTGATATTTTACATTATTATTTTCAAATATATGTCTAATTTCTGCAACAAACTCAGCATTTGCATCAGATGCACCAGATTTTCCTCTAGCACCAGTATATTTGTTAAGTCCTACTCCTTTTCCTAAATAAGAAGCATTATTTCTTTCAGAAACAGATGCATAGATTGGGTCTAATGCAGCATCTACATCTGCAGATAACATTTTTGATTTACAAAATACTTTATCTAATAAGTTTGGTTTATTTATACCCATTTTATTTAATATTTCTGCAATAAATGTATCAAATACATGTGATTCCATTCCTGTATTTCCCATACTACCGATTTCTTCTTTATCAGAAATTATACATACTGCTGTTTTTTTAGGGTTATCTATCTTCATTAAAGCTGTTAATGAAGCATAAACACAGATTTTATCGTCTTGACCATAACCTGCTACCATGCTGCTGTCAAATCCCATACTTCTACAAGGCATTGCAGGAACTAATTCTAATTCAGAGCTTGTAAAATCTACTTCTGTAATTCCGTATTTTTCATTTAAAATATTTAAAATATTTAGTTTAACAGCTTCAGTAATTTCTTTGTCATATGGAATGCTACCAACTAGTAAATTTAAATCTTCTCCATCTATTCCATTTTTTAATTTTTTTTCCATTTGGTCTTGGGCTAAATGTGGTAATAAATCAGTTATAGTAAATATTGGGTCAGTTTCATCTTCACCAATTTTTATTTCTACTTTTTCACCATTTGCCTTAACAATAACACCATGAATAGCTAAAGGGATGGTTGTCCATTGATATTTTTTAATTCCTCCATAATAATGAGTTTTAAAAAATGCTAATTCAGAATCTTCATATAATGGATTTGGTTTTAAATCTAATCTAGGAGAATCGGCATGAGAACCTATAATATTTAATCCATTTTCAATGTTATCTTTACCTATAATTGCAAGATACATACTTTTTTCATGGTTAATATAATAAATTTTATCTCCAGCTTTTAATTCTTTAATTTTTTCTATATCTTGAAATCCATTTTCCTCTGCTATTTTCTTTGAAGTAGCAATAATTTCTCTTTCTGTTTTTGAATTATTTAAATAGTTTATATATCCTTTCGCATATGAAAAAACGTCTTGTTTAGTGTTGTTATTTAATTCTAGCCAACCATTTTCTTTAGAACTAAATAATTTCTTTTTTAAATCTTCTAATTCTTTTTTTGGCATTAGTAAATCTCCTCCTTAAAAATAATTTACTACATTTTATCATATTTTTCATTTTTTAGAATACCCATTTATAAAAAATATATTTGTTTTAATATAAATTTAAAAATTATTTTTTGTATGTTAAGCAATTAATGTGATTAATTTGTTACAAAATTAATTAAAATTTAGTTAGTAAAAAATTAAAATTTCTAGAAATTCCATTTGAAATTAAAATTTGTGAATTTTAAAAGTAAAATATAATTAGAAAAAGTAAATTCTAGTTACTGGTTAAAATTTATTCTTAATTTACCTAATCTATTTACTTTTAGAGAATTTTGTAGTTTAATAGAAAAAGATTAAAAAGAAAGGGATGTTAATTATGGAAGAAAACAAAAATGAACCAAATAATGTAAACAAAAATGTTGGACAAAATAGTACAAATGAAAACATGCAAAACAATAATATGAATCAAAATAGTCAAAACAATACAAATTTAAATGCACAAAATAATGTTAATCAAAATTTTCAAAATAATATGGGAACAAATATGAATCAAAATGCAAATAATTATGCAGGACAAAATGCATTTAATAATGCAAATGTAAAAAAACAAGCTAAAGAAGCAACAGGATTTTTTAAAGAATTTTTTAAAGACCCACTTGGAAAAATTGCAGAAATAACAAAAAAACCAAGTAATAAATATTTAAAAATTGCTGCAATAATACTCGTTGTTTGGCTTGTAATAATTTTTATGCATAATGTATTTTCTACAGCAGAAATATATTTGTTTAGTAAATATGGTAGTTTTCCAAGCTTTTTAGAACATTTCTTTTCAAAATTCTTAGATATAATAAAAGAATTAATTGCACCAATATGCTCAATAGCAGTAATTTCAGCATTGGCATATGGATTTAGCAAAGAAAAGAACAAATCTTTTATGCATATTGCAAGTAGTGTTACAATTGCAAAAATACCAGTAGTTAT